>WASW01090633.1_pt1 | contig 21746 bp, 23 predicted proteins | sample 5698521 | NCBI WGS metagenome assembly WASW01 (sample SAMN11175560, study PRJNA528189) | sponge metagenome | isolation source: marine sponge | host: Leucetta | place: Antarctica: Western Antarctic Peninsula, King George Island | collected 2013-01
TGTATTGGCCATTTGCGACGAATATCTGTTCCATCTCCAGACAATACAATGGAACTGATATTACCGCTATGGGTCATTGAGAGCCTAAATGACTAGGTCGAAAAGTAGTCTTCTATCTGCACAACAGCGGCCATAATTTGTGGAAAACTGGAAACTGACCTAATAATGGCTGCTGTACCCTTGGGAACGGACGAAATTCGGCGTTACGATTTTCGGCAGAAAATAGCCATTAGCGGCAATTAGGGAATTTCTGATTTTTGAGTCGATTTGGCGCTATTTCCCAACAGATCGCATCAAGCAACTTCGAGGTGAACACCAATGAAGCATTTTCATCCCTTCCAAGCGCGCGATATCTTAACGCTACCAATCGCAGAGCACGATGGATGGCGAATAAAGCGTTATGCGATACTTGCCAAAAATAGAAAATTTGACGAAAAAATCGCATCAGCCGCCCTCGATGCGGCAAAAAAGCGATTACCTAAAGCCGGAAAACTTGATGATCCCGATAATAATCATGGCGTTGGTTTCCAAATAATTCATTTTGCTGAAGTTGCTGTAGTTTCACCCTTATTTTATTGGATGTGGGGAAGTGTGCTGGCCAATACAAAACAAATGCGTGCTCAGTGGGAAACGCCGACAATATTTGAAGATGGTATAAGCGAGGTTGTAGGTTGTGTTTGGGAATTGGAAATTATTACATTTGAAATTCAATCTTGGATGAATGCTATGCTTTGTAGGACGGAGCCACCTCAACAAGAAATAAAACAATATCTCAATTCGTTCTTTCCAACAGATCGTAGCAAACAGCTCAGAAACGAGCATGCCGACAGCCTTCAGGAGTAGCAAAACCTGTGGTACTTTCGGTACCTTTATGCAGACGGGCCCTAATGACAGATAGAGTAAGGGATTTACGAGTGGACAATGATAATTTAACGGGAGGATGTTTTTGTGGCGCTGTGAGATATAATATTTCAGGCGGCATTCTTGAAGCATTTTACTGCCATTGCAATAGTTGTAGAAAACGTTCTGGAGCCGCCTACATGGCATGGGGAAGGATCTCGAAAAAACAATTCCGAGTTATTGACGGTGAGCCTCAGTCTTTCAACTCATCAAAGGATGTTGTTCGTTATTTTTGTAGCAATTGCGGAACTGAAATTCTCTATCAGAACGAAATGAGTTCTCCCGATGTTGATCTACCACTTGGGACACTTGATAATCCAGGAATGACGAGACCCATTTATCATTTGCAGACGGCTGAAAAAATTGAATGGGTTAGTATCAACGACGGCCTTGATCAGTATAGGGAATGGCATTTGAGATAACAAAACTGGTAATAGTGTCTCATTTTTTGACCAACATGATCTATATCCAAAGTGAAAATCATGTCTTGAGGGTTTCATATGAGACATATTCCCTGTAAAATGTCTCATATGAGTGAAATGCGCCTTTATGACCTCTCTGGAAACCGTTTATACCTGAACTCTGAAGAACGGACATCGTTTCTCAAAATTGCACACCAGAAGCCCCCTGAGATCAGAACCTTTGCCGAGACACTCCATTTTACAGGATGCAGAGTTTCTGAAGCCCTGGAGATCACACCAAAGAGAATTGAATTGGTTGCTGGGCAAATAATCTTACGCAGCCTGAAGAAGCGTCGAGACGATATATATAGAGCCATAAAGTGGCTGCTTTGGGTCAAACTGAGCCGAAATGACGCCCACAAAATACCGGCTCCTATCCGTCCAAAAGCGACCATTAAGCACGGTGCCCGTAAACAACTATAGTATCACATCTTGTGCTCTAAGAATTGGTGCGCGCAACGTCAGTTAACAACTTTAACGCGCCCTATTCCTTGCAGGGCCGAAAAATTGGCCAAATATCGACCCGCCAGTAAATAACTTTATTACGTGGCGACATTAATGCGCCTTCTGCTCTAAATTCAGCTAGGATAATACGATCAGGGATTCGGGAGGTGGCATGCGTGCGATTTGGTTTCAGTTGGTGTCCGTTTTTGTCTTAATGGGGATATCGTTAACCCCATCCCACGCGGCAAAGGACGAGCTGATCATTGGGACAACACAGTTCCCGTCCTCCTTCCATCCCAACATCGACAGCATGATGGCCAAAAGTTATGTGAATTCCATGACCGCGCGGCCGTTTACCGTGTTCGACAAAAACTGGCAGTTGATATGTTTCCTGTGTACGAAGCTGCCGACAATTGAAAATGGGCTGGCTATTCCCGAGGCGGCACCAAACGGCGCAAAAGGTATTGCCGTTACTTATTCCATCCACCCCCGCGCCACCTGGGGCGACGGCGTTCCGGTAACAACTAAAGATGTGATGTTTACCTGGCAGGTCGGTCGCCATCCGAAAACCGGTATCGGCAACATCGAGTTCTACCGCAGTCTCCACAAAATCGACGTAATCGACAATAAAACCTTCACCATGCATTTTGATAAATTGAGCTTTGATTATAGCGGAATCAATGACTTTCGCCTAATACCTAAACATATAGATGAGAAAAACTTCGCAGACCCAGTAATCTATAAAAACCGTACCGCGTTTAATACAGATACCACCAACAAGGCGCTATATTTTGGCCCCTACGTCATATCCAAAGTCGTTTCGGGATCGCACATCGTGCTGGAAACCAACCCAACCTGGTTCGGCAAAAAACCCTATTTCAAACGCATCATCATTCGGGTAATCGAGAACACGGCTGCACTTGAGGCTAATTTGTTGTCTGGCGGTATCGATATGATTGCCGGGGAATTGGGGCTGAATATTGATCAGGCCATCGCCTTTGAGAAGCGCCACGGCGATAACTACACCATACTGACCAAAGCCGGACTGATTTACGAGCATATTGATCTTAATCTGTCGAACCCGATTTTAAGTGATTTACGGGTTCGCCGCGCGCTTGTTCACGCGATTGACCGACAAACAATCAGCGAGCGCCTGTTTGCGGGAAAACAACCGGCCGCCAACAGCAGCGTTAGTCCACTCGACTGGGTCTACGCTGCCGATTTAAAAACCTACGCCTATGACCCCGCCAAAGCGGCCAAACTGTTAAGTGACGCCGGGTGGAACGTGCTGAAAGGCGGTATTCGGTACAATACCAAGGGCGATAAACTATCCCTGAGATTAATGACCACGGCCGGCAACCGAACCCGGGAACTGGTTGAGCAAGTTTTGCAAAGTCAGTGGAAAGCGGCCGGAATTGAAATCACCATCAAGAACGAACCAGCGCGGGTGTTTTTTGGTCAAACCGTGACGGAACGTCGGTTCCCGGCCCTTGCAATGTTTGCATGGATCAGTTCACCGGAAAATGTACCACGTACAACCTTGCATTCATCCCATGTACCGACGGCCGAGAATAATTACGCCGGCCAGAACTACACCGGGTTCAAGAATGCAGAAATGGACCAACTGCTCGAAGATATCGAAGTTGAATTGGACCGCGAGAAACGCCGTAAACTGTGGCACAGACTTCAGGAAATATATATCGCTGAAGTGCCCGTGATCCCGCTTTATTACCGGGCCCGGACGTTTATCTTGCCACCGTGGTTAAAAGGCATAGAACCAACGGGTCATATGAATACAACCCCCTTGTGGGTGGAAAACTGGAGAGTTGAAAATTGAGTGATCCCGTTGTTTTTGGTGCTAACTATAGCGTGTACACCCGTATTGTCCGCCTCGCTCTTGTTGAGAAACGTGTGCCTTATGAGATGAGCGACATCGATATCTTTGCCGATGGTGGTCCGGCAGATGCATACCTGGCTCGCCAGCCCTTTGGTAAAATTCCGGCGTTTGATCATAACGGGTTCACGCTTTATGAGACCGGCGCCATCACCCGTTATATTGATGAGGTTTTTGAAGGCCCGCGACTGATGCCCGAACCTGTAGAGACCTGGGCACGGGCAAACCAGATTATCTCTATCCTCGACAACTACGCCTATCGGTCAATGGTCTGGGATATTTTCGTTGAACGGGTGCGGGTCCCTGAAAAAGGCGGCGTATCTGACGAAGATAAAATCACCGCCGCCTTAAAAACCGCTGAAACTTGCCTGACGTCAATTGAAGCGTTAATGGAAAACGGTAGCTATTTTCTCGGCAATACCCCGACCCTTGCCGATCTTTATGCTGCACCAATGATCGCGCTACTAAGGCAAGTACCAGAAGGTAACGCGCTTTTAATAAAAAGCGTACGCTGGATTGAATGGTGGAACCGAATAAACGATCGCCCGGCGATGACGTCTACCCGATCATCATTGGAAACACTGGATTAAGGACATTTTCTTAAACGGATGACCCGATTTCTGCTGTCCCGCCTGATCCAATCGATAACCGTGCTCGCGGTGATGTCATTTGTTATATTTGGCCTGATGGGCCTGATGCCCGGGGACCCGGTAGATCTGATGGTGTCCGCGGACCCCAATATGACGCCCGAAGGGGCGGCCCATCTGCGTGAATTGTTCGGCGTTAACAAACCAATTACAGAACGGTATCTAAACTGGCTTGGCGCCGCATTGCAGGGAGACCTGGGGTATTCGCGGACCCACTCGCTGCCGGTTTTGGAGGTTATGCTCCCGGCACTAAAAAACACCATAGTTTTGCTTGGCCTCAGTTTTGTGCTGGCGTTGGTGATCGCCCTGCCCGCCGGTATCATTGCCGCAACACGGCCGTATTCGAAACTCGATTATGGCATTAATCTTCTGGCCTTCGCCGGAATATCAGTTCCGCCGTTCTGGCTGGCGTTAATGTTGATTATCGTTTTCGCCGTCATTCTTGGCATCTTTCCGGCGGGTGGTCTGGGTGTTCACGCCGGCGCAAACGAGTTATGGGAGAATCTGCGTTACCTGGTGCTGCCCGTTGCCAGCTTGACGATTGCCAGTATCGGTGGGCACACCCGTTATATGCGCGCCGCAATGATCGAGACGTTACGTCAGGACTATATCCGCACGGCGCGCGCGAAAGGTTTATCAAAGACAAGGGTTGTTATTGTTCATGCCCTACGTAACGCAATGATCCCCGTGGTGACCGTGATTGCTCTCGATTTTGGTTACCTGTTTTCCGGTGCTCTGATCACGGAAACCGTATTTGCCTATCCCGGCATGGGGAAACTAATATTCGATGCGATCATGGGTAACGACTTTAATCTAGCTTTGTTATCCTTGTTGTTTGCGACGGTCTTGACGTTGCTCGGTAATTTTCTGGCCGATGCGGCCTATACCTGGCTCGATCCACGCCTATCGTTTCGCGGTGCGGATCAATGAAGGTCATTCTGCCGCACCAATCTCCCGTATCATTAACCTGGCAACGGTTTCTCAAACACCGTTTGGCCATAACAAGCGCGATTATACTGGCAGTATTAACCGTTGCATCGATCAGTGCGCCGTTGGTTGAACTTTACCTTGGACTGGATAGCCGCACGGTTGATCTTTTCGCCCGGTTTGCACCGCCGTCGCCAGTTCATCCGCTCGGCACTGATGAGCTCGGTCGCGACCTGTTATTACGTCTTCTTTATGGCGGACAGGTGTCATTATTTATTGGGTTAACAGCTGCCGTTATCGCTGCTGTGGTGGGGACTTTTATTGGAATTTTAGCTGGATATTTCGGTGGCCGTATCGATGCTGTTTTGATGAGATGTACAGACAGCATTATTGCCCTGCCTGTATTACCGTTGCTGATCGTATTGGCAGCACTGGATTTATCTAAGATTGGCATATCGGGTGATATTCAGAGTTCAGAAAGTATCAGTTTATATCGTATTATCGTAATTGTTGCTCTGGTCGGCTGGACCACGGTGGCCAGACTGGTTCGCTCAAGCGCATTGGCGCTGCGCGAAAGGGATTTCATTAAAGCTGCAGAAGCTCAGGGCGCTTCGGCATGGCGCATTATGACTGTTCATATCCTGCCAAATCTTGCCTCCCCCATAATAGTTGCGACAACGTTATCGGCAGGAAACATCATTTTATTGGAATCCGTGTTAAGTTTCCTTGGTCTTGGCATTCAACCACCCGTCCCAAGTTGGGGGAACATTCTGACCAATGCGCAGGAACTGATTTGGGAAACGCCCACCCTGGCATTTTATCCAGGTATATTAATATTCATTACCGTCATCGCCTTCAATTTTCTAGGGGATGGTCTTCAGGATGCCCTTGACCCGCGGGCTATACGGCAACGGCGTTAACTAAAGGGTTCGCCCGGGCGCCACATTAAACTGAGGCCAAAACGATCTTTCATTGATATGTATCAAATCCGGTTTTGGATGGAACTGTTAATAACCTGTTGATGGTTATACTAGTGTGTGGATAATTCTTAATAAGCATTTGATTTATTTGTAGTTTGATCGGTCAATGTTATACACATGAATTGCACATATTTGATCATACAGTAGTCGTAACATCACAATCACGGTTTTTATCTCTGTTTAAATTCAATATTCGACCATACTTTATTCACGAATATTCATTTATTAATATGCGCGGATGATCTAGGTTTCCGATTATGAAGTGACGATAATTACCAACCTCCTTCAAGATGCATTTTTCCACTTTTCGTATTGAGACAAAGCCATGAACCCTCTTGCTAATTCTGCCGCAACTCGTGATATCGCTTATCATGTTCATGGTTATACAAATTTAAAGGTCCATCAGGAAAATGGGCCTATGATTTTAGAATCAGGTTCAGGTATTCGCGTCGTTGATGATGGCGGAAAATCCTATATCGAAGGTATGTCTGGTTTATGGTGTTCGTCGCTGGGGTTTAGTGAAGAACGGCTGGTCGAAGCTGCGATCACCGAAATGCGCCGCCTGCCCTATTATCATGGGTTCGGCGGCAAAACGCCAAGCGTTACAATCGACCTTTCAGAAAAACTGATCAACATGGCGCCAGCCGCCATGTCCAAAGTTCTGTATGCAAACTCAGGCTCGGAGGCAACCGATCTTGCGGTAAAGCTGATCTGGTATTACCACAATGCGATTGGAAAACCGGAAAAAAAGAAAATCATTTCACGTATCAAAGGTTACCACGGCGTTACTGTCTGCTCTGCCAGCCTAACCGGACTACCACATCTGCATAATGATTTTGATCTTCCAATTGACAGAATCATGCATACCAGTTGCCCACATTATTACCGGTTTGGTCATAATGATGAGACTGAGGAAGAGTTCGCATCGCGCTGCGCTGATGAACTTGAGCAAATGATCAATGACGAGGGCCCAGATACGATCGCCGCGTTTTTTGCTGAACCGGTTATGGGCGCAGGCGGCGTTATTGTACCCCCTAAAACTTATTTTGAAAAAATTCAACCAATCCTGAAAAAACACGACATTTTGTTTGTTGCTGACGAAGTGATTTGTGGATTTGGTCGTACCGGTAAGATGTGGGGCTGCCAGACATATGATCTTGATCCCGATATGATTTCAACGGCAAAAGCACTGTCAGCATCATATTTACCAATTTCTGCTTTGATGATTAATGATAAAGTCTATCAGGCATTGGTCTCCCAAAGCGAAAAACTGGGTTTATTTGGACATGGCGGAACGTATGCCGGTCACCCCGTGTCCGCTGCCGTGGCCCTGGAAACACTTAACATATATGAAGAGCGTAATATTGTTGGGCATGTTCAGTCCATCAGTGAAGGTTTTCTGAGTTCGCTCGCTGATTTCTCTGATCACCCGTTGGTTGGAGAAGTACGCGGTGTTGGTCTTGTCGCCGGTGTTGAGTTGGTTAAAAACAAGGATGACAAAACACCCTACGCTGCAAAATTCATGGTTGGCGGATACTGCGCCGCCCGTGCACAGGAGCATGGTTTGATCGTTCGCGCGATGGGCGACAGCATCGGCTTTTGTCCGCCGCTCATAATCTCACCTGAAGAAATTAACGAAATGGCCGCGATATTTGGCAAAGCACTTGATGAAACTCTCTCCTGGGTCAAAGAAACCAACCCAGAATAACAAGCCGGAATATAAAAATGGATTACCAAGGTTTTTTCAAAGACAAGATTGAAGATCTCAGAAACGAAGGACGCTACCGCGTATTCGCTGATTTGGAGCGTAAAGCCGGTAATTTCCCTGCTGCTGTCAAACACGACGACGGTAACGTTCGGGACGTAACGGTTTGGTGTTCCAATGATTATCTTGGAATGGGACAACACCCAGACGTACTGGACGCCATGCGAGATGCTGTAACCAGATGCGGCGCCGGGGCTGGCGGAACACGGAATATCGCCGGAACCAATCATGAGCATGTCCTGCTTGAGAAGGAACTTGCCGATCTACACCAAACGGAAGCGGCCCTGATTTTTGGATCCGGGTGGGTTGCCAATATGACGACCTTGAGCACGCTAGGGTCCTTGATTCCTGACCTTGTCATTTTGTCAGATTATCACAATCACAACTCGATGATTGAGGGTATTCGTCATGCCAAGTGCGAGCGCGTGATATTTGCCCATAACGATCTCGACGACCTTGAGAAAAAGCTGGCGGCTTATCCGATTGAACGGCCAAAATTATTGGCCTTTGAATCGTTATACTCAATGGATGGTGATATCGCCCCTATAAAAGAAATTTGCGATTTAGCCGACAAATACGGCGCGATGACCTTCATTGATGAAGTTCATGCCGTTGGCCTGTATGGGCAGCACGGCGGCGGCGTATGCCAACGCGATGGTATCATGCATCGCCTCGATATTATTCAGGGGACGTTGGCAAAAGCGTTTGGCGTTGTTGGGGGTTACATCGCTGGATCGGCATCCATGTGCGATTTTATCCGCAGTTATGGAGCTGGATTTATTTTTTCCACCTCGATGCCGCCAGCCGCAGCTGCAGCTGCCAGAACCAGCATCGCTTATGTGAAAGAACACAACGAGCTTCGGGTGCGCCATCAAGAACGTGCAGCCACACTCAAACAACGGTTTAGGGATATTCAGATACCCGTCATGCCTTCCGTCAGCCATATTGTTCCCGTGCTTGTTGGCGATGCAGTACAATGCAAAAAAGCCAGTGATCTGTTGATGGAACGGCATGGGGTTTATGTGCAGCCGATTAATTATCCAACGGTCGAACGCGGTACAGAACGTCTGCGGTTTACGCCAACCCCGCTTCACTCTGATCAAGATATTGATCATCTTATAAATGCCGTCCAGGATATATGGCGTGAGCTGGACCTTAGTAGGGATACAGTTCCTGACTAATTAAGAACGGTTATCAATAAAACAGTGGACAAATCTCGCCTCTAGGCATATTAATAACACATGTATTCAGATAACACGCTAACACCTAAAGAAGCCGTCAGATTGTGTGCCTTGGGTACTTTATCCCAGCAGACCATGACTTATAGTGCGTTAGCTCAATCGGTGCGTCATTTTATTGACCGTATACAGGGACCTTCCCTTGATGTTCTGGGTACGTCAGTTGAACTTCTAAAATACGAAGGTTTGGTCGCTGTCATGAATGATCAATCCGAACAAGAATCCCTGCAAATTACCGATAAAGGAACGTCGGAACTCCATGCGCTGCTCATGGCTAATATTCGCTCCAGCGATTCTGACCTGAATAAATTGATTGAGGCCTTAAAATTCCGGTTTCTTGATTTTCTGAATATTGAAGATCAGCATATTCAAACGGACTTAATGGTTGAGCGGACGGAAGTCGAATTGGCGCGGCATATTGATTTGCGCCAGCACTTTCAAAATGATGGTGGTTTTCTTTTGACATGGCTGGATCGCGACATTGGCGAACTTGAAGACCGTCTCCGCTGGCTCGAAAAACTTAGAGACGATCTTTATAAGCCAGAACCTACTTAATTTATTTTGAAATTTGAGATGTGCTGGTCGTTTTATCAAAGATTTTCTGAAGTCCCTTAAGCATCTGATGACCGGCTTCTCCGCCATCCCCTTTTATACGCTGAGCAATGATAAGTTTCAGGGTTGCAATATGAACCCCAACGGCCTCGCGTAGTTTCGGATTGGTTGGCTCTGAATATTCAATCAGCCGGCAAAGATAATTACCAACCGACGTCATTAAATCGTATCCAAAACTTCCACCTTGCCCTTTGATATCGTGAGCTACTTGGAAAACTTTCTGAAGTTTTTCAGAAATGTCGTCCTGTTCGGTGTTTTTCAGATCTTCATAGGCACGGGCGATTTTGATGAGATCTTGTTCCACCCAGTCAAGATACTGGTCTGTCATGTCTGCAATTGCCGCTTCGGCACGATCAAGGGTCGCCGCATCAACTGCGCCGGGTCCGCCAGACTTGACCTTGGACTTTAGGAGGTTCGGAGGCGTTATGAATTCCAAATCATTACTCATCGGTAAAATTGATACATCCATCAACTAGAAAATTCCATAGGTATTAAACCATCCGGCATCCAATTATACACCTAATAATCACAGAATATGCTAACTAGATCGCCCTTCTCTGCGTAATAAAAGTGATGATTTCCGGTTCATGGTCAATCACGGTTACTACCAATATCAGAATACAATCTTAAATAGAAATATAATTTTAATTTGCCGCAATTAAAGAAGGCCCAAATTTCTCAATTCGTCAGCCATTTCAAAAGGAAGGTCATTATCGGAATTATATCCGGCAGGAAGGTCAGGCGGAACGTCACTGGCCTTGAAGTACCGCCAGCCCTGAAATGGACGGAAACTACGGGGATGGGTGCGGATCAAGTCCGGAGCCAAAATGATGGCACAGGCCGGTTTTCCGTCTTCGCGTGTGACTCGTTCAAGTCCAACAATGGGTTGGCGAACTTGAATGACGCGGCGGATAACCCAATAAAGCGAGCCGCCGCTGAGAACCTCTTCCGCTCTTTTAGGCATGTTTCGTGTGACGTGGCGAAGATGTGGATCGTTCACCCCTTTGGCCGACATGTCTTTAAGGCGAGCGGCCTGCGATTCGGCTAATTGCTCGACGTGGTCAACCCCAACGCAGAGTTTCAGCAAATTTACGGTCACTGCGTAGCCCGTTCTGCGCCCAGCGCCATCGATACCTTGGACGCGGGGTGACGACCGAGGATACCCGATATGAACTGCGACGCATCAAGCAGCTTGTTCATGTTAACGCCTGTTTTAATCCCCAAACCGTCAAGCAGATACAAAACGTCTTCCGTTGCGACGTTACCGGATGCACCGTTAGCGTAGGGACATCCCCCCAAACCAGCGATTGAGCTATCAACAATCGACACTCCTTGCTCAAGCACAGCATAAATATTCGCCAAAGCTTGCCCATAAGTATCATGAAAATGAACAGCAATGTTATCCAGTGGCACCTCATCAAGTACGACGTCGATCATCGTTCTAGCCTTGGCCGGCGTACCAGTACCAATGGTGTCGCCCAACGATATCTCATAACACCCAAGATCGATTAGAGAGCGGCTTACATTTTTCACTGCGTAAGGAGATATTTCGCCTTCATAGGGGCATCCAAGTACACAAGATATGTATCCACGAACCGGAATGTTATGATTGTGCGCAACTTCACAAACGGGCCGAAACCGCTCGATACTTTCTTCGATGGAACAATTGATGTTTTTTAAGGAGAACGATTCAGAGGCGGCACCAAATATCGCAACTTCGTTAACGTTGGCGGCAATTGCGTTTTCCAGCCCCTTAATATTGGGTGTTAAGGCGGTGTAGGTCACACCCTGAGTGCGATTAATAGTTGAGAAGACTTCCGCCGAGTCGGCCATTTTCGGCACCCATTTTGGAGACACAAAACTTCCGGCTTCGATAACCTTTAGTCCGCAATCCGAAAGCCGTTCAATCAATTCAACTTTATGTTCGGTAGAAACTGCTTTTTCTTCATTTTGCAGACCATCGCGCGGGCCGACTTCAACAAATTTTACGTGCTCGGGAAATGCCATTAAGCCAATCTTATTAATTCGGGGTCGTCATCAAATTTCATCATAACCCTAGAGCCGGAAATCGAAAAGAACACACATGGAATGATAATAGGTTTTAGGTGCATTACTGAGCAAAAATCAAACATCCGCCAGGGTCAACAGCTCAATACCCTCGTCGACCTGTTCGCCAACAGCACAAAATATACTCTCAATCGTGCCGTCGTGGGGGGCCGTAATCGCATGCTCCATTTTCATCGCTTCAACCACGACCAGTACATCACCTTTTAGGACGTTTTGCCCCTCGCAGACGTCAACGGCTGCAATTTTTCCAGGCATGGGTGCAGCCAGTGACCCGCCGTCTTGAAGATGTTCTGACGCCGCTTGAATGGGGTCAAACAGACTGAGAGAACAGGATGTACTCAGTCCAAAAACTGTATAAATCCCGTTGGTGTCGATCACTCGGGCGTTCATCGATTGCGCCATAATCTGATCATCAATTAGGGTATCATTTACGACCAAATCGGGTGCTGCCTCGTGATCGGTTAACGATACTTGAAAGGCAGGATTAGCATCGCCGTCCGCGATCAACAACAAGTCCTGATGTCCGTATCCGTTCATTCTCCAGCACCCGGGACGGTTCCATGGTGAATTAGGGTCGTTCGATTTTTCTGCTCGCGCCGCACTGTCAGTTTTACGCTGACTAAAAATAAACAAACTGACCGCTACAACCGCCTCGATTGGAATATCTTTTCGCACATAGGTTTCGGTCGGCAGACCATCGACAAAATCAGTAACCATGGCGGCAGCGGCGAAAACCTGATGATTTAATAACATCTTCAGAAACTCAGAATTGTTGCCAGGGCCAACGAGTTCAAGCGCACCCAGCGCATCAACCAATTTCAGCCGGGCCTCTTCCCGGTTTGAACCATGGCCAATTACTTTTGCAATCATCGGGTCATAAAACGGCGAAATCACGTCCCCCTGCTCGACCCCAGTATCAATGCGCAGACCTGCGCCGCCTGTGGGCCAGCGCAAATGATCAATCTTTCCCGGCGCTGGCATAAATCCGTTCGATGGGTCTTCCGCATAAAGCCTAGCTTCTATGGCGTGCCCGTTTACCTGAATGTCTGACTGTTCAAGCGGTAATGTTTCGCCATTGGCAACCCTTAATTGCCATTCGACCAAATCAGTTCCAGTGATCATCTCGGTTACCGGATGTTCAACCTGAAGCCGCGTGTTCATTTCCATGAAATAAAAATGATCATCCGGGGCCAGAAGAAATTCGACGGTGCCCGCACCTTCATAGTTGACGGCCAACGCGGCGCAGACGGCCGCTTCCCCCATCGCTGTTCGGACCCGGCCGGGCAAACCCGGCGCCGGTGCTTCTTCAATAACCTTTTGATGGCGCCGCTGCAGGGAACAGTCACGCTCGAACAGGTGCACACAATTACCATGGCTGTCGGCAAATACCTGAACCTCAACATGGCGTGTTTGAGTCAGATATTTCTCAACCAGCAACCGGCCATCGCCGAAGGCACTTTCGCCTTCGCGCCGCGCCCCATCAATACCTTCTTCCAGTCCGGCCCGGTCGGCAACAACCCGCATGCCCTTGCCGCCTCCGCCGAGCGCAGCCTTTAGCAGGACAGGATATCCAATCGCGCCGGATTCATGGGCAAATACCTGCAATGACTGATCGGCACCGTAGTACCCGGGGACAACAGGAACATCCGCCTTCTCCATAATCGCTTTGGCATTATCTTTGGCGCCCATATCGCGGATTGCCTTGGACGGGGGCCCGACAAATACAGCGCCGGACTTTACGACGGCGTCCGCAAATTCGGCATTTTCGGAAAAAAATCCGTATCCCGGATGAACAGCATCAGCGCCCGTTTCAGATATAGCGCGGAGCAAAACATCACTATTGAGGTAACTTTCTAACGCGATTGACGCCCCCAAATGAACGGCCTCGTCAGCATCGCGAACATGAAGTGCATCTTTATCCGCATCCGAATACACGGCGACAGTCTTGATACCGAGCCGTTTCGCCGTTCGGATAACCCGGCAGGCAATTTCACCACGGTTCGCGATCAGGAGCTTTTTAAACATGATAATTTACTCGTTTTCCAACCAAGATGGATTGCGTTTATTGAGAAAAGCACCGAGCCCTTCTTTGCCTTCGTCCGAGGCTCGCACTCTGGCAATGCGCTCGGCTGTATCGTTTTTTATAGCTTCGGTGATTGGTTTGTTGGCGATTGCCGCGATTAGGTCTTTCGATTCCCGCATGGCATTGGGACTGTTTTTGAGCAACCCAACAATCATAGCACCGACGGCGGTGTCCAATTGATCGGGTTCAACGACTTTATGCAGTAAACCCGTCCTTAACCCCTCATCCGCATCAAATCGCTCACCCGACACCATGTACCGCCCGGCCTGACGCTCACCCATAGCACGAATAACGTAAGGGCCAATCGTCGCAGGAATGAGCCCCAACTTGACTTCCGACAATGAAAACTTGGCGTTTGACGCCGCTATGGCGATATCACAGGCGGCCACCAGACCAACGCCTCCTCCCATGGCAGTGCCTTGAACGCGGGCAATGACGGGTTTGTCACAAAAAGCAATTGCTGCAAGCAGGTCGGCAACCTTCCGGGCGTCTTCGAAATTCTCTTCATCCGAATAATCCGCCATGCGCCGCATCCAATTCAGGTCTGCACCAGCGGAAAAACTCTTACCTGCGCCCGTTAAGACAACAACGCGGACGTCAGAATTTTCGCTAAAGGCATTAAATGCGCCCGTTAGGTCATTGATAAGGTTGTCGTCAAAGGCATTGTGAATACCCGGACGGTTTAGCGTTATTGTCGCGACCCCGCGATGATCTATTGATGTTAATATTAAATCGTTTTCGCTCATCACCATTACATCCTGAATATGCCAAATTTTGTCTTCTCGATAGGGGCATTGAGCGCTGCAGACAATCCAAGCCCCAGCACCATGCGGGTATCCTTTGGATCAATTACGCCGTCATCCCATAACCGGGCACTGGCGTAATAAGGGTGGCCTTGATGTTCGTACTGATCACGAACCGGATTTTTGAAGGCCTCTTCCGCCTTAGCGCTCCAACTTTCACCGCGCGCCTCCATACCGTCGCGCTTGACCGTGGCCAGGACGCTCGCCGCTTGTTCGCCGCCCATCACGGATATACGCGCATTCGGCCAAATCCAGAGAAACCTTGGTGAATAACCGCGCCCACACATGGAATAATTGCCGGCCCCGAAACTGCCGCCAATCAGAACGGTGAATTTTGGAACATTTGCTGAAGCGACAGCGGTGACCATTTTGGCACCGTCTTTGGCGATACCGCCGGCTTCATATTTCGAGCCGACCATAAATCCGGAAATATTCTGCAGGAACACCAGAGGAATACCGCGCTGAGAACAAATTTCGATGAAATGCGTGCCTTTTTGCGCCGATTCCGAGAACAGAATACCGTTGTTGGCAATAATCCCAACGGGATAACCAAAAATACGAGAAAATCCGCAAACCAACGTCGTTCCATAATGGGTCTTAAACTCATCAAATTCCGAACCATCAACAATACGCGCAATAACATCCCTGACGTCATAGGGTTTTCGAAGATCGATTGGAATTGATCCATAGATGTCTTCCAGCGCATATAGCGGATCACAAACGGGCCTGACATCAAGATCCACCTTCTTGACCCGGTTAAGGTTACTGACAATGCGCCGGGCCATTGCCAGGGCGTGAACGTCATTGTCAGCCATATGATCTGTGACGCCAGAGACTTTCGAGTGGACGTCAGCGCCGCCTAAATCTTCGGCGGAAACCACCTCGCCTGTGGCAGCTTTCACGAGCGGAGGACCGGCAAGAAAGATCGTGCCCTGGTTTCTGACAATAATGCTCTCGTCGCACATGGCTGGAACGTAAGCGCCGCCAGCAGTGCATGATCCCATAACCACCGCAATCTGCGGGATTCCGGCCGCGCTCATGCGGGCCTGATTATAAAAAATACGGCCAAAATGATCCCTGTCCGGGAAAACTTCTTCCTGACGGGGAAGGTAGGCCCCTCCGGAATCAACCAGATAAATACAGGGCAGGTTATTCTCCATCGCGATTTCTTGTGCCCTGAGGTGTTTTTTTACTGTAATGGGTGCATAGGTTCCGCCTTTGACCGTCGCATCGTTGGTGATGATCACAACTTCCTTGCCGGAAACCCGGCCAATCCCGGTAAGCACACCACCGGCAGCAAATGTGCCTTCTTCATAGAGTTTCCAGCCAGCCAACTGGGAAAACTCGAGAAACGGCGAGCCGGGGTCGAGCAGTTGACGGACCCGTTCGCGGGGTAACAACTTTCCGCGGTCCGTATGTTTTTTGCACGCCCGTTCTCCGCCGCCTTGTTTAACGACGTCAACGGTGTCCTTCAGATCGCCGACGATGGATCGCATGTGTTCGGCATTTGTGTCGAACTCGGTTGATCCAGGCCGCAAGGTGGGCTTGAGGGTGGTCATTAAATGTGATCCATAATCGGTTTATTTTTTGCGGGTGTATTCAACAATTGGTCCATTTGCTTCTTTCCAACCTTTGAAACCTTTGGAAAAATGCCTGATATTTTCAAAACCCATTTCAACCAGGGTTTTGGTCGCTAATGCCGACCGCCAGGCCGACTGACAAAACAGAACATAGGTTTTGTCTTCGTCGCCAAAGACTTCTCTGTGATACGGGCTATCGGGATCAAACCAGAACTCCAGCATCCCTCTTGGCGCGTGTTCGGAACCTGCAATAGTGCCTTCCCGTTCGAGCTCGCGGACATCACGAATATCAACAAAGACATAATCATCATTGTCGTAATTGGCGATTGCATCTTCGGTCGAAATGGTCTCAATCACTTCATTTGCATCCGCAACTAGATCTAATATGTGTTTGATTTTAGGCATTTTAATTTCTTCCAATTAATTACCAGCCGCCAGACTTCAGCCAGCGTTTGATCATCCAGAGCCTGTCTGAACCCCAGAACGGTTCGCCATCGACGATAAAATATGGCGCACCGCAGACCCCTGCGTCAGTTGCCGCCTGCGTTTCATTGCGCAGACGTTGTTTGAACTCATCAGATGCGATTGCCGTCAGCAGTTCCTCGCGATTAAGGCCAATATCTTCCCCAATATCGGCGACAATTTCCCGCCCGGTAATATCAATACCTTCGGCGAAATATTTGTTAAAACAGGCCAGTCCAAACTTCTTGGCAAACACAGGGTCAGACTCTTTTAACCAGTAATAGGCGCGCGCAGCGGCCATTGTTCCGATCGGGAATTTTTCCGGTAACGTCCACGGGATATCCATAAAGCGGGACAGACGTTCCCAGTCGTGTTTGGCGTAGTCACTCTTTATGGGTTGATTGGCGAGAGATACATTTCCAGTGTTTTTAAAAACCGCGCCCAGTAGTATTGGATGCCAGTCAACTTCCCGGTCAAAGGATGCAGCCAGTCCATCAATTTTGAGCGCCCCAAAATAAGCGTAAGGGGATGAAAAATCAAAATAGAATTTAATTGGTTCGCTCATGTTCACTCCTTTTCAATCGCCCGGCTGATAACCAACCGCTGGATATCACTGGTACCTTCATAGATCTGACAAACACGCACATCGCGGTATATCCGCTCAACCGGGAAATCTTCGACGTATCCATAACCACCAAGGGTTTGGATCGCATCGGAACAGGTTTTCTCTGCCATTTCGGACGCAAATAATTTCGCCATTGAGGCTTCTTTCAGGCACGGCTCGCCGGCATCACGCAATCGCGCTGCGTTGAGGTACAACAACCGCGCCGCCTCTATCTGCGTTGCCATGTCAGCGAGCCGGAAGGCGACAGACTGGTGTTCAATAATGCGTTTTCCAAATGACGTCCGTTCTTTCGCGTAATCCAGGGCTACTTCATAGGCCGCCCGCGCCATGCCCGTCGCCTGCGCCGCAATGCCAATGCGGCCACCTTCCAGATTGGCCAGCGCAATGCGATACCCCTGCCCCTCCTCACCCAAAAGCAAGTCTGGCGTCAGGCGCATATCGGAAAAGGTGATTTGCGCCGTATCGGATGAGCGTTGACCAAGCTTCTTCTCAATGCCCGAAACGTCGTACCCTGGCGTATCAGTCGGCACGATAAAGGCGGATATACCTTTGTTACCCTTATCTGGGTCGGTTACGGCGAAAACAATAACCAGTCCCGCTTCCCGTCCAGAGGTAATGAACTGTTTGGTTCCATTCAAAACAAAATGATTGCCATCCCGGACAGCTTTGGTCCGCTGATTACCCGCGTCTGAGCCCGCATGGGGTTCTGTCAACGCGAATGCACCAATCATCTCACCGACGGCCAATGGTTTTACAAACCGTTCCTTCTGATCGGGCGTCCCGTATTCAACGATTGGCCGCTGGCCGACGCCGTTGTGCACGCTGGCAATGGTTGATACAGCGCCATCTCCTGCCGCAATTTCTTCAAGCGCTAATGCAAAGGAAACATGCCCGGTATCAGACCCGCCCCATTCCACCGGTGTCAGCATGCCAAGTAAACCCAGTTCGCCCATCTCCGTTAGCTGTTCCTTCGGGAATGCTGCCATTTTGTCCCGTTCAGCGGCGCCCGGCGCAAGCCGATCGGAGGCGAACTTGCGCGCCATGTCACGGATCAGTATTTGTTCTTCGATAAGTTCCATAAGGCTACCAGGGAAGTTCCGTTCCGTCGTAGTTGAAGAATTGGCCGGTCGTGGTCATGGAGAGGTCATCAATAACCTGCCGCATGCCCGAAACGCTGGTTTCCACCGTAATATCAGCGCCGTCTCCGCCCATATCTGTCTTCACCCACCCTGGATGCATTACGCAGACCGGAATTGATTTTCCCTGTAAATCGAGGCTTAGGCTTTTCATAACGGCGTTTACGGCCGCTTTGGACGAGCGATAGATATATTGCCCACCCGATGCACTATCGCCCATCGCGCCCATGGATCCCATTTTCGAGCTTACCGTTGCGATTTTTCCATGTCCTGCTGAGACATTTTGGCCAAATGCAGCGCTCACCAGCAGTGGTGTCATCACATTAATTTCCATAACCTTGTGCCATTCGTTTATGTCAACATCAGATGGGTCATACGACCTTGGACCATAAATACCGGCATTGTTGATCAGGATATCAAACGGCACATCCGATAAATCATCGGCAAGACGGGCCATTTGGGCCCCGCTGGTCACTTCCAACCCATGAACCTGAATATCACCAGGTATTGTCGCCAGTTCCCCAACCCCAAGCGGCGTCCGGCAGGTGGCGATCACGGTGTAACCGGCGGCGGCGTACTGGCGGGCAAATTCAAGCCCGATACCGCGATTGGCGCCGGTGATAAATACTGTTGGCATTAGGTTTGTTTCCTTCTAGCGGTTACTTCGATCTCAACTTTCATACGGGGATCAATCAATCCGGCAATAACGGCTGTGGCCGCTGGGCGAATATCACCAAAGATTTCACCCAGAACTTCCGATACCGTTTCCCAATCGTCGACATTAGGAAGATAATACCGTGCTCTGACAACGTCACTGAGAGAAGACCCGGCTTCAACCAACGCCGCTTCAATGGTGCGCAGCGTCTGCCGGGTTTGTTCAGCCGGGTCTTCTGAAATCTCGCCCGTTGCGTAATCAAATCCTGTAGTGCCGGAGACGAAGATGTCATCCCCATCAACAACAGCTCTGGAATACCCGAACTTGCGCTCGTATTCAGATCCCGATGAAATCAGTTGCCGCGCCATCAGTTTAACATCTCGATTGCAACGGCCGTGGCTTCGCCGCCGCCAATGCACAGAGACGCCACACCTTTTGTCAGATCATTCCTGCGCAGCGCATTCATCAACGTAATAATGATCCGCGCGCCGGATGCCCCGACGGGGTGCCCAAGCGCACACGCACCGCCGTAAATGTTAATCTGATCGTGCGGAATATCGATATCGCGCATGGCAGCCATGGCGACGACAGCAAACGCCTCGTTAACTTCAAACAAATCAACATCGCTGCGTTGCCATCCGGCTTTTTCGAGCACTTTTTCAATCGACCCAATGGGCGCCGTGGTAAACCAGTTAGGCTCCTGTGAATTGGTTGCATGTGCGTTAATCTTGGCAAGCGGAGTCAAGCCCCGCTTTTCCGCTTCTGACAGGCGCATAAGAACCAGAGCAGCCCCGCCGTCTGAAATCGAGCTGGAATTGGCCGCCGTTACTGTTCCGCCTTTGCGAAATGCAGGCCGCAAAGTCGGGATCTTATCGATGTTTGTATTTAACGGCTGTTCATCATCAGTAACAGTAACCGCGCCGCGCCGCGTTGTTATGGTCATGGCTTCAATCTCAGTTGCAAACGTGCCATCTTCCACGGCTTTTTTAGCCCGCCTTAGTGATTCAATGGCAAAGGCATCCTGATCTTCGCGGGTAAACTGATAATGTTCGGCCGTGTCTTCGGCAAAACTGCCCATCAGCTTACCCTCTTCATAGGCGTCTTCAAGACCATCCATAAACATATGGTCTTTTAACTGATCACCGTGGCCCAAGCGGTAACCATTGCGGGCATTCGACGCGATATAGGGCGAGTTGGTCATGCTTTCCATACCGCCAGCGATCATGATGTTGTGCGAGCCCGCCAGGATATTATCGTGGGCCAGCATCGCCGCTTTCATGGCTGATCCACACATTTTGGAGATGGTTGTTGCACCGGCCGACCAGGGGATACCGGCGTTATGGGCGGCCTGACGCGCCGGAGCCTGTTTAACACCTGCAAACAGGCAAAGGCCCATGATCAGGTCGTCGACATCGTCAGGCTTAATGCCTGCGCGTTCAATCGCCGCCTTGATCGCAACGCCGCCAAGTTCCGGGGCTGTTGCGTCTTTCAATGAACCTTGAAACCCTCCCATTGGGGTTCTCGCCGCGCCGACGATTACAATTGGATCCTGATTGTTCATATTGGTATTCTCCAAAGCCCTTAATAGGGCGTTCCGTCTTTGTGTTTAAAACCCGCAAACTCACCGTTTTCATCGACGCTGGTGCGCATGTCGATATCTGGGTATTCGCCAATATCACCTTTGGATCGATCCCCTACCTCAAGATAGATAGCGTCAGCAGCGGATTTATTAACAAGGTGATGACCGTTTTCATCCCCGGCCTTAAATCCGGCGATTGAACCGGGGCCGAGATCCTGTTCGCCCTCATCCGTAATCAAAGTCAGTGTGCCAGATATGACATAGAGCAGCTCATCTTGCTTGCTGTGCCAATGACGCTGCGACGACCAACTACCCGGCTCCAACGTAACCATGTTAACGCCAAAATTGGTTAATCCAAATTCATCGCCAAGTCTGCGTTTTTGACGCTCTTTTACATGCGTATCAAAGGGAGGCGGATAATTGGTGCCGCGCGGTGCATCGATATCCATCGGGTCCAGTGCGGGCTTAACTAACTTCACCATACATGCATCCATATTTGAAATTTTGTATTTATCACAGATATTTAACTTTATTATGTAATTTTTTAGATTAATTTACTTACAGGTATTACTGAGATGAGCACGCCATAAATTACGACCGTCAATCTTGCCCAATGCCCCCAGCGTTGATCGATGCAATTGTAAGCACACCGCCATAACGATACGGCAGACCAGATGGCATAGGGAACGGCTACAATGACCAGTATTGTCGCGCCTGTCATCATACCAGCAACCCCGCCCCCTAAGGTCTGAGGCGATACGACAAATCCAAAAACCATACTTAGAATCATCACTCCAACCGATCCACCAAGAATGGCCCCGTGCCCACAGACAAACCAGCCCCAGAATACCCGCCACAATGGCTCGCGCCCCATCCAGCACCGTTTCC
>WASW01091183.1_pt1 | contig 21696 bp, 13 predicted proteins | sample 5698521 | NCBI WGS metagenome assembly WASW01 (sample SAMN11175560, study PRJNA528189) | sponge metagenome | isolation source: marine sponge | host: Leucetta | place: Antarctica: Western Antarctic Peninsula, King George Island | collected 2013-01
TACGGACAGAAAGGACATGGCGACGGAAATCAACAGAATAGGTCATATCTAAGTATACTCACTTTAAAGGTGTTTTGCTATATCGCCGTTCCAGTCTGCATCCGGGGTGAAGGTGTAATTGCCATTACCATCGTCGGTGATCGTGCCGTGTTCCGGGTCCGTAATGCTGGTGATCGACAAGGTGTCGCCATCAACATCCGTATCATTGCCCAGAAGATCAGCTGAGGTGAACGTGATCACACCGTCTTCTGATCCCGTTAAGGTATCATCAACAGCAACCGGACCATCGTTAACGCCGTCAACAGTGATCGCAACCGTTGCTGTATCCGTGCCGCCCTGGCCGTCGGAGATCGTGTATTCAAAATCGGTCGAACCGTTCCAATCCGCATCCGGGGTAAACGTATAATTACCCTGGCCATCATCGGTGATCGTGCCGTGATCGGGATCGGTGAACCCGGTGATCGACAAGGTGCCGCCATCAGGATATGAATCGTCACCCAGCAGATCAGCCGCCGTAAACGTAATCACGCCATCTTCTGAACCAGTGAGCGTATCATCAACCGCAACCGGGCCATCGTTAACGCCGTCAACAGTGATCGCAACCGTTGCTGTATCCGTACCGCCCTGGCCGTCGGAGATCGTGTATTCAAAATCGGTCGAACCGTTCCAGTCTGCATCCGGGGTGAAGGTGTAGTTACCGTTTCCGTCATCAGTGATCGTGCCGTGATCGGGATCCGTAAATCCGGTGATACTCAGCGTACCGCCATCGGAGTCTGTATCATCACCCAACAAGTCAGCCGCCGTAAACGTAATCACGCCATCTTCTGAACCAGTGAGCGTATCATCAACCGCAACCGGGCCGTCGTTAACACCGTCAACCGTGATCGCAACCGTTGCCGTGTCCGTGCCGCCCTGACCATCTGAGATCGTGTATTCAAAATCGGTCGAGCCGTTCCAGTCGGCGTCCGGGGTAAACGTATAATTACCCTGGCCATCATCGGTGATCGTGCCGTGATCGGGATCGGTAAATCCGGTGATACTCAAAGTATCGCCATCAACGTCCGTATCGTTACCGAGCAACTGTGCTGCGGTAAAGTTGATAACGCCATCTTCAGACCCTGCCAGCGTATCGTCACCCGCAACCGGACCGTCGTTCGCTGAGGCTGAGTCGCCATCGACGTGGATGTCTGCTGTTGCTGTGTCCGTACCACCCTGTCCGTCGGAGACTGTATATTCAAAACTGTCTTCGCCGTTCCAGTTGGCGTCCGGATCAAACGTTACCGTGCCATCTTGGTTCAGCGTCACCGTGCCATTACCGATATCAACCGTATCACCAACAGCAACCGCCGTGTCACCAATATGCGTGACAGTCAAAGAATCGCCTTCAACGTCGGAGTCATTTGCCGTCAAATCGAGGGTGATTGCGGTGTCTTCCGAACCAATTAAGGTATCGTCACCAGCAACTGGCCCATCATTTACAGCATCGACTGTAATATTTGCCGTCGCCGTCGAAGTACCGCCCTCGCCATCGGATACCGTATACTCAAAGCTATCCGTACCGTTCCAATTTTCATTGGGATCAAAAGTTACCGTGCCATCGGCGTTCAACGTCACCATACCGCTACCAACGTCTGCGGAATCCCCAACTGTAATCGCTGTGTCGCCAATATGAGTGATGGTTAATGAGTCGCCATCCGCATCGGAATCATTGGCCGTCAGATCAAGCGTAATTGCAGCATCTTCTGACCCACTCAGCGTATCGTCTGCCGCAGCCGGGCCGTCGTTCACGGCATCCACTGTAATGTTCGCCGTCGCGGTTGACGTTCCGCCGTCACCGTCAGAAACGGTGTAGTCAAAACTATCCGTGCCGTTCCAGTTGGCGTCGGGGTCGAACGACACAGTGCCATCCGCATTTAAGGTAACGATGCCGTTTCCGACATCAACCGTATCACCGGCCGTCACTTCCGTACCATCAATATGGGTGATTGTCAGATTGGCGCTGTCAACATCCGTATCGTTGGCTGTCAGATCCAGAGTGATCGCCGTGTCTACAGATCCGCTCAACGTATCGTTGGCTGCAATCGGGCCGTCGTTAACCGCATCAACAGTAATGTTGGCCGTCGCCGTGTCCGTGCCGCCCTGACCATCAGACACCGTATAGTCAAAACTGTCCGTGCCGTTCCAATTGTCGTTCGGATCAAACGTCACCGTGCCATCCTGATTCAGCGTCACTGTGCCGTTTTCAAGAGTAACCGGATTATCAACGCTGATCGCAGTCTCGCCGATATGCGTTACCGTCAGGCTGTCCTGATCCAGATCAGAATCATTACCCATCAGGTCAACCGTGATCGATGCACCATCTTCAGAACCGATCAATGTATCATCGGCCGCAACCGGGCCGTCGTTAACCGCCGTTACTGTAACATCCGCCGTCGCCGTCGATGTCGCGCCAGCTTCATCGGCAACCGTATACTCAAAACTATCCGTGCCGTTCCAGTTGTCGTTCGGATCAAACGTCACCGTACCATCCTGATTCAGCGTCACCGTGCCGTTGCCAACATCAACCTCATCACCAGCCTGCACTGGCGTATTGCCGATGTGCGTCACCGTCAGCGTATCGCCAAGATCCGCGTCCGAATCATTGGCCGTCAGGTCAAGGGTGATCGCCGCATCTTCAGATCCGGAGAGTGTATCATTAGCGGCAACCGGGCCGTCGTTAACTGCCGTGACGGTAATGTCAGCGGTCGCCGTCGATGTCGCTCCGGCGGCGTCCGCAACCGTATAGTCAAAACTGTCCGTACCGTTCCAGTTAGCGTCCGGATCAAACGTCACTGTGCCATTAGCATTCAAGGTGACCGTACCGTTACCGACATCAACCTCATCACCAACCTGTACCGGCGTATTGCCGATGTGCGTCACCGTCAGCGTATCGCCAAGATCCACATCCGTATCATTGGCTGTCAGATCGAGGGTGATCGCACTGTCTTCCGATCCGCTCAGCACATCGTTAACGGCCTCAGGGCCGTCATTAACTGCAGCAACCGTGATATCTGCGGTAGCCGTGTCCGTGCCGCCGTCGCCATCTGAGACCGTATAGTCGAAGCTATCGGTGCCGTTCCAATTATCGGCCGGATCAAACGTCACGGTACCATTAACATTAAGCGTCACAGAACCAATAATTGCGCCGTCGCCGTCGACGATAGAAACCGAATCGCCCGCGCCAACTTCCGTACCGTCGATATGAGTAACCGTTAAGTTAGCACTGTCGATATCCGTATCGTTGGTCGTCAAATCGAGTGTGATGGCGGTATCTTCAGACCCAATCAGAGCATCATCTGTAGCGGCAGGGCCATCGTTTATGCCGTCGACCGTTATTTCTACGGTTGCGGTGTCTGTTCCGTCATTTCCATCAGAAATCGTGTAGGTGAAGTCGGTCGAACCGTTCCAGTCGGCATCCGGCGTAAATGTGTAGTTACCGTTACCAAGGTCGGTGATCGTACCGTGGTCCGGTTGATCGAACGATGTAATCGATAGAACGTCTCCCTCGTTCGCGTCCGTATCATTGAGCAATAATTCAGCCGCAGTGAACGTGATTACGCCGTCTTCTGATCCCGACAGCACATCATCGAAGGCTATTGGTGCGGCGACAGCTTCGATCACATCTACGGTGATCGTTCCTGTGGTTGTTTCGGTATCACCGCCATTTGTCTCCGTCGACGTTGCTGCAATACTCAGGTTAATATCGTCGATTTCTCCGTCGGCCGGCGTTATGGTCAGCCCATCGAGCAGATCGGCGACCGTTAGGCCCTCTACAGGGTCAGCAACAAAGGTCCATGTGCCATCTTCGTTGTCGACACCAGCAGACAAAGAAGCACCGTCCGGCACACCACTAATTGTAACAGAAAGTGTTTCCGACCCATCCGTATCATCCAACGCAGCGTTAACATTCAAAGCTATCGCTGTGCCTTCATCGCCAAAAGAGTCCGACACATCCAGAACCGGTGCATCTGCAATGGCAGCCACATCGACGGTAAAGGTCTCAACGCTGACCCCGCCATCTTTCGAGAACGCCGTCACGGACATATTAAATGTTCCGTCATAATCAGCTGGCGGCGTAATCGTGAGATCATTTAACTGATCTGGCGTCAACGTAACGACAGAGCCTGTCACATCAATCGGCACTGGCAGTCCATCAACAACATACGTTAACGTTGACCCCTCGGGGAAACTCCCGAGATTTACGTAATCAAGCTCAATCGTCGTGTCGTCCGGCATGGTCGCTGAAATATCAAGCGCGATCGCTGCATCTTCGTCGCCACTTACATTGGCAACCGTGACATCCGGATCATCAGCAACCGGTTTGACGGTAACGCCAAATGTACCCGTTTCCGTAGCCGTGGCCCCCGTTTGGCTATCGATGCCAACCACTTCCACTTGTAGCGTAATATCACCGTAATAGTCCGCCGGCGGCGTCATCGTCAGCCCCTGAAGCACGTCTTGCAATCCGGCCATGTCATCCGCGGTTAATGTCCAGGATCCATCGCCATTATCCGTACCGGCCGACAGCGACACACTTCCCCCCTCCAATCCGCCGAAGTTTATTGTAATTTCAGCCGTATCACTGGAATCAAAATCATCACCGCTAAGAATGATGAATTCACCAAAAGTCGGTGAATCTACATCTGCGTCTACTGGGAACAGCGTTATGTTGACAGCGGTATCTTCATCAACGATTTCACTATCGACCGTGAGATTTACATCAAGATTGGCTTCTGTCACGGATGTCGCTGTGGTCGCGGTCGACGCGGTAGTCGCGGTCACAACATCTGTCGCTGTTGTTGCCGTTGTCGTTGTCGTGGATGTGGTCGCCGATGTCGGTGTTGTTGGCGAGACAGCCGGGGCAACAGTAATATCTGCGGTCGCCGTATCTGTTCCACCATCACCGTCTGTGATTGTATACTCAAAACTGTCTGAACCGTTCCAGCTTGCGTCTGGAACAAACGTCACGGTACCATCTTCGTTTAGCGTCACCGTGCCGTTCCCGACATCAACCGTATCACCCGCTTCAACTGCCGTATCACCAATTTGAGTGATCGTCAGGTCAGTGCTATCGAGATCCGTATCATTGGCCGTCAGATCAAGCGTAATCGCCGCATCTTCAGATCCAGTCAGCGTATCGTTTGCGGCAACAGGACCATCGTTAACCGCATCAACTGTGATGTTCGCCGTCGCAGTATCCGTGCCGCCATCACCATCAGTGACCGTATAGTCAAAGCTATCGGTGCCATTCCAGTTTTCATTGGGATCAAACGTCACTGTACCGTCAGAATTCAGCGTCACCGTTCCATTCGCGATGTTAATCGGGACATCAACTGTAACTTCAGCGCCATCAATATGAGTAACAGTCAAATTACTGCTATCAAGATCCGAATCGTTGGCCGTCAGATCAAGCGTAATCGCGGTATCTTCCGAACCAGCGAGAACATCGTCGGAAGCAACGGGACCATCGTTAACGGCGTCGATCGAAATGTTTGCCGTTGCCGTATCTGTACCGCCCTCGCCGTCAGATACCGTATAGTCAAAACTGTCCGTGCCATTCCAGTTATCGCTTGGATCAAACGTCACTGTGCCATCCGCATTCAAGGTCACCGTACCGTTCGAAACATCAACTGGAACATTAACCGTAACTTCAGCGCCATCAATATGGGTTACTGTTAAATTGCTGCTGTCGAGATCCGTATCGTTTGCCGTCAAATCAAGTGTGATCGCAGTATCTTCAGAACCCGCAAGAACATCATCCGCGGCAACCGGGTCGGCATTTGATGTCGCCGTTGAAGCCGTTGAAGCCGTCGTTCCGGTCGTGGCTTCCGTTCCGGTCGTGGCTTCCGTTCCGGTCGTGGCTTCCGTTCCGGTCGTGGCTTCCGTTCCGGTCGTGGCTTCCGTTGTTGTCGTCGCGGAAGTAGCCGACGTAGCTGTCGTCGCAGTTGTTGCTGTCGTCGCAGAAGTTGGCGATGTGGCAGACGTCGCCGTTGTCGTTGTCGTCGCGGACGTCGCGGTGGTTGCGGTCAAGGGAGCGGTCGGCGTAACGGGTGCAGTTGGCGTTGCTGGCGCCGGCGCCGCAGCTTCAGCAGCGGCTTCAGCGGCGGGCGCTGCAGCTGGGTCTTCCTCAACCAAAGCAGCTTCTTCCGAAGCCGCGTCAGGTTGTGTTTGAGCAGTGGCTTGGGGTGCTGCAGGCGCCTGGCCCGGAATAACCGATTCCTGTCCAGTTATCGGGGCTTCATCTCCGGCACTCTCAGTTGGTGCAGGCTCTTCGCGGTCAACTTCAAGGTCGGGCTCGGGAGCATCAACCTCCGGCGTGTCACCACCAATATTTTCCTGGATGCGAACAACTTCGCCGGCCTCAACAATGGTTTCACCTTCGGGCGCCATATTGGCCATCAGTTCAGCATTGGTTGGCTGGCTACCGGTATGAAGGGCGGCTAATGAGCCATCAACAGCAGGAGCATCCCACTCATCGGAATTTTCGGATTCATCAGCAAACTCATCATCATCGAGCCCCTGATCTTCAGTCATCAATGTCAAATCATCAAGATTCTGGCGATCATCCGATGATTCGCGTACATCATCTTCTTCCTCATCAGCGCCCGATTCTTCGTTGGGATTTACATCTTGCTCAGCCATATCTGACCTCAATCACTTCCGTTTAATTCCGAGCGCGGTACGCGGCTTGCGCACCAGGCAGCAGAGACTCAGTTGAATTCAATGATGTCAGACTAAGATTTATCGGGCGCAAGTCATCCTAAATCGCCCAAAACGTCATATAGGATCACTACATTGCGCTTAAGGCAAAACCGCGCGGCATATGGAACACAGGTAAATTGAGGCTGAACCAAAACCATTGCCGAGAAAGCAAAACACCTGCACTACTAAGGGAGGTTCTAGCATTGACGTTTGCGCGCCGGTGGCACAATCGCAACCAATCTGAGCGACCCCGAGCGCGTACCCTGGGCGCGTACGTTCAAGGCTTCCCTGGAACTCCGGTCTCTGGTTTATTCGTCGGTCTGGAAAATCAGAGCGTGTAGCCTTTTTCGCCGTGTGAGGCCAGGTCCAGCCCCTCTGTGATTTCATCATCCGTGACGCGCAAACCGCAAACCATTCCCGTGAATTTCAGGATAACCCACGAAAACACCACCGACCACACAATGGTCGCGGCGATGCCAAGCGCCTGCACGCCAAGTTGCGATCCCGCCGATACACCGTCAGCCAAGCCTGCCCCGCCAAATGTTGGAAGCGCCAAATAGGCAACCATCAGTGTCCCCAAAATACCGCCAACACCGTGCACCGCAAAAACATCAAGCGAATCGTCAATCTCCAGTTTTCGCTTCACAAAATTGACCGCGTAGTAACAGACGATGCCGCCAGCAAGGCCAATGATAAATCCGCCCATTGGCCCAACAAACCCGGATGCAGGCGTGATCGAGGCAAGCCCGGCGACCATGCCGGTCACAATACCAACGAGACTGGGTTTGCCAAATTTAAGCCATTCAATTACCACCCAGACCAAGGATGCCGTAGCAGCCGAAATATGAGTAACGGTCATCGCCATGCCGGCATTGCCATCGGCGGCCAGCGCCGACCCAGCGTTAAACCCGAACCAGCCAACCCACAACATGGCCGCGCCGATCATCGTCATGCCTGGATTATGGGGCGGCCTGAGATGACGCGGAAATCCATTACGATTACCCAGCATCTTGACCACAACAAGAGCCGATACACCGGCCGTCGCGTGGACAACAATGCCACCGGCAAAATCCATGATACCCATTTCAGCCAACCAACCACCGCCCCAGACCCAATGGCATATAGGCGCATAAACCAAGACCAGCCACAGCCCGGAAAATATAAGAACAGCAGAGAACTTCATCCGCTCAGGGTAAGCTCCGATAATCAGGCAAGGGGTAATAATCGCGAACGTCATCTGGAACATGAAAAATACGGATTCGGGAATATCGCCGGACAGGCTGTCCCACCCAACGCCGCTCATGAACGCCTTCGACAGCCCGCCGATAATCGCATTACCCTCGCTGAACGCCAGACTGTACACACCGAACAACCACAACAAGGAGGCCAGGCAAGCAACGGCAAAACAATGCATCATAACCGACAGTACATTTTTGGATTGCACAAGGCCGCCATAAAACAGTGCTAATCCCGGCAACGTCATAAACAGAACAAGGGCGGTTGAGGTCAATACCCAGGCCGTGTTGGCACCGTTCAGTTCAACATCCGCCGCCCACACACTCTCTGGTGCCAGCATCAACATAATGCACAAAATTAACCCACCAAAACCTGATCTGATTGATGTCACTGTATTTCCCCTGTCTGGACGCGCTAAAACGCATAATTGCCCATTTTTTAACCGTTTTTTCCGAAATGCCCAACAAAAAAGCACAAACGTGGAAATTCAAGGCTTTATGCGGTCACATTAGCGTTCAGCAAAGCCTGCGCGGCCGTCCCGATCAGCGAATCGGTCAAAGGAACGGCATCAACTTCTGCCCCTGCCAGTGACGAACAGAGGTTTAGCGCGCAAATCGGGCCCGGCGTTGTGCTGCGCAAAAGATCCCATGCGCCACCGCCACCTTCGGCCAGATCGTTGATCACGAGCGGACTGGCCATTCCCACCGCGTCGATCAGGTTAAAACCAATGATATTGTGCAGCGCTGTGAGGAATTTCGGTCCGATAATTTGCGGCACCAGCGGTCCTTCGGCGCGCTCCAGCATGTTCAGGCAGCTACCAATATAAAACGCTAGAAAACTGTTGCCCTGACAGAAGACCGACAGAGCATTGTGAACATTTTTATAAGCCCGGATGTGGCCTTTTGCTGTCGGCTGAACCCAGACTTCCCGGCCAAAGGAAAATCCAGTGTCGATACTGATGCTGAATCTGCCTGGATCAAATACCAGGACATCTGCATCAACCCAGACGACCCGCTCATACCCATTGGCCAATAGTTCCTGCGCCAATATCAGCCGGCCAAGGTCAGTCGCGATTTGCCGGTGCGTCCCGGCCTTATCCAGAACCCAGCCCGGAACCCGCTCGAAGATCTCATCATCGTAAAAGCGGTAATCAAATCCCTGTAGCGTTGTCCACGACCGAACGCTGCCGAGACAAGTCTCCATCCAAGGAGGAACATTGATGGTGCGGAACGATTGGTAGATCACCGTTTTCATGAGCGCGGAGCGTCGTCCCTTATCCAGCACTTGTCAAAATTCATTAATAACCAACCGCACAGACTATCGCATATACCAAACACCACCGAATTTTCCAAACCGCCGAACCAAAATCGGAAACATCTTATTAAGGTCTGGCTCTGTCGTACAAACAAAGACATCGCCGACCCAGCGGAAATAAAACTCTGGACCACAATTAAATTCTGGTGGCAAGTTCTCCTCAATTACTGGCCCGCCGTCTTCAATGCTGAAAAACTGAAACGCGCCCCACGGCACATCACCGTCACCGTCACTGTCATTGGCGCCGACAAAATACTTTTATTGTCAGAATAGTAAGTGTGCCACCCACTTTTAACGCACGTTCCGTCGATCATCCCGTAATTCTCTGCTGTTGGTAACGCCAGACAGCAACAATCACAGGCATGGTCCCGTGAGGATTGGATAAATACAGCGTCACTAAAATGTAGGAATAAAGTCATAATACGGCATAAATACAACCGTCACAGGAATGCGGTGTCACCCATATCGAAGGCATTTTATCTCAAGTAAAAATAGCATCTTTAATCATAACACAACCAGCTAAGTATTGACGCTATATTTGACGAGATCTCTTAATTGTTAGACACTATTTCTATTATGGGTAACGCACCAAACAAATGCATTCTCTACATTGAAAATGATCCGGTATTTTACAATTTCTTCAAAGTAGCGGTGACCCCACACGGCTACAGTATCGATCATGCGCGCGATGAACATGACGGTTGGGCGCTCTACAAAAAAAAACCATATGAACTTATTGCCATTGATTTCAACACGCCTGAGAATTCAGGGATCGACTTTGCGCAAAAATTACTGTCCGACAATCAAGATATTCCCATCCTTATTGTTACAAAAAAGGAGAACCGTAAAATTGCCACCGAGGCGCTCACACTCGGCATCCTTAATTATGTTATTAAGGATGAAGAATACGTCTATCTGGATCTATTACCCGGCATTTTAAATCAGTTCATTCGCCGTGCGATGCGAAGGCAAGAACGTGTTGAAGTCAGGCGCGCTCTTCAACAAAGCGAAAAAAAATATAGAGAACTGATCTCCGTTTCCCCTGTTTGCATTCACGAAATCGATCTTGATGGAAAACTCGTATCCATGAACCCGGCTGGCCTCAAAATGTTGGGGAAAGACAAAGAATCCAGCATCTGCGGACTGGCTTATCTGGATTTACCGATTCCAGCCGATCGGCAACGGTTATCTGATTTGATGGATCTGGCACGAAATGGAGAAGGCTCTACGTATGAGTTCAGAGCGCCGGGTGAGAGTGGGGAGTTATTTTTCTCCAGTAGTTTTGAGCCCGTTAAGGATGAAGACGGCACTGTCATCAGGCTGATGGGCGTGACCCAGGACATCACCAAAAGCAAAAAACTGGACAATGAACTGCGAAAAAGCGAGGCCCGGTTTCGAGACCTCGCTGAGACGTCTGCAGACTGGTTTTGGGAGATGGACGCGGACCTGAGATTTACTTACTTTTCGCCGCGCAACAGGGAGATTACCGGGTTTGAGCCGGAAATGTACATAGGGAAAAGCCGGCGCGAAATCAGCAGTGGCAAAAATGATAATGAACATTGGCTGCCGCATCTGGCGGATTTGGATGCCCATAGAGAATTTCGTGATTTCGAATATGAATTAGAAATTGCCGGACAAAGGGTATTGTCAATTACGATTAGCGGCAACCCAGTCTTTGATTCAGATGGACATTTTGAAGGTTACCGCGGCACAGGAACTGACATCACAGAACGTAAACGCTCCGAGGACACCGTCTTAACCAGCGAAAAACGATATCGCGCCCTCTTTCTGGAATCCCCGCTAGGAATTTCTGTTGAAGATTATTCTGACGTCAAATTGCAAATTGACCGTTTGAAAGCCGAAGGTGTTGAAGATTTCCTGACCTATTTCGGCGAAAACGAAGATGCGCTGAAAGCCACCATATCATCCATCAAACTCATCGATGCCAACGTTAGGCAAATCGAGATGTTTGGAGCCAGCACGCTCGAAGAATATATGAATTATGAAGTCGAATATGGGTTTGTGACAGATAGTCAGTGGCGGGAGTACTACATCAATGAGATCTCGACTTATGCCAGCGGCGGCATCACCTATTCGGGTGAAGCGATGGACTTTAAGGCTGACGGCACCCCAATTGAGGTCAGATGTACATCCAGAATCATTGAAAGCCCCAATCAAGATTGGGCCGAAGTTATTTCAACGCACGAAGACATTACTGAACGTAAACAACTTGAGGAAAAACTTCGCCAAGCGCAGAGAATGGAGGCTGTCGGCCAGTTGACGGGCGGCGTTGCCCATGATTTTAACAATTTGCTTGGGGTCATGATGGGTAATGCAGAATTGCTTGAAGACAAAATCAGCAACAACGAAAAGCTGAATTTAACGTCGGCGCGTTAAAAGGTGCGATAAAGCGCGCAGCCTCTTTGACCAATCGCCTGCTCGCCTTCTCCCGTCAGCAAACGCTAATGCCGGTATCGACGGACGTGACGAAACTGGTCGGAGATTTAGCAGAAATGCTGCTGCGCACACTCGGCGCGACCATCGATTTAAATATTAAAACGGGGACAGATTTGTGGTTCGCTACGATTGATCCGAACCAGTTTGAAAACGCTCTGCTAAACCTCGCTATAAACGCACGGGACGCGATGCAACAAGGCGGGACACTGACAATTGAGACCAACAATACAACACTTGACGAAGCCTATTCGGAACACCACGAAGAGGTCGCGCCAGGGGATTATGTGACCGTATGCGTCGCCGATACCGGCTGCGGAATATCGCCTCAGGTACTGGAAAAAGTATTTGAGCCATTCTTCACGACAAAAGATGTGGGGGAAGGAAGCGGACTTGGCCTCAGTATGGTTTACGGGTTTGCCAAGCAGTCGGGCGGACATATAACGATCGCAAGCGAAGTCGACCTTGGAACGACCGTCACACTTTTTCTACCGCGCTCTCAAGAGACTATTGCTCAAAATAATACTGAAGAAGTCATACCGGAGATTGCACTGGGTGCAGAACGAATTTTAGTCGTCGAGGATGATGAATACCTTCGTGAACTCCCTGTCACATTTCTGCGAAACCAGGGGTACGAGGTTGTTGAAGTCGCAGACGGTGAATCCGCAATAAAGGTGTTGATGGACGACCATCGTTTCGATCTTCTGTTCACCGATGTTGTTTTGGCGGGCGGCATGAATGGTATCGAAATTGCGGAGAAGGCCATCACTCTGCAGCCGGGCATCAAAATTCTTTACACCACGGGATATTCGGAAGACTCAATCAAACATCACGGCAGCCTGGACGCGGGTGAAATACTGAATAAACCTTATGTGCGGGCGGAATTACTGGGAACGATCCGCGCAGTACTCGACAGCAAGAACGATTGAGTGACCGCGCTCAAGGTTGGAAGTCTGATTTCTCAAGTTCTGTGAGAACCGCCTCCAACTATCCCTTTTCCAACACAGACTTCAACACGCGCAATCCAGTCTCTGCCCGGTCGCTGATCATCGCCTGAAGCCCGGGGAGAATAGTTGCCGCGTACTCAGCATTATCATTGCGGCTAACCATCGTCCACGTGACTTCGGTTTGATCATCGTCAGCGGCTCTAAAGGAGCATGATGTAAACATAGATCAACTTAACATCGTCTCAAGTACGTGGGATTTTATGTCCCGAACCGCGCCTCGTAATGGTCTTGTTGGCGGCTTGCAGCAATGACAGCATTACGCATCAATATCGCAACCGTTACTGGACCGACGCCGCCGGGTACCGGGGTGATCCAGCCCGCAATTTCAGCGCAACTATCAAAATCCGCATCTCCGACGACTGCGCTGCTGCCGTCATCAAGGATAATCTGATTAATGCCAATATCGATGACCGCAGCACCGGGTTTAATCATGTCGCCAGTGATAAGCCCCGCTTTACCAACGGCAACAAATACCGCATCGGACCGGCGTGAATGAACCGACAGGTTACGCGTCATGTGATGGCACACGGTAACCGTCGCCCCTTCGGCCATCAGAAGAAAGGCAATTGGTTTGCCAACGATTTCGGAATGGCCGATCACCGTGACTTCAAGTCCTTTCAGATCGAGACCGGTTTGCCGAAGCAGTTCGACGGAGGCCATTGCCGTGCAGGGACCGAGGCGGATATCGTTGTAGACAATGTCACCAATCGAAGACGGGTGCATACCTTCGACATCTTTCAAGGGGTGAACGGCAGACTGAAGCCGGCGGATGTTCATATGATCCGGCACCGGGCGTTGCAGGATAATACCGGTTATGCGCGGGTCGGCATTCATTGAAGCGATCGAAACCAGAACTTCATCCTCCGTGCTGTCGCCGGCAAAGTTCCGCTCGTCGAACTCTATTCCGACGGCCTCAGAGGTGCGCCGCTGATTGCGCACATAAAGCGCCACCGGCGCGCTGTCGCCAACAACAATAGCGACCAGTTTGGGTTGCCACCCGGCCCGCACCAGATCGGCCACATCCATCCTGACTTTGGCTGTCAGGTTTGCAGCTAAGGCCTTGCCATCGATAATTTTATGCATGGTAGATAATGCTCAATTTTCAGAAATTGGTGATCAATTTCCGTTCTGAAAATCAGTCTTAATGCCGCCGATAACGCACCGATATCTCACCAGCGACAAACATTCTTCCGTCTCGCCAAATCAGCTATCCTTTTGGCGAAAGGTCTTTAACAAGTTCGGGGGGAAGTTCACGGTTGTGAACACCTTTGCGGACCTGCAGCAACAAAAGATCCGCAGTCGACAGTGATTGAAAAATCGGCCGCGCGCCATCGCGGTACATTCTGACAACACCGTGTTTGATATCCGGCGGAGCCGACCAGCGTAAATCGTCAATCTCCCGCATTTCAACGATTTGAAAACCGTCACCCTTCTCGATTGCCGACCTCCAGCGCAGAGTTTTATTGAACCGTTTTGGCTCACCCAGCATCGCTGTCCAGATCTCAGGTATCTCTGAGGGTGGCCCCAGCGTGCTCTTAAAATACGCGGACAAGCGGGCAAACGAACGGGTTGGGAATAATACGTGAAACTGAGAGGCCTCGGCGCCGCCCGGGCTTTCATCATACCGCACGATGGCCCGCCCGGCCCCCGCGTAATAAGACGCGGTGCTAAAAACCGACCGGATTTCATCTGGCCAGTCTATATTTTCAACGCAAAACGCGCTTTTGACAGAACGTTTAACAATACAGTTCCCGTCTTCCGTTTTGCGCGGATCAAGGGGTTTACCGATCCAACCGTCTTTGCCAAACGCAAGCGGGACCGCACGTCCCTGCACCGCATAAATTTCAGAGGCCGGAGATTTTATTTTGGGTTCAGGAACGTGCACAGGAGCGCGTTGTGGACGCGACTGGGCGGTCGTATTTGCCACCTCCGGCGGCTCAAGTAGGCTGGCTATGGACGGCTCGGCCGGAGTTGGGGACGCTTTCACCAAAACCGGCGTCATCGGTTTTTCGCTGGCAACTGCATTAACCATGGGTTTAACCACGGACCTTAACACGGGCTTTACCATGGGCGTCATCTCCGAGCTGCTGGCAGGGTCATCCTGGGCGCGGCGGAAAAACTCCGTAACCTGATCAAAAAATGATGTGGGTCGCTGCTTGAATTCACTAACTGAAGACGAACCGACCTCGCGTGCAGAAATTCTCACATCACCCGGCATCACCTCTGGCGTTATGTCGGCAGCAGGTTTTAGCGGCGCGAGAGTGGGTTCAATCGGTCTTTTTTCCACTGCAGAAACCGGAATGTCCTTCGGTGTTTCTTCGTATCGGACGACTGTTTGGGAGAACGAAGGTTTTGTCCTCGCGGCAGAAACCCGCGTCTTCTGCACTTCAGGTTTGACGGGTAGCGGCTCAGCGCGGCGCAATTTTCGGGATTTTGGTTTTACCGCCAATGGTACGGCAGCCTGTTTCGAAGCGCCCTGAATTTCGTTTTCCACGTTATTGGCAGAACTTATAAAATCCAACATCGTGTCGAAAAATGAGGATTCATCAGCGATTGGCGGCTCGACTGGAACACCTTTTTCCGCGGCAGAATTTTGGCGTTTCGCCTGTTTAATAGATGATGATACTGCGTCATCCTGGGCAACATCCGAGATTGCCTGGACCGGCGTAATTTCGGGCACAATTTTGGCTTCAGTAATTAACTGCACGGTCTGCGGCGCGACGACTTTCCTAGGCGGCGGTGCCGGTTGTATTGAGCCGGGCCCGGTCTCAACCATTTCCGGAGGCAGTGGCCGGGAAGAAGGAACAGAATTAAGAGGCGGTGTTGGTGATGGACTTAATTGTAATTCTGATCCCTCAGAGGCGGCGTTCAGTTGAACGTTAGTTTGAACCCGCCGCGCCGCCGACTGCTGGCTCTGAGCGGCCAGCAAATAATGGGCAATGTCGAAATAGCCCAGGTCGACAGCAACGTCTACTGCCGCAAGTCCGCCGTCGTCTAATACAAACGGGTCAGCACCTTGCCCTATTGTTTCTTGAACTGCCGTCATGTCGTTGGACGATACGGCTGCCAGCAACCGAGCATCAAGAGTAGCGTCCGATGCCGCCGCGGGGACAAACGCCAACGCGAACTGAACGATCACGTACACAACGAAGATGGCTGCCAGTTGTCTCATCCGGCCCTTATCCCTATTTTGCCGCCTGTGCTGCAACCTATCAGGATCAATTGTTCGCGGTAAAGTATTCTGTACAATCGTCTGAAAAAATTCATACTCGCGTGTGCCGTACGATTTAAGCCACGACTGACTGGGAAATTATTGGGCCTTCAGCTTAAAAACGGATGTTATATTTTTCTGATTTCTGAGTTACTTGGCGGCTGCGCTGCGCTGCCTGTTCCCATCCAAATCGCGTCTTGGGCAATTGACGGAATTTCCGTTATCACCACGCAAAAATCGGTTTCTGATCACGGCATATCATTGGTTGCTGACCAGGACTGCGCAATGTGGCGCGGTCTCACGGAAGGGGCATTCTGCCGCGATTATGTGGACGATGCGATTGAGACTGAAATTTTGACGGCGGCAGCGCCGATATCCCACGGCCCGACCAGTAGGAATAGGCGCCTGACTTTCTTGTCTCCGTCCATTCAAATTGACGAAACGCCTTCGCCGCCCAAACTATCCGGGTTATACCTCGACATACTGTAGCTCCAGAGCAGGCGCCCACTTTCTATTTTTGATACACAACGTCTTTGCATAACTTCACAAAGTTTCTTTTGGACAGCAGGGCCGAGAAGCGGTCGCTGGTGTCCCGATAACAAATGGCATCATAAAGGTCCGGTGCCTGCCCAATTAGTCCTGATACATACCACGGAAAATTTTCAAACGTTTTGACAGACACGGCCAGAGTTTGCCGCACCTGATCAACGCTTGGGTCATTATTTTCATTTATTTCACCAGGCGGGGTCAATAAAGCGGCAATGACTTCTAACGCCCCCTTAATCCAGCAAATCCGCGACACTTGATCGTTGTAGCGCTCAAACAAAACCTCAGCCTCATCCGAAAGTGCAAACAGAATCTCAAATTTGTTCGTAACGCCTGATTGGTACAGGGCATAAATCTCCTCTAGCACCGGCACCAAGCTGTCGCCCGCACATTCAGAACCACCGGGACAGGTATCACATGATCGCAAAATTTCACCCCCTAAACGCGTTGTTTAGATTTGGCTCTCGCCAGGTGATAATTATAATCTGTATCAACAGATTAGCACCCAACAAAAAAAGGCCCGATCGTTTCCAATCAGGCCCCTTTAGTATTGGTAGCTGGAGGCAGACTTGAACTGCCGACCTCAGCATTATGAGTGCTGCGCTCTAACCAGCTGAGCTACCCAGCCACAAATCCCATAATACCCCGGCACCGGGCCATCATATCAGTGGGAACAGGGGCGGTATTAAGGCTTTTGACCGTGGGCTGTCAAGCGTCATTCTGATCGATAGCCCGGCGGCTGAGGTTTACGGATGTTTCTAAAACGTCTCAGAACGCTCTGTCAGTTCAGGTGCAACAATGTCAGCCTTGGCATTTTTCTGAATATTGCTGAGAAATACCTCCAGCCCTTTTTTCTGATGAGCTGCTTTTTCCGCTTTTGTCATTTTTACAAGCCAGGGTCGATCCGCAAGATTACCTTTAGCCGATATGGTTGGAAGCGGTTCGGGATCTTTAACCCAATATTTAATCTGCGCCGGTGCTGAGCGGTTCGGTTCTGGTGCCACCTCTGGTCTGTCATACCGGATTGGGGCCGGCCCATAATAGTTGACCAGGCGCCTCTCGTCTCGGTGAAAGGGTTTGGCATAACACGTGATGCCGCCAAGCGACTTATAACAATACGTCGGTTCCATATCTTCGACAGCCGCCTCGTACGCTGTTTTCTGCGCACAAGCGGACAACAAAAGTGCCGCGCCAATAATCAGCAAATGGGTGTTCATTATTTTTCTCCGTATTCCCGTCGATAACCGTGATTACAGAAGAAAAAGCAGATTCCGTGCCAAAACAAAGCCCGCTTTCGATAATTCCGAAAGCGGGCTTGTTCTCAATCACTTAACAGGTTCGGCATCAGGCGTTAACATCAATCACCATCCGACCGCGCACCTGCCCCTGGAGAATATTGCCCGCCAGTTCCGGTAGATCGGCAAGTCCTGCCATCTGAATGCCGCTGGCAAGTTTTTCGATCGGTAAATCATTGACCAGACGGTCCCAGGCGATCATCCGCCGTTGTTTTGAGCAGGTATTGGAATCGATCCCGCAAAGATTAATACCGCGCAGCAGAAACGGCAGAACATTGGTGTTCAAATCGATACCGCCAGCATTGCCGACTGAGGCAACCGTGCCCCAATAGGCCATCGATGTCAGTACATTGCCAAGCATCGCCCCGCCAACGTTATCAACGCAGGCGATCCAGCGTTCGCCGCCAAGCGGGCCGCGCGGCGCTTCGGCCAGCTCGTCGCGTCCTACTATCGAGCTTGCCCCAAGGTTTTTGAGGTAATCGTGAGTCTCAACCCGGCCAGTTCCGGCGGCGACACTATACCCAAGCTTGGATAATACAGAGACGGCAACGGAACCAACCCCGCCACCGGCACCCGTAACCAGAACATCACCGGTCCGATCTGGCGACAGACCGTGTTCTTCCAGAGTCATAATTGCTAGCATGGCGGTTAAACCAGCCGTGCCAATTTCCATACTCTGGCGCAAGGACAGGCCTTTTGGCAACGGTACAAGCCATTCGGATTTCACCCGCGCCCGCGTCGCAAACCCGCCCCAGTGAATTTCGCCAACCCGCCAGCCGGTCAAAATCACTTCGTCGCCGGGTTTATAATCGGGGCTGTTTGAGTGTTCGACAACGCCGCAAAAATCAATGCCGGGCACATGCGGATAATCACGAACCAGCCGCCCAATCCCCTTTACAATCATCCCGTCTTTATAATTAAGTGTGGAATATTTGACGGCGATGGTAACATCACCTTCGGGAAGGCGGTCATTACTCAATGTTTGAATTGAGCTTGACACCTTACGCTCGTCGTCCTGCTCCAAGAGAAGTGCCTTAAATTCCGATGAATCGTCCATTTTTACGCCTTTGAAATGTGGAACTGCCAAACATCATTTATAGGCACCCGCCCCGGAACGTCAAACGATGTACATATATCCCAAATACTGATCTTGTTGTCCTGATTGTACACGAGATAGCGATTTGGTAGGGTAACGGCTCCGCACAATGAATTTTGGATTTCACTTTTAAAAACCGGGACCTTAAATGGGCAAAGTACTGCTAATCGACGATGATCAGATTATTCTGGATTTTCTTGAATCACTCCTGACCGTCAAAGGGCATCGTTCGATCAAGGCTCTGGAAGGCGAAGAAGGCCTTCGCCTGGCTGCTGAACACACACCAGACCTGGTCATAACAGACCTCAACCTTCCAAAGGTTACCGGCTGGAAGGTCATCAAACAGTTAAAAACCGAAGAGGCGACCAAATCCATTCCAATTCTAGCCGTCTCTGCTCACAACACCTCTCATGACCGCGACGCCGCTCATGACGCCGGATGTAACGCCTATCTCTCCAAACCGCTTGATCCAGCGGCTCTGATAGACGCGGTCGATAAAATCCTTAAGAGCTGACGATGGACCAGTTAACGGTTTCGTTACTCATAAAGGGCTGAACAGTATCACCATCAATTGTTGAATAGCTCTCCGGCACCTGAAATCCTGTATTCTCCAGGGTAAGATGCTCCGGGTTTACAGGAAGGCCATAAAACGCGGGGCCATTAAGCGATGCAAACCCCTCCAATCGATCAAGCGCACCCTCTTCGTCAAACACTTGTGTGTACAATTCCATCGCAGTCGGCGCTGAAAAAATACCCGCGCAGCCACAACTGGTTTCTTTCGCAGCTATGGTATGAGGGGCAGAGTCTGTGCCAAGGAAAAACTTTCCTGACGTAGACATCGCGGCTTTACGCAGCGCCAAGCGGTGTTTTTCCCGTTTGGCTATTGGCAGGCAGAACATGTGTGGCCGGATACCGCCTTGAAATAAGGCGTTACGATTAATCATCAGATGATGCGCCGTAATTGTTGCGCCAATCTTATGCCCGGAACTTTCTACAAAATCTACCGCATCTGCCGTCGTCACATGTTCAAAAACAATTTTCAAATTTGGAAAATCCGCAAGAAGAGAGATCATTACCCGCTCAATAAACACCGCCTCACGATCAAATATATCAACACTTGGATCCGTCACTTCACCATGAACCAGCAGCGGCATGCCAATTTCCTGCATCATCTCAAACACCGGATGAACCGTACTAAAATTCGTCACGCCAGAGGCGGAATTGGTGGTCGCGCCCGCCGGGTACAATTTCACCGCTGTGAACACGCCCTCATCGTACCCGCGGCGTAACTCATCAGGGTCAAGCGCCTCGGTAAGGTACGCGACCATCAGAGGGACAAACGAAATTCCATCTGGCACCGCAGCTTGGATTCGGCTGCGATAGGCCAAGGCTTCACCCACCGTCGTCACCGGCGGCATAAGATTAGGCATGATAATCGCCCGGCCAAACTGCCGGGCCGTAAACGGAACCACGGTATCCAGCATGGCCCCATCGCGCACATGAAGGTGCCAGTCGTCTGGTTTGGCGATCGTGATGGAACGGGTCTCACTCATAACGGGTCCTCTTCAGGTCTCAAATTGGGGCCAGAATTATCGCTGCATAATAAAGGTGTTAACTGAATAACAAAGTTCTTTACTGAATAATAAAGGTATTAGCTGTACGGATGTGGTTATGACCGCTGTACACCACGTACCAGCCGAATTCTAAGCCGCCTTTTTTCAAGCGATAGTGGCCATAAGCGGTCATTAGTCGGTAATTACTTTTGATCCGCAATTGACTGCCACCTCAAGTGGACGATTGCCCAATACAATACAAAATTTCGCAATCGATAGGCTGAAGAAGGATTCCCGTTGCGACGGCGCCGTAAAGTGACCATGATTGTCGTCGATACCGCGATCCTCTTAAAAATATCGGCCTGACAAAAACCAATAGATAGGATCAGATCCTGGCCCGCGTCAAAGATGATATCCGCAATCTTACTGGACCGCAGAAAGCTGCGACCTTCATGCTGGCTATCGGGGATACCCTGTCAGCCAAGCTATTCGAGAAAATGGATGATGAAGAGATTCGTGATTTATCAGTAGCAATGTCATCGCTGGGTTCGATCAACGCCAATATTGTTGAGCGCCTGTTTGTTGAGTTTGCGGATAATCTATCATCGGCCGGCGGATTGGTCGGGTCGTTTTCCTCGACTGAACGGTTATTAATGAACGCTCTTCCCGAAGATCGTGTCAACCAGATCATGGAAGAGATGCGCGGTCCAGCCGGACGAACCATGTGGGACAAACTCGCCAATGTGAACGAAGCCGTTCTGGCCAATTACCTAAAAAATGAATACCCACAGACCGTTGCTGTTGTATTGACCAAAATTCGATCAGACCACGCGTCCCGCGTGCTCTCCATCCTACCAGAGAACTTCTCGCTCGAATGCATTATGCGAATGCTCAGGATGGAACCGGTGCAGAAAGAAATTCTTGATCACGTCGAGCGTACGCTCCGGGCTGAGTTTATGACCAACCTGGCGCGCACGGCGCGGCGCGATAGCCACGAAGTTATGGCCGACATCTTCAATAACTTAGATCGTAACACCGAAAACCGCTTCATGACGGCGCTTGAAGAACGTAACCGCGAATCGGCCGAGCGGATCAAGGGCCTGATGTTCACCTTTGATGATTTGGCCCGTCTGGATGGTGCCGGCATTCAGGTTCTGTTGCGCCAGGTCGAGAAAGATCAACTTGGTCTTGCCCTCAAGGGCGCATCAGACGATGTCCGCGAACTGTTCTTCGCCAATATGTC
>WASW01102315.1_pt1 | contig 21673 bp, 13 predicted proteins | sample 5698521 | NCBI WGS metagenome assembly WASW01 (sample SAMN11175560, study PRJNA528189) | sponge metagenome | isolation source: marine sponge | host: Leucetta | place: Antarctica: Western Antarctic Peninsula, King George Island | collected 2013-01
TTGCATCCGAAATCAGGGTCACATTGAATCCCAGATTTGACGCCATCCGAGTTGACGATGATACGCAATGATCGGTCGTTAGCCCAACAATCACTAATGATGAAATGTCCTGCTCATGAAGGTATTTCTCAAGCCCCGTTCCTATAAACGCGCTATTGACCGATTTGCTGAATTGTTTTTCTTCAGGCAACGGTAGCGCTTCCTTTTTAAACGCATTCCCTGGTAACTCCGGACGAAGGGGTGAGTTTGGCTCCACTGAACAATGCCTGATATGAATGATCGGGCGTTCCTGTTTGCGCCATTCAGAAAGCAACAAGGCAATCTTTGATTCCGCATCTGGATTGTTCCTTTTCCCCAAAGAGGGGTCGTCGAATGCCTTTTGAACATCAATAATTAGTAAAGCCGCTTTTCTCATTTTTCCCTTTCTTCTGCCTGAAATTACGATTTTATACAGATAAAGTCTAGGTATTTTTTAGAGCGTTTGCAACAGAAGTCGAGGATTGTTTGAACTTGATTCTTATCACGATTTTTGAGAATCTGACGCCTTGCTATTTCCCCGACTGTCATCAAGCCTCCAAGTCTTGAGTCTTATCTTAATCATCATGCGTAAAGGTGTGCTTCTTGAAAACTGCTCAACAAATTAGACAAGAATTCATTGCATTTTTTGAATCCAAAGGCCATCGGTTTGTGCGAAGTTCACCAGTCGTGCCCCCCGATGATCCCACCTTGTTGTTCAGCAATGCGGGCATGAATCAATTCAAAGATATCTTCTTGGCGACCGGAACCCGTGATTATACGCGTGCCGTCAACTCGCAGAAATGTATTCGCGCAAGTGGCAAACACAATGATTTAGAAGATGTCGGTCGTGACAATTTTCACCATACTTTTTTTGAGATGCTGGGGAATTGGTCGTTTGGGGATTATTTTAAAAAAGAAGCGATCAACTGGGCTTGGGAATTGATGGTCGATCAATGGGGATTGCCTGCTGACAAGCTTTGGGCGACGGTTTTTGAAGGGAGTCCGGCAGAAGGCTTGGAACCGGATCAGGAAGCGGAAGCCTTATGGAAATCCGACACACCGATCCGTCATGATCAGATTTTGCGTTGCAATAAAAAAGACAATTTTTGGGAAATGGGAAATGTCGGCCCGTGTGGCCCCTGTTCTGAAATCCATATTGACTTGGGAGAGGGCGCCTGCCCGCTTTCCGGGGTGGCTCATGAATGCGCTGTCAATGTGGAAGGTTGCTGGCGTTTTGTGGAATTGTGGAACTTGGTCTTTATCCAATACAACCGCACCGCTTCGGGCGATTTAGAAAAACTTCCGGCAAAACATGTCGATACGGGGATGGGATTGGAGCGCATTTGTCGTGTCTTACAAAAAGTCGATTCCAATTATGCAACGGATCTCTTCACTCCGCTTCTGGAGGGGATTGGCCAAGCCGTTGGCAAAGCAGACGAAGCAGGAGAGGTCGGGGTTGCTTTTCGGGTGATTGCGGATCATTTAAGAGCGTTGACTTTTGCGATTGCCGATGGCGCCATTCCTTCCAATGAAGGCCGTGGCTACGTGTTGCGGCGGATGCTACGGCGCGCTACCCGCTTTGGGCGTGTCCTGGGGATGCACCAGCCTTTCATTTATCGTTTGGTGCCGATGCTGGTTCAGCACATGGGGGAGGCATTTCCGGAAATCGTCGCTCAAGCCCGCCATGTCGCTGGAGTGATTCGGGCAGAAGAAGAAAATTTCGGGCAAACGCTGGATCGCGGTTTGGAGATTTTTGAACAAATGATCGCGCAACCAGAGACCCAAACCAATCGGCAATTGTCTGGAGAAAATGCTTTCAAACTTTATGATACTTATGGATTCCCTGTGGATTTGACGCGATTGCTGTGTGAGGAACAAGGGTTGAGGATCGATGAAGAGGGCGTTGAGCAAGCGATGGAGCAACAACGCACTCGTGCACGGGAAGCCGCAAAATTCAACGTGACGGTTGATCAATGGCAACTTGTGACTGAGGGAGCGCATTCTCAATTCATTGGTTATGAAACTTTGTCAAGTGAGTCGCTTGTCCGCAAATATACGCAAAATGAAAAAGGGCGATGGTTGCTTGTTTTGGATCAAACTCCTTTTTATGCTGAATCAGGAGGGCAAGTCGGCGATCAGGGATGGTTGACTCAGAACTCCGTGAAGTGGCAGGTGGTCGATGTTCAAAAAGATGGAGATGCCATCGTTCATATTTGTGAAGGGGGGGCGGCTCCAACGGAAACTGCTTTGCAGGCCGAAGTCAACGCCAAACTACGTTTGCCAACCACTTATAATCATACAGCAACTCATTTACTCCAGACTGCTTTGCGGCGAATATTGGGGGCGCATGTCAATCAAGCAGGCTCGATTGTACACCCGGATTATTTGCGGTTTGATTTCACACATTTTGAAAAATTGAGCGAGGATCAGATCCGTGAGATTGAGACTATCGTCAATCAAAAAATTCGTGAAAATATCAGTCTCAATGTTTATCAAACTGGCTACGATCAGGCCATCGAAAGTGGGATCATTGCTCTTTTTGGTGAGAAATACGGCGATCAGGTTCGCGTGATTCAAGCCGGGGATTATTCTTCAGAATTGTGTGGCGGGTGTCATGTGAAAGCAACAGGAGAAATTGGCCATTTTCGCATCTTATCTGAAGCAGGAATCGCCGCGGGTGTGAGGCGAATTGTCGCAGTTACCGGGCCAGAATCAGAACGCTTGATTCGTGAAGAAGGAAAAACCATCAAAGAATTGCGCCAATTGCTCAATGTTCCGACAGAAAAGGTCGCCTCATCGGCTCGACAGCTTTTGGAAGAAAAACGCCAATTGGAAAAAGAGTTGCTCGATTTGAAAAAAGAATCTGCCGCCGGAGGTGCCGCGGATCTAGTCCGGCAAGCGCAAAAAATCGCCGGGGTTCAGGTTGTGATTGCTCAAGTCGAATTGGATTCGATAGAGGCCCTCAAAAGTCTCGGTGATTCTTTGCGGAGCCAATTGAATCCGGGCTTGGCGGTGTTGGCAGCCGATTTTGACAAGAAAGCGTCCTTGTTGTGTGTGGTGTCCGATCAACTGGTTTCTAAAAAAATCAAAGCCGGTGAGGTGGTCAATTTAGTCGCGGCTCTGGCGGATGGGCGCGGTGGCGGAAAACCGCATCTCGCTCAGGCTGGCATCAAGTCACCTGAAAAACTTTCAGAAGCGTTGCGACAGGCACCCAGTTTGATTGAGCACTATTTAAAAGAACAATTATAACGCCCTTCCTTCTCCACCTAAAATCGGGATTTCCATGAGATATGAAATATATGTCGGGTTGCGTTATTTGCTTTCCCGTCGTAAGGATCGCTCTATTTCTTTAATCACCTGGATTTCGATTTGTGGGGTGATGCTGGGGGTGGTCGCTCTGATTGTTTCGACTTCGATGATGAATGGATTTCGTGATAATTTGCGAAAATCTATTCTAGGCGCGCTCCCTCAAGTGACGGTTTTTGGCGGGGAACAAGGAACCGCAGAAATCAAAGAATTGGAGCGCCGTATCAGCAAGCACCCCGATGTTTTGCACACGTCGCCTTATATCTACAAACAAGCGATGCTGACCGGGGAAACCGTTCCCAAAGGGGCTTTGATTCGGGGAATCGATCCTGAGCGTGAAACCGATGTCACCGAAATCGCTTCTTTTCTACGTGAAGAAGTTTATCCGCTGGAGCCGCCTTCTCCGGAAAAACAAGCCCTCATTTCCAAGAAAATCTTAGCGCGTCTCTCCTACACGAACTCCCGAAAAAATAAAGAAAAAGCCGGTGTGATTTTAGGCGCGGCGTTGGCTCAGGGATTGGGCGTGGTGCCAGGAGATCGAGTCAGACTCATTTCTTCAGAAACAAAGATGACGCCTGTCGGGGATGTCCCTCGCGCCAAGGAACTCGAAGTGATCGGCATTTTTGAATTGGGAATTTCCGGTTATGATGAAGTTTTGGCGTTTGTGGATTATCAGTTGGTGCAGAGAATTTATAATATGGAGGATAGTGTGACAGGGATTGGCGTGACCATTTCTGACCCGGAACAAGCACCAGAAATCGCCGCAGATTTACAGAAAAGCCTCAATGCTTCTGACAAACAGGCGTTTTATCTGGTGGGCAATTGGGCCAGTGAAAACAAAAATATTTTCCGCTTGATGAAGTTGGAAAAATTGGCGCTCTTTGTCGGGTTGGCTTTGATTGTGCTGGTGGCGGCATTCAATATTATTAGCTCGATCACGATGATGGTTTTGGAAAAAACAAAAGACATCGCCATTCTTAAATCCCTTGGCGCGACGGACCGCAGTATCCTTTCCATTTTTATGCTGCAAGGCGTGTTGATTGGGATTTGTGGAACGGCCTTTGGGGTCATTTTAGGCTTGGGGATTTGCTGGGTATTGCTCAATTTTAATATTGTTGATATTCCCCCCGGAGTCTATCCGGGAGGCAATAAAATCCCTCTCTCTATTGTCTGGTTCGAAATAGGAATCACCGCCCTCATTTCATTTATGATTTGTTTTTTAGTGACGATCATTCCCTCGTTGAAAGCCGCACGGATTGAACCCGTTCAAGCCCTTCAATATGAATAGTGGAACATGGCCTTGTTTTTGAATAACGCTTTAGCAATCGAATTTCAATCAATGATAACTGAAGCGCGAGTCATTTATGTCTGCCGAAACCACCATCAATATCACGTATTCTCAAACACCCCGTCCGTGTAAAAAGCAACGTTGCGAGCTGTGCCAAACGAAGCAAGAGCACCCGCCCTATTGGTTTGCTTCGACCATCATTGATGGGAGGGAGCACCATTTATATTTGGGAACAGAATTTCGACCCGTGCTTTTAGACGAATTTCTGAAAGCGAAACCCGCCCCTGCAAAAGCCACGCTCCCGGCCTTACCCACGTCAAAAGAATTTCATCAGGATCTCAAAAAATTTAAAAATATCCGCCTCAAAGATATCAAGGTGCAATATCGGGAGTTGATCAAAAAATACCACCCAGACCAATATGGCGACAACGATGAGCAGATCCAGGAATGGATGAAAATCATCAACATTGTCCGCGAAAATCATTTGAACCGGCAGGAACGCTGGATTCAAGGATCACACTCCTGAACGAATTTGCTTCAAGGCCTTGTCCAGATCATTGTTCTCCGGATTGGCAAGGGCGCGGTTCAATAAATTTTTTAAAATGCTCTGAGGGTTTTTGGGGGATATTTTTCCGTCAAGGTAGGGTTCAACAAATTCTTGAACAATCCGTTGATAGTTGTGTGTCCCTTGTTGATGGGTCTTGCCGTAACCTTTGATCAAGTTTGCGAGTTTGCAAGTTTGCAAGGCAAATTCATTGGTTTGATTTTTTGCTCTCACAATCAATTGAAGCCACTGCTCGATTTGTTCCTGTTCGATGCTCCAACGGAAACTCCGCGGCCGCCACCAGCGCAGTTTATCCAGAAATTTGAGTTTCAAAAAACCAACCACTGTAGTCGTCTTCACATACATTCCCCAACGAGCCGATTCTAAGCGGTTTGTTTGTTCAGCCCATCGTAAAACTTTTCGCGCCAAGCCGGGTGGCAACAGGTCACAAATCTCAGGAATCCCTGGTTTAAAAAATTCCGTAATGAGCACCGGTTCGTCTGCCTGAGCGCCCATTTCCTCTCTGATCCGACTGAGCCTTGTCGCTCTGGTTTTTGCCTGGGCCACTCGGATAATATCTTCATAAGACATGCGGACGGCAAGGTGTTTTGCGGCCTCTCTGCACAAATCGGGTGAAGCGTTTTTAAATGGCTCTAGCCGATTCAAATAAGTGATGGCGTAAGCCGTATTCTGATAATCGATCAGCCGCGCCACGCCAAGTTTGATCACCGCTTGGGTTGCTTCTGGAAAATCATTTTGGATACGGGGCAATAAAGCGATTTCTGGAGAAGACCGTTTTGTGGGATTTTCTCCAGCATTCAAAGGAGCCGTTGGTTTTTGTACCAATGACAAACCGGCTTGAAAGCCACTCAGATTGGAAGCGACTGCTTTGCCTTCTTCGCGGATGGACCTCTCAAAATCAGCATCTTTCAGAGGCAACTGATTGATTCCGGAAAGCACGCCTAGAAAGACTGCATTGATGATCGAATTGGCTTCCTTAGCCACGTTTGCGAAGTCATGCAAAATGCTGCGTTTGCCCGCGTTTTTTACAATCTCCAAAAGCTTTTGTTCCTCATAGCGACCATCCCCTGCCGCCATTTTTTCAAGAGTGGTAAACACGCGATGGTCTGAGGCGATTAAAGTCGTGCGGGACGGGGTGACGAATCCGTTTGAGATCCCTCGCGCGGCTTCCATCAATTCGGTTGCCACCATAATATCAATTTCACCAGCCGCGGGATTTAAGGTGAAAATGGGAGTTTTCCCATTCAAATCTTGGCGTTTGATCGGGAGAAGTTCAATGTAGTAGGTGGTCGCTCCGGTTCGTTGAGCGACCCCAGGAATCGAAGTCGCTTGTACTGGATAACCTTGCTGCCAAGCGGTATTGACGATCCAGTTCATCAAAACCCCACCCCCTTCGCCTCCCATCGCGGCGATTAAAATGGTGATCGGTTTATAGTTCGGTTGATTTTTCATAGTTTCCGTTGGCTAACCAGGCAATGACGCCACTCCGCAACTGATGGAGGAATCGTTGTCCGAATTTTGGATTTTGTACTTTTTCCGCTTTGTAAAAGGAAGGGCAAAGCACTGCCGCATGAGCGATTTCACCACACAAACCGCATCCCACACAATCATTGTTAATTCCAGCAACCGGGTCGTCTCGTAAAGGATCTGGGTTCGGTTTGACCGTCAATGAAGGGCATCCAGAAAGCCGGATGCAGGAATGATCCCCCGTACAGACTTCATCATCGATGCCAAATCGTGGCGTGAGCACGGTTTGGCTGATTTCCAATTTCTTTTTGTTTTCAACCTTCAAGCGACGCTGGCGAGCCAACATGCACTCCCCATCGGCAATGATCACTTTAAGCCCCTGGTGAGGCGAGGTCATCGCTTCACGAAGAGTTTCCACCATTTTAGTGACACTGTAAGTTCGCACCGTTCGCAACCAACCGACCCCCAACGAGTTGAGAGTCCGTTCAATGCTGGCGGTGGCCGGAGCACTAGAAGCCGTCGGAAGGGTTGAAGGAATATCTTGCTGGCCGGTGGCGGAGGCATAACCGTTTTGCATGATGATGAGGACGCTATCGTTTTGATTGAACAATCCAGAAAGGACACCTGTTTGCAGTCCGTTATGCCAAAACCCGCCATCCCCCATGATGCTGATGGTTCTTTTCTTTTGAAAAGACCCAACGCCAGCCGCCGCCGCCAGGCTCATCCCGTAACCCAAAATGGAATTTCCCATGCTGAATGGTTCAAAAGTGCCAAAGGAATGGCAGCCGATATCTGCTGAAATGTGGAGATCGCCGATATCTTCTTTGAGCAATTTGATCGCCGAAAACACGGGACGCTCTGGACAGCCGGTACAAAAACCAGGGGGACGCGGGGGCAAAGGTTCCTCAAATAAATGTTGTGCCGCTTCTTTTTCTGAAGAAAGATCAGTGGCAATATCTCTTATTTTATCCAAATCAATCCCGTCTGGTTCGGCTTCTCCTAAAAAATCAACAATGCCTTTGAGCATCACTTCCGCGGTATACTCTCCTGCTGGAGGAAGCACTTCTTTGCCTAAGATTTGAGTCGGGATTGCCAATTTTCGGAGCAACACATGGATTTGTTGTTCAATGAATTCAGGGTTCCCTTCTTCCAGGACAAGCACCGATTTTTTGTCTTTGCAAAACTGAATAATTTCGTCTGGGATGAGGGGATGGACGACATTCAGAACCAACAGGGGAATCTGAGAATTGCCAAAGGAGTCGGCAAGTTCCAAAACCGCTAAACGGCGTAACAATGTATTGTAAAGGCCGCCCTGTAAAATGATGCCAATCGCATCGTGATCTCCTGCAAAGAATTCATTGAGCTGGTTTTCAGCGATGAATTGCTGTGCTTTTGGCAAGCGTGTTTCAATTTTTTGCCGTTCTTGAATGAAAGTGACAGGGGGGTGGCTCAAGCGAGCATAGGAAAATGGAGCCGGCTGGTCTCCCTGATTGACCTTACTGAGCGCGGGCGCAATGTTATTTTTAGCAACAAATTCTCCCTGCACATGGCACGCTCTAATCCTCAATTCAATCATGACCGGCGTGTGGCTGATTTCGGATAATTCAAATCCTTTTTCAACCAGATGAACAATGGATTCAAGATTGGGTCTAGGATCCAAAAGCCACAGAGAGGATTTCAAGGCAAAGTTATGAGTTCGTTCCTGGATCACACTTGCGCCTTCTCCGTAATCGGCACCCACGACAATCAAAGCTCCGCCAAGCACACCAGCAGACGATAAATTGGAAAGTGCGTCTGAGGCGACATTGGTGCCAACAATGGACTTCCAGGTCACCGCGCCACGCACAGGATAATTGATCGAAGCCCCCAACATCGCCGCCGCGGAGGCTTCATTGCTATTTGCTTGAACATGCACGCCCAATTCCGACATCAAATCGGTGGCCTGGGTCAAAACATCAACCAAATGAGAAACAGGCGCTCCTGGGTAGCCTCCCACATACGAGACTCCTGCCTGGAGCAAGGCTTTTGTGACGGCTAAGATGCCCTCTCCCTGGAAAATTTGACCCTCTCCCAGTTTTAACTTTTCGATTTCTGATTTGAATGAACGTTCCATAAATCAATTCTCCGAATTCAACGGTATAATTAGAACTATAAGTTTTCATTTGATGGCCTGATTGGGGTTGCAATGGTGGTGGCGGCCTTCATTATTCTTTAGCGGGCAGGATCAAATGTTCAAAAATATTATCTTCGAGTTCATCTTCAATTTCGGCATCCAAGTCGATAAAAATCCCATACTCGCCAGCGACCTTGATCTGATCATTCTGGCCATTTCCCTGGGAATAGTGATCGACTTCTCCGCCATTGTCGATAAAAAAAGAAAAACTTGCCCCTCCGTGATACTCATTTTTCGGTTGGGTTCTACTGTGAGCATTGTAGGTATCGGAGCCTTCCATATCAATGAACAAAGCAAAGCCATTATTTTCGGCAGCCCCTTGAGCAAAGCTCCAGCCTAAGGTATCGTAAGTGTCATTCCCGGAGTAGTCAACCAGAGCCGCACTGCCTTTATCCCAGGCCGCCGCCTGCATCGCGCCCACTTTACCGATATAGTGATCATCCCCGCCTTCGTCGATTAAAATGCCAGCAGCAGAGTGTGCTGAAAAACCCTGAGCATAGCGAGAACCGAGATAGAGGTCATCCTCCTGACCGCCATTTTTCAAAATACCCAAACCGAAAAAATACCCACCTCCTTGTGAAAAATTACCGGCTTGGAAAGTGTCTTTTCCTTGGGAATCGAGCAAAATTCCGAGGCCTCCTGAAGCGAAACCCCGAAACCCAATCCCATAGCCTTGAGAAGAGCCATGAAAAAGACCTTCCACGTTGTAGGTGCTTTGATATTTTCCTGTGGCGTAATAATGATCAGAGCCTTGGATGTCCAGCAACAAGCCAATCCCTTTCGGGGCGCCCACTCCTTGGGCGAATAAATGAGAATTGTAAGCATCATTGCCTTGCACATCGACAAGAAGGCCGCTCCCCCATAATCCAAAACCCTGATTGAATTCTTGCCCGTGGTATTGATCCGATCCTGCCCGATCAATCAAAAAGCCGGTGCCCATCAAACCTGCACCCTGAGAAAGTTTGACTCCGGTGTAAGTATCGTTTCCTGCTTGGTCGATTAAAATCCCATTTCCGAGCATTCCGCTTCCCTGAGCAATAGATTTTGTGGCCGAATAAGTGTCATTGCCGGCTAAATCGATCAAGACGGAAATCGGTGTTTCTGGAGTGCGAGCGGCTCCCGCATTGTTGGTATAAAGGTCATTCCCGCCCAGATCAATGATAATGGGAAGATCGCCTTCGTATCTTGAAGGCCCTTCTCCGCCGATGGCCAATAGTCCAACGTCCGTCTTCAGCACCATTTTGATGTCTCCAAAGGCGCGAGCGGGATTGCCAGCAGGCGGCGCTCCCCAATCTTTGAGGGTCAGCGCCGTTTTTAAATTTTTGAGCCAAGTTTGATTGGCAAAATGGCTCAATAAGTGCGCCGCTTGCAAAAGAAGCGGAAAATCAATTTGATGCGAAAGTTTGATCATTTTTTGATATTTTTTGAGAAGCGCGGGAGGCGTGTCGGTATCCAAGTAATAATGGGCGGCGAATTTGTCAGTGATTGCCAGCAGATTTTCGTATAAAAACTGGAGATCATCTGCGGTCAACTGGCGAAAAGCACGATCACGAAGCTGACGCGCTTTTTTGACGGTTTCGACAATATAACGGATGTGCTCTTCTGGATTGTGGGAGGTGGGAGCGGTCGGAATCAAAGTCGGGTCTATTTTTAGCGTCTCATCCAAAAGTGTTGCTGAAAGGCTGATTAGTTTAGGAAAATCTTGATTTTGAGCATGGACGGCCATTTCAAAATCAGCGGTGAGGTCGCGAGCGATTTTGGGGAGTTTGAATGGGTCTTGATGGATATAGCGAAATAACTTGAGCCGGAAGCCATCATCCCACCATTCATCTTTCCGATAGCGTTTCATCAAGTCTTGATAGGGAGCTTCTAACTTGAGAGTGGCGATCAGTTTTTTTGAAAGTTCGATAAACGGATCTGTATAATTTTCGTACTGAGGGAACAAGAGTGAATTTTGAGGAGGAGCCGTTTTGCGTCTATTCGGTCGGGTGCCGAGGGTTGCGGTCATTTTATGAATCGCGGATTCTTTTTGAATCGTAAACCTCAAGATTTCTCCTGGTTTTTGAGCTTTGATCAATTCCGCAATGGTCTCCGGTTGGAGGGTTTCCGAAGCAAGGGTTTTTGAATCTCTTTGGCCGGAAATCTTTGTTTCATTCCGAAAAATTTCTAGTTGTAACGGATCCCCCACCGATTTTTTGTTGGTGATATAACTCTTGAATGTTTTGGGAATGCCATCTTTGGGAAGATGATCAAAGGTTTGATAGTCGTATTTCAAAATGAGATCCAGCGGCTTGAGTCCGATTTTGGCGGCTACCGTTTCTGGCAAAACCCGCAAGATCCGAATCGCTTTCCGCGGGAAAGATGGCTCGCTCTGATTCAATGCAACCGCCTCATAAGCAATCCCTAAAAAGGGAGGGATTTTGTCAGGATCATTCTTCTTTTTTGATGCGGAGGAGCGTTCGGTTGAAACTGTTGGCGTTTGCTCGCTCAGGTTTTTTTGATTTTTGGGGGGAGGGATCTGACAGGAGACCAGAAAGAGCGTCAGGAACCCGCTTGAATAATAAAGGCAGAGTTTAGGGAATTTCTTGAGGAGGGGCATGGGGTTTTCCGGCAAAGAGGAGCTTTCAGAAAGTTATATTGTCAATGTCTACAGCCTGTGATAATTTCACTGTTTTTATATTAAGACAATCTAAAAGAGTGAGGCTCAGCATCGCCAGCTGATGCGTATTCCCTCAAACGAGATCCTCAAATCATTCCCTTCTTTTCTCAATTCTCCATCAGCTGAAAAGAACCAATGCTCAAAAGTGACTTGCTTTGACCAAGGGACGTAAAATCTTTGAAAAGGAACAAATGGAACAACAATCTCGAACACATCATTGTGGAGACTTGAGAAAGACAAACATCGGAGAAGAAGTGGTGGTGATGGGATGGTGCCAATCCCGTCGAGATCATGGCGGCGTGATTTTTGTCGATTTACGGGATTATACGGGCATCACTCAAGTTGTCTTCAAAAAAGAAATCAGTGCTCCTGCCCATGAGCACGCTGAGTCGATTCGCTCAGAATTTGTCCTTGCGGTTCGGGGAAAAGCCAATCATCGGGAAGCGGGCAATGTGAATCCGAAATTGCCGACAGGTGAGATTGAAGTCTTGGTGGCGGAATTGGAGATTTTGAATGTGGCTCGTGCGGTTCCTTTTACCCTTGATGAGCGCACAAATGTGGATGAGCGTTTGAGGTTGACTTATCGTTATTTGGATTTGCGCCGTCCGGCGATGCAGCAGAATTTGATGCTCCGTTCCAAAGCCATGCAGGTCGTCCGTAGTTTTTTTATTGAACATCATTTTTTTGAAATTGAAACCCCGATTCTGACGAAATCGACTCCTGAGGGCGCGCGAGATTATCTGGTGCCTTCTCGTGTCAACCCTGGGCAATTCTATGCGCTTCCCCAATCGCCACAACTCTTCAAACAATTGCTGATGTGCAGTGGGTATGACCGCTACATTCAAATTGCCCGCTGTTTTCGAGATGAAGATTTGCGCGGAAATCGCCAACCAGAATTCACTCAGATCGATTTGGAATTGAGTTTCACCCAACCTGAAGAAATTTATGAATTGATCGAGGAGATGCTTCAGCGTTTGTTCAAAGAGACGATTGCGGTGGACGTGACCACGCCATTTCCGCGGATGACGTATCAATACGCAATGGATGAATATGGGGTCGATGCTCCAGATGTTCGGTTTGAGTTGAGGTTGGTGGATCTTTCTGACATTGCCGCAGAATGTGGCTTGAAAGTTTTTTCCAGTGTGATCGCCAAAGGGGGGCTGGTGAAATCTATTTGTGTGCCAGGAGGGGCGGATTTTTCTAGAAAAGATCTGGATGACATGACGGATTTTGTGGCGACTTATGGTGCCAAAGGGATGGCCTGGGTCAAGTTGAATGAGGAGGGCTGGCAATCTCCCATTGCCAAGTTTTTTTCCGATGAAGACAAACAAGCGATTGCAGAGCGGATGGGGATGAAAGTTGGCGATCTGATCTTGTTTTGTGCGGATACAAAAAAGGTCGTTGCTGACTCTCTTGGCAACCTTCGCAAAGAAATCGCCCGTCGTCGTCAATTGATTGAGGAGGATGATTTCCGTTTTGTCTGGGTGACGGATTTTCCCCTGGTCGAGTACAATGAGGAGGCCAAACGTTACACCGCCACCCATCACCCGTTCACGATGCCCAATCTGGAGGATTTGGCAAAATACGGCGATTCGGATCCTTCTCAAATTCGTTCGATTGCTTACGATGTCGTTTTGAATGGGGTTGAATTGGGAGGGGGCAGTATGCGGATTCACCGCGAAGATATTCAGAAAAAAGTATTTGAGTTGCTCGATATTGGTAGCAATGAAGCCCAGGCAAAATTTGGATTTTTACTCGATGCGCTCTCTTATGGTGCTCCGCCTCATGGGGGGATTGCTTTCGGGATGGACCGGATCATGATGTTTCTCCTCAACACCGATTCGATCCGTGAAGTGATTGCCTTTCCTAAAACGCAAAAAGCCTCGTGTCTGCTCACGGGAGCGCCTTCGGTGGTCGAGAACACGCAACTGGATGAACTCCACATTCGCCTCAAAGCGTCAGCCCAGCTTCAGGCTGATTGAGGCTTGATTGCTTTAAAAGAAGATTCGATAACGCCCATTGCCGACATTTTTTAATTGGAGGGGCAGTCCATTGTAAGTCTGTTGGAGCGGCTGGCCGGTTTTGACATCTTCGAGATCGAGGAGAGAGTAATCTCCTGTAATGGGGCTGGAATCGCGAGGAGAATAATAGAGGCAGTTTTCAAAAAAGTAATGAGTGACTTGAGACCAGCGAGTGCTTCCTGGTTTGAGAATGGGACTGCCACCATGCACCAGATTGGAAGACCAAATCAAAGCACTGCCTTTTTTGACATGAAGCTCTTGTTTGCGATATTTCCTGGCGGTCATCAATTGTTCGACAAAATCCTCATAGCCGCGCTTTTTGCTTTCCCTAGGCAAAATTATATCGTAATAAGTATAGCCGGGTTCTTGATGGGAACCTGGGTAATAAAACAAAGGGCCATTCTCCGCGTGCATATCCTCTAAAGCGACCCAAACCCCACACATGTATTGAGCCGGCAATGAACTGAAATGGATAAAATCAGCATGGCCTCTCTGTTGCGTGCCGTATTGAAAATTCAAAGTTTGAAAAGGGCGCGGCTCCCGTTCATAGAGGAACTTTAGAATATGATATATTTTTTCATTGGCGGCCAATGCTCGGACAATCGGCGTTTCCTTCCAAGCATCCTGAACTCTGTAATAACTGCGGGGGCCATCTGCGGTATTGGGATCAAAAAGAGGGGTGACGGTTTCGATGATTTGCTGAATCAATTCATCGGTCAGGACATCCTCAATCACGACATAGCCTTGTTCATGAAATTGGCGCGCGATTTGTTGTTCCGCTTCATTCTCACATTTGCTGGCCAACAATGATTCAAAAAATGGGGAATGCACCCACGGGGTATCGGTGAGAATCATCTCAGTGGTATGGTTTCCAATCATTTTAGGGTGATGGTGTTTCAGTTCGATTTCAGTTCCCTGATATTGAACTCGAATGAGAGAGGACGCTGTGGCATTCAAGGCTTCTGGTAATTGGTAATGAAATCCGTGCGCTTCATTCTTAAATTCAGCTTCTTGGGGTAAATCGGCCATGACCGTTGCCAGATGGGTTCCCGCATTATAAATATCAACGGCAATCGGCAAATTTGGTTTGTATCGACACCAGGCCCATCCCTCCACAGATCCATTATTGACTGAGAGCAATTCTCCTTGATAACCAAGCCTGTCAGTGAGGTATTGTTGCAAAAACCGTGGTAAAAATTGCAAAAGTCCATCAAAATGACGGACGATTGGCAATTGCAGGAGAAAGGCTAGCAGGGATTTTAAGTGAGGTTTGAGCTTCATAAATTTTTGAATCCTTTTCTTGTGCACCGTGAATAATTCAGGTAGATTGCCATTGATCACACGAGGAATCAAGGAGAAATTCCAGCACGTTTTTCACCGCAATTGCAATCTTATCAAAAATTTTACGGAAAAGCACAGTTGTTGGTCAAAAAAGTATTTCAAAAAATTCAAAGACGGTTCTTCCCAGCAAAGGGAAATGGGATTCATCTAGAGAGTCGCTCAAGTTCCATTGATCGTCATCAAATTGCTTTAGAACAGCGTGAAAACGCTCGGACTCTTCAGGAAATATCGGCACGCCTTGAAACCCTGGAAACGCTTCCGGTTTTCAGCATCATCATGCCGGTTTACAACCCGCCTGCTGAGGTTTTTCAACAAGCCTTGGATTCTATTTTAAATCAAGCCTACCCTCATTGGGAATTGTGCCTTGCCAACGATGCCTCGTCGGAACCCGATATCCGCCCGCTCATTGAGCAATACCAACAAAAAGATGCGCGTGTCAAAGCGATCCATCTTCCTCAGAATAAAGGCATCGCGGGCGCATCCAATGCCGCTTTGTCTTTAGCGACAGGGGATTTTATTGCTCTGGTGGATCATGACGATTTGATTCTTCACGATGCACTTTTTGAGATTGCTCAAAGGATCAATGAAATCCCGGATATTGATTTTATATATACAGATTCGGCGATTGTCGATATGGCAGGCAACCTGGTTGGTTTTTTTTATAAACCAGATTTCAATTGGGAAATGTTTTTATGCCACAATTGGGTCGGGCAACTCTCGACGATTCGGCGTTCTCTGGTTGAAAAAGTAGGAGGGTGGACAGAAGGGAGAGAGGGGCAGGATTATGATTTATTTTTGCGTTGCCTTGAACAAGCCCGCCAGGTTTCTCATATTCATAAAATTTTATATCACTGGCGGCAAGCCCCGGCTTCCATTGCCGTTTCTCCTGAAAATAAACCGCGAACTCAAGGAGATCAACGCCTGGTTTTAAAAGATTGCCTGGCACGCAAACAGATCGCCGTGACGCTTTCGGATATTGACAACTTTATGTTTCGGATTCATCGGCCTTTGGAACAAAAAAAACTCGTTTCGGTGATTGTTTGCCTGACCGACTTGGATCGTTCTTATCCAGAGTTTTTAAATGACCTTGCTCAACAACTCCACTATCCCGAAATTGAAATTCTAATCTTTGCGGATCAGTTCAATGTTGATTTTGCGGATAAGAAATTTCGTTTCCTGGAATTTGATCATGAGCAAACGTTGCCTTCAAATCTAAATTACGCAGTTGAGGAAGCCGAGGGGGATTATTGTCTTTTTGTGTTCCAAAGTTTTGAAGCATTCGAGAAGGATTGGCTTACGAATCTGGTGGAGCAGGCTCAGCGTCCAGAAATCGGGATGGTGGCAGGAAAACTTTTGAACAATCAAAATCGGATCGAAACTGCCGGGGTGATTTTATCTCAAAATGGCCCACTGAATTGGTTTAAAAATGCTGAGGTGAGTGCGACTGGAGACACCAACAGCCTGATTTCACCACGAAGCTATCAGTTGCTCAGCGGCAATTTGGCGATGATCGCAAAATCAAAATTTGGGTCAGGGTTCGACAACCGATTTCAAATGCGATTTTTCGATTATGATTTGTGCCTTCGCCTGGAACAAAAGGGGTTGCTCAATTTATTCACGCCTTTCACGATGCTTCAATTGCACGCTCCCAACAATTTTGATTTTTCTAATAAGCCGGATCAGAATCATGCCGATTTTAGCTATTTTCAGAGAAAATGGGGGGCGCAATTCGGGAAAGATGGGCATTTCAATTTTGCGTTGCAAAAAGCCGCGCTGAACAAAAAAGATTGATGCCTGTTCAGGAAAATCGGTATTTTTTTTTAAATTCGTAAAACAATGAAAACAATGAAATCAATTCCGATCTATCTTGTCTTGCTCGGTTCCGTCATTTTTTTGGGGCTTGCTTATTTTCCTGCCATTTTTTTGGACAGCACTTTTGTGGAATACAATCGCTTGCCGGTGGATGCAATTCCTAATAGCAAACTCTACACTTCAGTCAAAAAAGCTCCCAAAGTCCGCTATTCCTTAACCCCGCATGATGGCTCTCCGACTCGTGATAATTGGAACGCACCAGGACAATATCACCCTGTCCTTCAGTACCAAAGCGACTCCTTGAATAAAGGAGAATGGCCCTGGTGGGACCCTCATACTGGCTTAGGAGTGCCTCTCTTTGCATTCGGCCATGAGATGTTATTCAATCCGCTTGCGCTCGCATTTTATTGGGTGAATCCAAAATGGTGGGACATGATCTACCTAGCCATGATGGTCGGGATGAGTTGTTTTATTTTCCAGTTTTTACGTTTGTTTGAGGTGTCTCTGCTGATTGCGATTCCTTTAGCCATTGCCAGCCCCTTAATCGGCTCTATCCCCTTGGCCACCGGCTATGGGGGCGAAACCTGGGCCTTTTGCCTGTTTCCATACAGTTTGTTGGTCACTGAAAAATTTGTCCGTTCTCCCAATCCTTGGAATATCGCCGGAATCGGTTTGTCGATTTATTTATTGTTTACGACTGGCATGCCGGAGGCGACTCTAGCCTTGCTGACTTTTGTTTGGATCTATTTCCTGTTTCGGGTGATCGAATTGAAACGCCCGCTCTTTCCTCATGTCTTTCTCTGGTTCGCCGTCTTCCTGGCAGGAGCTTTGTTGACTTCTCCTCAATGGGTACATTTGCTTCATAACTTTTCTGTGGGGCAGCCACATCGGTCGAACGTGGGACACTTTTATCTCGCCATTGATGCTTTGTTGGGGTGGGCTATTCGATATGTCGGAGGGTGGCCCGGCTTAGACATCCATCCAGACTGGGATAAAATTTCCCAAGTCGGCCATTTAGGAATGATTGGGGTGCTGAGTTTATTCGGCTTGTTTTTATATCGCCGAAAAATCCACTGGGGAAGCCACCTCTTCTGGATTTGGCCTCTGATTTATATTCTTAAAAATTATGGATTCATTCCTTGGATTGCCGAAGGGGTGGGACGTATTCCTCTTTATGAAGGCATGTATTTTTATCGATACTTTGCGCCGACTTTACAAATCTGCCAGGTGATGTTGGTCGGGATATTTTTCAATTTTTTACTGCAACAAAAACGGCCAACTTTGCAATCCTTCAGTCGTTGGGTCTTCTGGATCACTCTCCTCATTGTCGGTTTGGGGTTATGGGATGTTTCCTGGAGAGCGGATTTTGAGATAAAAACTGCGGGTTGGAAATTGGCATCCCGCTGGGTTGGCTTGAGTTTGCTTTTTGGAATGGGAGCCGCGGCGTTTCTACGTTTCAGCAAAAGTATGACCCTCGCCGTGCTTGGCTTGTGTGGAATTTTACTCTTTGAATCCTGGCAGGGAGTCCCCCGGCGTAACTACAGCCCGCGCTTGAATCCTTATGAGGAAACGGGGTATGTGGCTTTCCTCAATGGGCAAAACGGTGTTTTTAGAGCAACTTCCTTGGAGAATTTTTTATTTTCCAGGAACAATATGGCCGTTGGGATCAGCGATATTAAGTACAATTTAGCGATGATTCCTGCTCAGATGGATCGATTTTTTAGTGTCATGAAATCGAATAATCAGTTGTTGGAAATCGACTGGCAGGGAAAACCGGAATTGTTCCATCAGGCGCTTGGTGGTGTCAATGTGCGTTATTTGATTCAACGTTCTCCCGAACGCTCGCAATCTCAAAAGATTGCTGAGCTGTTGCCAATGGATCGTTGGCACAAAATCTATTCAGATAGTTTTGCGGAAGTATTTGAAAATAGAGATGCCTTGCCACGAGCATTTTTTGCTCACAAATTGGATTGGTTCACTGAAGCGGAGCTTTCCGCTTATACCATAGAAACTTTTGCTGAGGATGTGACAAAGGCTTCTGTGGCGGTTACGAAAAAACCGGACTGGGTCAATGAATTTTCTGTAACTGAGCGTGACCCCTCTGCTCAAATAGATGAAGTTCGCCAGGACACGGGCAGTCGATTTGAGGTGCGCTACACTTCCAAAACGCCTCAGTTTCTTGTCATCAGTAATACTTTTTATCCGGGTTGGAAGGCTTTTGTGGATGGGAAACCGATGGCGTTGTATCGCACCAATTTGACCATGCAGGGGATCTTTGTGCCAGCGGAGACACATTTGGTGACATTGGAATATGAACCCATTTACTGGGGGCAAACTCGGATAGCCGCGATCCTGGGATTGCTCTTATTTTTAGGCATCTGTTTTTTCTCACGGAAATCCTCTGTTGCTTCCAGATAGGCCGCCTGCTCTCCTCCTGGCAATAGAGGAATGAAGGAACTCCCTCGCAATGACAGTCAATGAAGACTGAATCTGGATCTGGATCTAACGACCATTATCAGTCACTCGCTCTTCTCGGAACATCCTTTCATATTCTAAAATCTTGTTCACTTTTTCGAGGGAGCCTCCTCCTTGAAATTCTGAATTGAGCCAGCTTTTTACAACGAATTTTGCCAGTTCGATTCCGATGACTCGAGCACCCATGGTCAAAATTTGAGCATTATTACTTTTGCGGGATCGTTCAGCTGAGTAGGTATCATGACAGGTTGCGGCTCGAATGCCTGGGACTTTATTGGCCATGATAGCCATCCCCAGGCCGGTCCCACATAAGAGGACTGCCCGCGGATGCTTCCCATCGGCTACCGCTTTTGCGACAGTGACCGCAATATCCGGGTATAAAGCGGGGTTTGTATTATAAACGCCATAATCCTCAACCTCATAACTCAGGCTTTTCATATAATCTTTAATGGTTTCTTTGAGATCAAAAGCCGCTTCATCACATCCAATCGCTACTGACATTGATTCCTCCTTTTTACTAAGTAAATTTTCAAGAAAAACCGCTTCCCATTACATTAAATCCCAATTATAAGAAAATGGTTGATTCTCACAAACCGTTTTCAGCAGAGCATTCATCAGGGGTAATTGATCTGATTTTAAGATTTTCAGTTGAAAGTTTTTTTGCACGATATGATTGATTTCTTTCGCAAGATCGGCACCCTCCACGGTTTGCCCTTTTAATTCATTTTCGATAATATTCTGATACAATTTATTCTGGCCAAGGTATCTTCCAAGCCGAGAATTTCTCCCGGCCGCAACCGTCACGTATAAATCCCCAAGGCAAGCAAGATCATAAACTGTTTCAGATTTTCCACCGAGCCATTTCACCAGGATTTCGATTTCCTTGAGTGCCTGATTGTAGGTAAATGCTGCGGCATTGTAGGCAGTGGATCGTTGTTTCGAGATGACGACAGGTTTAAAATGCGTTAAAGCGGTGCCCACCGTGATCGCATAAAAATTTTTAAACGCGGCGCAGACTTCCACACCGATTAAATCGTTGCTCGTTTTAATCCGGTAAAACTCCGTCTGGAGCGCCTCTTTTAATTCACTCAAGAGCGGGTTTGATGTTGCCGTAATCACAACTCCGGTGGGTTGCTTTTCCACAAGTTCTAACGCAATACAAGGTCCCCCAACAGCCGCGATTTCATTCTTAAATCCTTGTTTGCGTAATGCCACCCGCACAATTTCCGGAAAACAAAGCAACGTCTCTTTTGTGGACTTCATCCCTTTTGTAAGAATGAGAATCGGAGCGCTATTGGCCAGATAGCGTATCAGAATATCGACTGCCCAGTTGACCCCTTTGGAGCTTACTCCCAGAATCACGAGATCGACATTTTGGAAATGCTCTGGCAAAATCTCAGAAAAGAGGACAGGTTTTACTTTTGAAGGCAAATGGAAGGCATGTTTTGGGTGAAAATTTTGCTTCTTTTGCATTTCCTGAATAATGTCGTCATCTAGATGGGTTCCTACGAGAATAATTTCATCGAACTGTTTCTCAGATGGGACAGTCATCGCACTCCCCATGGCACCGGCTCCCAAAATCAGCATTTTTTTCATGGATTGATCACCTACAGGGATTCATGTATAAAATTTTCCAGCCCCCCGCAGTTTGTGGCAAGATCCAGATAAGTATAGCGATCACGAATATAACGAGAGTAGAGCACAGCTTCTTTATAAAAATCACGATCGAATCCCAATTCTTCAGGCTGTGTTGGCGCACCAAGGGCTTTCATACTTTTTAAGAGATGATCGTGAGTCAATCTTATTTTTTTCATACGACTGGAATATTGATCCCAGTTTTTTTCAAAGTAGCCATTGACCAGCTTTGTTTTATTTTCATCCATCCGCTTTTTTTGAAATTCCTGGATGCTGGACTTGCCGATGACCGCTCCAAATTTGGCAATGAGTTGATCAACCTCAAAATAATCAGGCGAAAATATGGGGGGATGTTTTTGATCCAAAAAAGAATCTTGTAATTTAGACATGGTCAAGGTGGCAACACCAACCTGCTCCCCATGTAACGAATCGGGATGGTTTTTGTAGAACATATCCAAATAATGAGAAATCATGTGCTCTGCCATACTGCAAGAATGGGATGATGCTGTGAAAATGGTGCCTAAGCCAACAAGGCAAACCATCCGGGCCAACATCGCCATAATTTCCAGGTCTCCGTTTAAAAGCCTGCTCGCATTTTGAATTAGATTTTCTTCATCAATCGCCAAGAGGAGATAGGGAGCTTTGGAATAATTCGTATTGAAAAGCAAATTGGAAGTCAGCCAATCGATTTGCGAAGTGGTGCGGCAAATGATGTCGGCATAGCCGCTCCGAATCAGTTTTGGGGGGCACTCTAGTAAAATCCCTAGATCGATAAAAACACCCTTTGCCGAATGTGCTGGCAACGATCTTTTAAATCCTTGCAGAGAAACCGAAGCCGCACCGGCTGTATAGGCGGTCATTGGGGAGGTCGAAAAAACGGCATACTCTTTTTTATCTAAAAAAGTAGCATATT
>WASW01033698.1_pt1 | contig 21672 bp, 16 predicted proteins | sample 5698521 | NCBI WGS metagenome assembly WASW01 (sample SAMN11175560, study PRJNA528189) | sponge metagenome | isolation source: marine sponge | host: Leucetta | place: Antarctica: Western Antarctic Peninsula, King George Island | collected 2013-01
ATCAAAACCATCGGTGATGCCGAACATCCATTCCGGGTCAAACCAAGCGGAGGAAGTGTTTTGATCGTAAGGGTCCCAGGCGGCGGCTTTTTTGATATTGTTGACGATTTCAGTGTCAACCTCATCTCTCATCAAACTACCAACAATCTGCTTTCTGATGGCCTGATCTTCATCCCGATACTTGCGTTTGGTCTCTAAGGTTTCGGCCGCAAAATGTTTCTTTCTGACTTTTTGCAAGTCGGTTCTGAGTGACCTAATTTCGCGATCAAAATAATTATCTTCCCTCGGCATTTCACCCAACGCCAGCAAACTATCAGCCGCGACAAACTTGGTTTCCAGATTGGGCAGGGCGCGGATGCCGTAGTTTTTTTCCTCGTTGGGTTGTTGCTCAATCACCAGCGAAATGAAAAAACGCAACTTGGCGATTTGGATGGCAATCGGTTGGATGTCCACGCCGTAGATGGCATTTTCAATCAGATAAAGTTTGCGGCTGTAATCGGCTTCTTTTGCAAACGCTTCTTCGATTTCCTTTTCCTTTTTTTGCAGTTCTTCGCGGGCCTTTTTGCTGGCTTCTGTATCGTTTATTTTTCCTGCGGTTTGCAGGTCGGCCTGGATGGATTGCCAGTCGGGTAAGCGGTCAAGTTGCTGTTGCTTCCATTTTTGGTTACCGGGATCAAGCACCGATAACAAAGCCACTAGCCGTTGCAATACGCCCATCGGAAAAGCACCGGAGCCGACTGCTGGATCGAGGATTTTGATGCGGTCAATGGCTTCAATCAGCGTTTCGGTTTGTTGAGCATCAAATTCGTTTGTGCCAGCAAAGAGCGTTTTCAAGTTTGCTTCGGTTTTTTTGGGTTGCGTGAGTGCCTCTCGAAGATACGCCTTCAGGCTTTCATCGACCATGTAGCTGACAATCTCGCGGGGGGTGTAGTAGCTTCCGGTTGCCTGGCGGGCGACTTGTTGGGTTTCGGGGTTGTAGGTGGCGAGCAGGTTTTCAAACACCTTGCCCAGCAATTCCGGATCCAGCGCCACATCGACATCCAGCGGCGTGGATTCCTCCACGGTGAACTGATATTGACTGAGCAAGTCAATCAAACCGCTTTCGTCTTCGTCAAAAAACAACGCATTGGGAACCGATAAACTATTGTCTGGGCGGTCGGAAAAGCCATCTATGCGAATGGCAATCCTCTCACGGCGCAGGGATTTGTCTTGTTCAAAGGTTTGTTTTTCTTCCTCGCTGGCCTCTCTGTCCAGACATTCAAACAAGCCGCCGTTGAGGAAGGGGGTTTTCCGAAACAAGGCGATGATGATTTCCTGGGTGTCTTTGAAATATTTTTGATAACGATAGACATTGCTTGCCAGATAATTCTTACGGTTGGCTTTGTCGTTGGTGGTGGTGCGAAATTCGCGCTTTTCTATTTCCCGATTCAGCGTGGCAAAAAACAGATTTTGCAAGATCGCCTTGTAGAAACTGCTGTCTTTTTCCCAATCAATCAGCGTTTCTAATTTGCTCCGGTCAAACAAATCCGGGTTGATGAGTTGCTTTTCCTTGATAAACCAGACAAACAGCAGGCGAGTCAAGAGACGAATCAGGCTGGTGGCAATGTGCGTTTCTGCATCGTGCTTTTCATCATTTGGGAAAACGACTTTCTGACGGGCACGCTCATACCACCCATAAATTTTTGTGTAAAATTCTTTGTTCAAAGGTTCCACCGCAAAGGCGGCTTCGAGGTCTGCCAGTCTGGATTTTTGATTGAGGCGATTGAATTGCTCGGCGGCGGTGCGGGTTTTTGTCCCTTTCCCCAACAGATAAGTGAAACGCCGGCTGGCGGTTTGCTCGGGGGTCAATTCGCCACTTTCGGTGATTTTGTATTCAATCTTGATAAAACTAAACCGCCATTGTTTTTCCTGAGCGTCCACATAAACCGCCAAGGCTCCGGTTTCTGTCCGGATTTGTTCCGCAACAAGATTTCGCAGTTGGGCGCGGTTTCTCTGCAACTGAGTCTTGGGTTTGATATGCAATTCAAATACGGGCAATTTCTTGCCATCTTTGGTTGTCACGATGCCCAGTTGCTCAAATTTTTCAACCGCCTCGTTTTCTGAAACAATCGGTTTGATAAATCTATCCAGTGAAAATTTATTGGCCAACAACTCAAGCCAAACTTCACGTTGATAGGCTTCGCTCAATAAAGTTTGTAAATCAGACATAAGATTGCGAAATAATAATTTTTGGGAATGCGATGATTTCCAATTCAAGAGGCCGGTCATCGGCGTTGCGTTCTGTGATATTCGGCGCGTGTTTGGCGATGATTTTGATCAACGCCTCCAGTTGCTTTGACGGGACAGTGAGGTTTTTTTTCTGGCTTCTTTCCAGTTTGACAATATCTCTAATCAAGTTTTGCGAACGCCCCAGTTTCGCCCATTCAATCGCCTGCTCAAGCTGTTGATTCTCCTCCTGATCGGTGATCTCCAGTTTCGGGAAGGCACTGAGGTATTTAATGGCGGCGCGTTGCTGGGAGCTGAGTTCTGGCATCTGTTGTTCTCTGATGATTTTGTCCTGCATCTGCGTCTCAAAATACGCCAAAGCACTTTGCACTTGCTGATAATGTGTATCAGGGAGTGGGTCTGATGGGGCCTTGCGGTGATTTTCAAAAATCCGCACGGCTTCCAGAAAACTCAATTCCGTGACCTTGTTGTCAGCGTCTACCTGATAAAAAGCATTGTGCTTCGCATTGCGCAAAAAGCACAAGGTATTGCCGTTCAATCCCTTGTCAGCAACGGCATTGCGGATTTTCAGCGGCAGGTTTTTGATGCGTTTGAATTCATCCGGGTTGTTCGCCCTGAATTTGCGTATCTCCATCAGGTATGCCAGCCGTTCACTTATTTCTTTATTTTCTGTGATGTTCTTGTCAAACAGGCCAAAGCTCTCGAAGCTCTCATCCGGGGAATAGATTTGCGAATCCTCCCCCAGCGCGGTGTGAAAGGCTTGCAGTTTGATGCGCGCGCGACTTTTCAAACCGATGTCGTCTTCCACTTCCTCAGTGGGGAGAAAATTATAGATATAAATGCTCTTGGCGCGGCTGCCAATCCGATTGATGCGACCGATGCGCTGCATCAGTCGAGTCGCATTCCAAGGCGTGTCATAATTGACGATGGTGTTGGCGCGGTGCAGATTGACCCCTTCCGCCAGCGACTCGGTGGCGATCAGGATATCGATGTCAGATTTTTGCTCGTCAAGGGGCAAGTGGTTGGCATCAAAATTTTGCTGGATCGTGTTTCGCTGTTGGTCTCGGTTTTGTGCGGTGATTGCCAGAATATTGTAATTTTTTTCCTTGAGTTTTTCGGACAGGTATTTTGTCGTGTCGGCGGATTCAGAGAAGATCACCAGCTTTTTCTCAGGGTTGTGTGCGGTGTCCAACAGTCTCCCCGACAATTCGGCAAGCAACAATTCAAGTTTGGGATCGGGCTGATTGTCAACGATGTTTTGCCATTGGCGTTCCATCTCCTGCAACAGCTTGAAATCTTGCTCCAGTAGCCCAAACAGCTCAGGTTCAAAATCATCGCGTGTCAGTATTTTGATGCCCGGATCGGTGAATTGTTTGCTCGCCAATTTCTCAAGCAATTCCTCCTCTCGCCCTTCCATTATATATTTTTCTATCTGCTCACCTGAGGCGATAAAAATACAGTTGTCTGCGACCATTTTAAGCATCATTTCAGATGCCCGCACAAAGCGCTTCAAGGATTGGTGAAAGGCATAAAAACTGCTATCCAGCCGCTTGATCAGCAAGGTTTTCATCATCGCTGCCAGACGCTCGGTGATCAAATCAGGTCGCTGGTAGTCTTTTCTATGCTCAGGTTTGAGATATTCAATCAGGCGATAACGCGCGTATTGCAAGCCTTTGCCATCCGTATTTTGAATACGATTGAAAGATTGCTGGTAGACATTGTTCAGTTCAGGAGCAAGCTGATAAAGCAGGTTTTCCGGAGGCTTGACCACGGGGAATACAATCCCTTGCTTTCGCAAATCGTCGGCATATTCTCGATGCTCCATCAGGTCGCCACGGGTGCGGCGCACGGTGAGCGGCTCAATAATCTTTTGCCTTATCTGTGTATAAAGCTCTTTAATCTGCTGATCGTTGTGGTCGTCATTTCCCAAGCGGCGCTCTTGCATCAGCGTTTTATATTTTTTTGAAGCCTCGGCGAAAAATCGGGCGATATTGACATCCAAGGTGCTGTCATTGGCATCCTGAAACAAGAGCAGTTGATTTCTAATGTCATCCGGGCGATTGTTGAGCGGGGTGGCAGAAACCAAAATAACCCGTTTTTTACTGCCATTTCTGCACAAGGATTTGCAAATAGTTTGAAGTTCGGCGTAGCTTTCGGAAGTATCATTTCTGAATTTGTGCGCCTCATCAACAATCACCAGATCATACTTTTGCGGATCTGTGATTTTATGCAAACTGCCAGTGGTGATGGATTTCACATTGTCCACCTGAAACTGTTCAATGGTTTCCTGCCAAATTGCCTGCACCGCTGGCGGACAGACAATCAAGATATGCGAGCGATATTCAGGGAAGCCGTTCAGAAAAAAATATTTTCTGGCAATCAGGGTCGCAACCACTGTTTTACCGAGACCGACAACATCAGAAAGAAAAAAACCGTTGTGTGCCTGTAACAAGATATGCCCCTGCTCCACCGCATCCATTTGATAATTCAGACGCTTCCATCCGGTAGGCAAATCGCTGATGCTTTCGGGGTCAAATTCAATCTCTTTGCCAAAATATTCAATCAGCAGTTTTCTGTAAATTTCACAAGACGTGAAATCATCCCGCAAATAGGTCTGGTTTTTGGTTTGCGCCACGGCTTCGGGCAAAATAGCAATCGCTTCTTTCCACAGCCTTTCAAATTCATCGGTGGCAAACTGAATATCATCGTAATCGCGCAAGGAGACATTGAACTCATAATTGGCATCGGCGCTTGTGCCCAAACCGGCCTCGCTGAGATTGGAAGAACCAGTAATCACTTCACCGCCACTATGCACATTGAAGTCATCAGGCCGAAAAATATAAATCTTGGCATGGAGTTTTTTATAGGGGTGCGCCTTCAGTGTTATTTTCTCGCTTTTTAGATCGTCTATGAATTGCAGGATGCCTTGCTCAGTTTGCTGGTCATAATTGGCGGATTCAATGTCTTCAATAAATCGCTTCAGGCAACTTTCGATGGTTTTTTCAGGATCGCCTTTGAATAAGGTCAGCCCTTGTTTGTGCATCTCCGCGGTCAAAGTATCGACATCAATGCCCACTAAAATACGAAGATGGGGCACGTCCTCCAGCAAGGGACGGAGCTTGAAATAGCCCGATGCGCGAAAATAGCCCACCAGCGCATCAAAATGGCGGATCGCGTTGTGTGCAAAAATACCTGCAAACTTGTTGAATAACGTATTCTCGCCGGTATTGGTAAAAAATTGAGTGGTCATTTTTCCTCGGATTTTCTCGTTAATATTGATTCATTTTTGACAACAGGGCAAACCTACTGAGAAAGCAATCCTATTGTCAAGCGTCTCTCAAACGCGCACAAAAAAGTTTGCTCTATCATGGAAAGATTGAGGGAACGATTCAAGGGGATTCCGTGTTTTACAAAATTTTATAATCATGGAAAGCTTGAGGGAACGATTCAAGGATCACGCAACGCTATTCAACTTTGCGAGGGTCGAAAGCGCTCCTGACTCCCTCTCCAATGAAATTTAGCAAAAGCAAAGAAATGACCAGAAGCGTAAAAGGGAAGACCACCAACCACCAAGCGTTTTCAAAATTTTGTTGCCCCATCCGTAACAATTCCCCTAACGATGCAGTTGGAGGCTGGACTCCATAGCCGAGAAAATCCAGAGAAGCGAGCAGGAGGACTCCTCCCGCGATGATAAACGGGGTGAAGGTGATGACTGGAGTGAGAGAGTTGGGGAGGACATGGGTGAAAAAATTTCTGAATTTTCCGGCTCCCAATGAAGTGGCCGCCAGGATAAATTCTCCTTGTTTGACTTTCAAGCACTCAGCTCTGAAATAATAAGAGAGTCCGATCCAGGAAAAAATACCGCTCATCAGGGTGAGGACAAAAAACCCTGGATCAAAGAGACTGCCGAGTAAAATCAAAACGAAAAAATAGGGCATCGTGCCCCAGATTTCTACCAATCGCTGGCCAACAATATCAACTTTTCCGCCAAAAAAACCTTGGATTCCTCCCACCAAAATTCCCAACGTCACCGCAAAAAAGCAATTGGTGAAGGCGAACATCATTGAGATGCGGAGGCCATAAATCATCCGCGTCAAAACATCTCGACCGCTGGTATCGGTTCCCAAAAAATTGTCCTTTGTCGGTTGCGAAGGGTAGAGATCAACCTCACGATTGGATTCATTATTTCCCCAGCGAATCAAAGGGAAAATCGCATAATCGGGAGATTTGAATGAGCGGGTCAGTTTTTTATAATTGGGCGGCAGTTTCGATTTTTTTCCAAAATCAGTGCCCCGGTAAATTTGAAAAACAGGGAAAAAATATTGCCCTTGATAGCGAATCAGCAAGGGTTTGTGATTGGCAATCAATTCCGCACTGGCACTGACCACCAGCAAGGCCACCAAGATCCAGAGAGAGATCCAGGAACGTTTGATTTTTTTGAATTTTCGCAGTCTTTTCAAGGTGATGGGAGAGAGTTTCAACATCGCCGCTCAATCATAAGTAATTCTTGGATCTAAAATGACATAGAGAATATCTGAAACAAAATTCCCGACCAAGGTCGCGATTGCGCTGAGCATGATGATCGCCAGCACCACCGGATAATCCCGTGCTTGGATTGATTCGTAATTGAGCAAGCCCACCCCTTCTAGCCCGAAAATCAGTTCCAACAAAATCGAGCCTGCCAGGAAAAGCCCGACCCAAGAGCCGATACTCGTGGCAATCGGGATCAAGGCATTTTTGAGGACATGTTTGAAATACACCATTTTCTCAGGCAACCCTTTGGCGCGGGCAGTCCGTGTGTAATCCTGACTGACTTGAGCGATGAAAGCGTTTTTCATCATGAACGTTTCCACCGCGAAAAAACCGAGCATGTAACAGAATAACGGGAGCATCAGATGATGAAAATAATCCAGCAGATACGCGATGAGTGATAACTGATCGGCATTGTCCGCGTGCAACCCTTGAATGGGGAACCATTCCCAAAAACTGCCTCCGCCAAAAAAGACAATCAAGAGAATCGCTAGGGCAAAATGAGGGATGGAATAGGCCAAAAAAAGCAGGAAGGACGTGATCACATCAAAGGCAGAATTTTCTTTGATGGCTTTGAAAACACCCAGCGGAATGGAAAGCAGATAGACCGCAAAAAAAGTCCAAATCCCAAAAGAAAGGCTGACCGGGAGGCGATAAAGAATCACATCAATCACCGGTTCCTGGTATTCATAAGATTCGCCAAAATCCAGCATCAAGACATTTTTCATCCACGTCAAATATTGGAGATGCGCGGGTTTATCAAAGCCATACAATTCTTCCAAAGCCTGACGATACTCTTCAGTCAATTCAATCGTCCGGTTAGCCTCCGAGCCACTTTGCCCCATTTTCATCTGACGAATCAGATTGTCGATGGGGCCTCCTGGCACCAACTGTGTAATCGTAAAAACCAACAGAGAAACCCCAAACAGCGTGGGGATCATCAATAAGAGCCTGCGAATCAAGTATGCGAGCATCGGGATCTTTTACTGTTTCGCAAACCAGCGAACATAAAAAGGGTTTCTGATATCGCTCCCACTGAATTTGAGAAACGGGGTTGCGGTGGGATCTAAACGATCTTTCCAGTAGCCGACCAAATGATTTTTATCTTGTCCTCGAAAAAGATACGGTTGTTCCTCCAAAATCAGGGTTTCCATTTTTTGATAAATCGCATAGCGTTTCTGCTTATCAAACTCTGTGGGGCCTTCCCCGATCAAGCGATTGACTTCTGGATGATCCAACCCTGGAATATTGGAAGTGCCCACTTTATTGGCGGATTCTCCATGAAAAAGTTGACGGGGCGCAGGGGTTGGATTTCCAGACCAACCAATTGTGAAAGTCTGAAATTTGAATTCATCGACTAACTTAGACGCGGTCGTCCATTCCAAAAACTTGAGATTGACTTTGACGCCAATACTTTTTGCGTCTTCTTTGTAAATAGAAGCCCATTGATCGTGGCCTTTCCAGGAATACATCAATTCAAATTCTGCCAATTGTTTGACTTTTTTGCCCTCTTTTTCGACCATTTTATACAAAATTCCTTCGTCATCGACTCCGGTGTAGCCAATTTCACTCAAGAGCGCCGTTGCTTTTTCTAAGTCAAAACCAATCGCTTTTTGGTTTGCCGAATAATTGGAACCATAAGCAAACGGGCCAATCACTGGTCGTTGTTTGTCTCGAAATAACTTTTTCATATACAAGGGACGGTTCATGATCAATTGCAAAGCTTTGCGGAAATTTTTTTCATTGGTCGGCGCTTTCCGCATATTCAACGCAACCCCTCCCCAGACTTGAGGATACACTTTATCGGCAACAAGCCTGCCGACGTTTTTATCAGTCCAAGGAAAGGATTTGAGATCGTCCCATTTCGCGTATTGTTGAGCGTCCATATACAGGAAATCGAGTTCTTTCTTTTTGAATAACTCAAACGCGACGGTGCCATCTTTAATCACTTTGAAGGTGATTTTATCGAAGTTGTAATAATTTTTGTAATAAGGAAGCCGATTGCTTTGGTGCCCCCACCAATTTTTATTCCGAATCAAAGTGATCCTTTTTCGGCCTTTGTCCTGCTTTAGCGTATAAGGCCCGGAGCCAGCCAGCATCTTGTTGAAATCTTTGTTGAAATCTTTCCCGGCCACCCCATAAATATGCTGGGGCAAAATGCGAAACCCGCCCACCCTTTCTAAGTTTTGGAAATGGATATTTTTCATCTTAATTTCAATGGTATATTTATCCAGCACCTTGGCATATTCGATGGGGCCCACAAAATCACGGGTTGGTTGGCAAAGCACACATGCTTTGCTGTAAATCGTATCCACCGTAAATTTGACATCGTTTGCGGTCACCGGGGTTCCATCTGAAAACCGCGCGGCTTCATCAATGAGGTAAGTATAGGTTCGTTTGTCCTCGCCAACTTTCCAGCTTTTTGCCAAGAGTGGGGTGTTTTCAAAGTTATCCTCGTCTTTTTGAGAAACCAGCGATTCTTGCACAAACCCGGCAATCAAGCTGGAATACGAACTACCAACGACATAATGGTTGAAACCTCTGGGATAGATGGGCAGTCTGGCGATCAAGGCTCCGCCTTTTTTTTGGGCGAAGCTTTCTGTGGGAATCGCGGCAGTCGTAAAAGCCAAGCTGAGGACTGTCAGCAAATAGCACGCTAAGGAACGTTTCAGTAAAGACATAGCACCTCCTCTAAAATTGGTTGGAACTCAAATGACAGGCCACCAGATGCGGGTTTCCCCCGTGTTCCCGGTCTCCTCTCAGTTTTGGAATTTCTGTTTTACAGATATTTTCCACCAAGGGACATCTCAAATGAAAGGGGCAACCTTGCGGTGGATTTAAAGGGCTGGGGACATCTCCCTGCAAAATTTGTCTTTTGACCTTACGACCAGGTTTAGGGATTGGAATGGCGGAAATCAGGGCTTGAGTGTAAGGATGGCGTGGATCACGATAAAGCGTGTCTGCTTCTGCCAGCTCCACCAATCGCCCGGCGTACATCACCGCAATTCGGTCGCTAATGTGCTTGACCACCGCGAGATTATGAGCGATAAAAATACAAGTCAACTTCATTTCTTCCCGAATATCATTCAGCAGATTCAACACCTGTGATTGAATCGAAACATCCAAGGCCGAAACCGGCTCATCGGCGATGATCAATTTGGGTTTCAAGGCAATCGCTCGTGCAATGCCGATCCTCTGCCGTTGGCCTCCGCTGAATTCATGGGGGTATTGATTGATCGCTTCTGGAAGGATTCCCACTTTTGTTAAAAGCTCCCGCACCCGTGCTTTTCTGGAATCCGCCGTACCCATTCCATGAATTTTTAAAGGCTCCTCAACAATCGCACCGACGGTCATTCTCGGATCCAGTGAAGCGAATGGATCCTGAAAAATCATCTGCATGTGTTGTCGGGTTTTCTTCAATTCGCCCTCAGTCATTCGCATCAAATCTTTTCCCTGAAAGCGGATGCTTCCTGCGGTGGGATCTGATAACCGTAAAATGCTTCTGCCAAGGGTTGATTTTCCCGAACCCGATTCGCCGACCAATCCCAGCGTTTCCCCCTCTTCCAGCGTGAATGAAACATCTGTGACCGCATGAATTTTGCCAGTCACTCGCCGGAACACTCCTCCAAAAACAGGGAAATGCTTCGTCACGTTTTCTAACTCTAATAGTGGCATTTGTTGCTTTCAAAGATTCAATACAAACAATCGGACGACTAATAATTAAAACACGCGACCTCGCGATTCCCTGGCAGGCTCATCAAGGGGGGCTGTTTTTCTTGACAAATGTCCATCCTGACCGGGCAACGCTCCTGAAAGGCGCACCCCTGGGGCAGTTGATGCAAGCTCGGCACAAGCCCTTCAATCGTATTGAGCCGGTCTTTGCCTTCATCCTCCAACGTTGGAATGGAATTGAGCAACCCGACAGTATAAGGGTGTTTCGGCGAATCGAACAAGGAAACCACCCCCGCTTTTTCGATGATTTTCCCCGCGTACATCACCATCACCTCCTCACAAGTTTCCGCAACCACGCCTAAATCATGGGTGATCAACATGAGGGACATCCCGATTTCTTCTCGAAGCTTTCGCGTTAGTTCCAGAATTTGAGCTTGGATGGTGACATCGAGCGCGGTGGTTGGTTCATCGGCAATCAATAATTGAGGGCGACAAGAAAGGGCCATGGCGATCATCACTCTCTGCCGCATCCCGCCAGAAAGCTGATGCGGGTAATCATTCAGCCTCACCTCTGGATCAGGAATGCTGACCAGCTTCAACATTTCTATTGATTTTTGCAAACCCTCCGCTTTTTTGACTTTCTGATGCCGCCGAATCGTCTCGCTGATTTGATTGCCAATGGTGAAAACTGGATTCAATGCGGTCATCGGTTCCTGAAAAATCATCCCAATCCGATTTCCCCGAATTCCCAACATCTCCTCCTCACTGTATTCCAGCAGATTTTCCTCCTCCAAATAAATGTTTCCTTGAGCGATTTTCCCATACGGCATGGGCAACAACCTCATGATCGAAAGCGCCGTCATGCTTTTTCCACACCCGGATTCGCCAACAATCCCCAATGACTGACCTGTTTTGATTTCAAAACTGATATCATTCACTGGCGTGATCAGCCCCCCTTCTGTCCGCAAAGTGGTTTTTAAATTTTCCACTCGCAACAACGGACTCGTTTGCTCTGCCATCAGCTCCTTCAAATTGAATTCAAGAAAAGATATTCTCAGCGCTGAATGCGATTAAAACCCGATTCCTTCTTGAAGGCTTCATAGTGCTAACAGGATTTGATTTTGTCAAGAGAGAAGTCTTGGTTGGGGAGACCTTCGTCTCCTTGGGAGGCACATTTATCTCATTCTGGAAAAAATTCTTGCACCGAGCGCATGCCTGAAGTAGTTTATCCCTTCGTTTTTCTTGTTTCTCACTGCAAACCCATCGAGGAGTCAATCATGAATCGTTTTCTGGCCCAGACCGGGGCGAAGTATCCTATCATTCAAGCCCCAATGGGCTGGATTGCCCGTTCCACCTTAGCCTCTGCGGTGTGCAACACGGGCGGTCTTGGGATTATCGAAACTTCCTCTGGTGAAACTGAGAATTGCAAAGCAGAAATTGAAAAAATGCCGCAACTCACGGAGGCGCCTTTTGGGGTGAATCTCCCGATCTTGTTTTTGAAAGATGATGCGATGTTGCGCTACATCTGTGAGTCTGGAGTCAAGTTTGTGACCACGTCAGCCGGCAGTCCAAAAAAAATTCTAGCTCCTTTGAAAGCAGCCGACATTACAGTCTATCACGCTGTTCCGACCGAGGTCGCGGCTTATAAATCGGCGGATGCGGGAGTCGATGGTTTGGTGATCGAAGGTGCGGAAGGAGGCGGGTTTAAAAACCCTGAGGAAGTCTCCACTTTAGTCCTCTTACAAACCATTCGGGAACAGGTGGATTTGCCGTTGGTGGCCGCCGGGGGAATTTGCGACGGTCGCGGGATGGCGGCGGCCTTTGCTTTGGGGGCAGAGGCGGTGCAAATGGGAACTCGTTTTGTCAGTTCTGCGGAAAGCCCCGTGCATGACAATTTCAAACAAACCATCCTCGACACCCACACCGACGGAACCGTCGTGCTCAATAAAAAAGCCAGTCCTTGTGTCCGTGCCCTAAAAACGGAACGTTCGCTACGAATCCAAGCCGATGGCACCATGCCCCTGAGCATTTTCAAGACGGTTCAGGAACTTTATTTCGGCGGAGACATGGAAGCCAGTGTTGCTCTGGCAGGCCAGTCCGCTGGGTTGATTGATCAAATCAAACCTGTCGCAACGATCATCGAAGAAACCATCAAAGAGTTTCATCAAATTTGTGACCGCATGGGAACTCTGGGGCACGCCAAAAACTTTTAAACTGCATCTGCGTTGTTTTGGTCGCTGGCAGTCATTTTGAGGAGCAACCATCGTTTTTGAATTGAATCATAGATCAAATGATCGGCGATTCATCCCGTTGAAAGCGGCAACTTGATAAACTTGATCCAGCGTTGGGTAGTTGAAAACGGAGTTCATAAAATATTTGATGGTGCCTCCATAATAGAGGACGGATTGTCCCAGGTGAATCATCTCCATCGCGCTAGGACCGATGGCATGCACCCCCAAGAGTTTCAAAGTTTTTGGATCAAACAGGAGCTTTAAAATCCCATTATTCTCTCCCATGATCCGCGCTCTGGCGACTTCTTTGAAATGCCCGATTCCGACTTCATACGGAATTTTAGCCTGTGTCAATTCCTGTTCTGTTTTGCCAACCATGCCGACTGCGGGAATAGTCCAAATCCCAAAAGCGAGATCTTCAGGGAGTTGCTCGTTTTCCAAGCCGCCAAAGGCATGTAGAATGGCAATCCGGGCTTGCAACATTGCGGTGGAGGCGAGTCCCGGAAAACCAATCACATCCCCCACCGCATAAATATTCTCCACAGAAGTTTGATACGTTTCTCGGTTGACTTCAATCAGCCCTCGTTTCCCCAGTTTGACCCCGATCTCTTCAAGTCCTAAACCCGCCGTATTGGATGTGCGGCCTGCGGCAATCAGCACATTCGAGCAAGGAAGCACCTTGCCACTTTTTAAGTGAACTTCCACACAATCCTTGTCTGTCACTTTGATCGTATCCATTTCTTCTCCAAAGCGGAGTGTGATGCGAGATTCACGCATCCGTTCCTTGAGCATGTCGGCGATTTCATGGTCGATAAAAGGCAAAATATTATAATCTTTGGAGATCAGATTGACCCGAATGCCCAACTTCGCAAAAATACACGCATATTCACAACCAATCACACCCGCGCCAATGATCGCCAGTTTTTGAGGGAGATGTTTGATCTGTAAAATAGTATCGGAATCAAAGACATGGATTCCGTCAAACTTGCCCCAAGGTGGATGATTCGGGCGAGAACCAGTGGCAATGACAGTATAATCCGCTTCAATCTGGAGCGGTTCGTCTTCGCCTGTTTCGATTGTAATCAGTTTGGGATTCTGAAAAAAAGCCGTTCCCTTGACTTTTTTTACAAGTGAATTCTTAACCTTTTTAGACGCTGCTTGAGGGTTGGTTTCCTTGTCAAGGGTTTCTGGATCAGGGATTGTTTGAATTTTAGGAATCCCATGCACCAAGTCCACGCCTGTTTTTCCGAGGTTTCGCCGAAACGACCCTTCTTGTTCATCAATCACCAGATCCTTGTGCTTCATCAATTCACTTGCAGTCATGTTTTCTTTAAAAGAGATCGTGACCCCATGCGCTCTTTTTCGCAAAAGTTCGAGATAGACCACGGTTTCTCTCAGGGATTTAGAAGGAATGGTGCCGGTATGGAGAGAACTGCCACCAATGTGGACAGGGTCTTTTTCAATGAGGATGACTTTTTTTCTCAATTTGCTGGCCTGCATTGCGGCTTTTTCTCCTGCGGGGCCGGAGCCGATAATCGCGATGTCGTAATGTTTTATTTTTTCCATAAATCCCTTTCAATTGTTCACCAAAATAATTTCATTCGTATGCGCTTAACATTTAAAACTGAAATAATCAAAAAATGTCAAAATCGCTCCCTGTCAAACAGGTTTTCCGATGACGGTCTTGCAAAGAAAGGGAAAACATAATAATTTTGACGCAGATCTGGTTTGAATCATTTTTTTGAAAACAGGAGACGATCATTCAAGGCAATAATAGACGTGGAAACAATCCAACTTCATTTTGATAAAGGCACCCTCGTCCTCACTGATATTCCGGAAGAGGCACTCCCTGCCATCCCCGCAATCAAGTGGGACGAGCGCACGCAAAGCTATCGCGCTCCGGCTTATTGTTACCGGAAGATTGTCCTCACGCTGAGAAACCTCAAAGTGAGTTACAGGGACCATGCTCGTCAATTCGAACCCCATTTGTTTCCTTTGCAAGCGACGATCAAACCGCGTCCCTACCAGGAACAGGCGATGCAAGCCTGGTTGGAAAAAGGCTCCTACGGGATTGTGGCCCTCCCGACAGGTTCTGGTAAAACAATTTTAGCGGTTTTGTTGATCGAAAAAATACAACGCCCCACCTTAATCCATGTGCCCACCATTGATTTAATGCACCAATGGTACACCGTCCTCAAACAATATTTTGCGATGGAAATTGGTTTACTCGGAGGTGGATACCACCAAATCAAACCATTGACAGTGGCCACTTATGATTCCGCCTTGCTCCATGTCTCGCACAAAGGCAATCAATTTGGACTCGTGATTTTCGACGAATGCCATCACTTGCCAGGAGAGCAGTTTCAGTATGTCGCCATCAGCTCAATCGCTCCGTTTCGCCTGGGTTTGACTGCCACTCCAGAGCGAACCGATGGCCGTGAAGCGTTATTGTATCAACTCTCCGGCAGTCTTAGTTTTCAGGCACATATTCATGAATTGAAAGGGCAAACCCTCGCCCCCTACTCCGTCATTACTCTTGAAATAGAGATGGGGATTGAAGAACGTGAAGCGTATGAAGCGGCACGTAAATGTTACACGGATTTTCTAAAAAAAGCACAAATTGATTTCAATCATCCCCGCGGATGGAATAACTTTTTGTGGAAAGCCAGTCGTTCATTGGAAGGCCGGCGAGCTTTCAAGGCTTATCGGACACAAAAGCAATTGAGCCAAGCATCTGCCGCAAAAACTGATGAAATTTGGAAACTGATTCAACAGCACCGCGGAGACCGTATCATTATTTTTACTCAGGACAATGAAATGGCGTATCGGATCGGCAGACTCTTTTTTTTGCCAGTCCTCACTCATCACACCAAACTCAAAGAACGGGAAACCTTTTTAGACGCTTTTCGTCAGGGAATTTATTCGGTGATGATCACGTCTAAAGTGCTCAATGAAGGAGTCGATGTGCCAGAGGCGAATGTGGCCATTGTGGTCTCAGGCAGTGGGACGGTTCGAGAACATGTTCAACGTCTGGGGCGGATTTTGCGAGGTCGCCCCGGAAAACAGGCGTATTTATACGAGCTAGTTTCTAAAAGCACCGGCGAATACTTTGTGAACAAACGCCGCCGACAACACGATGCTTACCAACGCATCACTACGAAATAAGGAGGAGACAAATATCGTCTTCAATCAGATCGGGCACTTGCATAAAATCCTTTGAACAGTTTTCCTGATTCTGTTATGGATTCAAACGAAGAAAAAACGCTTTTGCTTTTTCTCCGGTTTAAAAATAAAATATGATTACTTCCTTGCAGGAGCTTATGGATTTTCGGCCATTGGGATCATGCCCTAAATGCAAAACTGGTTTTGTCGTTCAAGGCAATTTTGCCTGGAATTGCCATCGCTGGAAAGACGGCTGTGATTTCAAAATTCGGCCCACGGTGGCCAAAAAAATGTTGAGCCCGTCACACATCAAACAATTGTTAAAAAAAGGGCGAACAGGTCTGATTAAGGATTTCCAAGGCAAGAAAGGGCGTTTCGATGCGAGTTTGCGCCTGACTGAGGATTATCAGATAGAATTTGTTTTTGAAGCTGAACCGCCCATCCTCGGAGCCTGTCCCCAGTGCGAGGAAGGGAGCGTGGTCAAACGTAGCAGTTTTTACGGGTGTGATGCTCAAGAAGCCGGCTGCGATTTTAAAATCTGGAAAACCATCGCTCAAAAAAATATCAAAGATGCTCAAGTCAAAGCTTTATTGAAACATGGGCAGACTTCGCTGATCAAAGGTTTCAGAGGGCGGTACGGAAAATTCAATGCGGTCTTGCGTTTGAATGATCAAGGCGAGGTCGTGTTTGAGTATGAGGAACGATGACGATCAAATAAAATCTACTATTTTCCACTGAAAGAACTCCAATTCTAAGAACATGTCTTGAAGGGAGGTTTTTGTGAAGAATCAAGCAAAGAAAAAACGTTATGATCAATTGTACCCTCATCCGTTGAAAGGAGAGGATTTCATTAAAGAAGTGACTTACCAACACACCCGCACCTCTTTAAAAGAAGCCATTACCCTCATCCCAGAAGCGTACACCTCTCCAGAGTTTTTTGCGATTGAGCAAGAACGCGTGTTCGGAAATAGTTGGGTGGCCGTCGGTTCGACAGGAATGATTGCAAACCCGAATGCTGTTTTGGTCGTGACCGTGGCAGAACAATCCATCCTCATCATTCGTAATAAATCCGGTGACTTACGAGGGTTCTACAACGTTTGCCGTCATCGAGGGACTAAGATGCTGGATGAAGGCTGTACTCAGCTGAGAACGTCTCGAATCCATTGCCCATACCACAGTTGGGCCTACGATTTTGAGGGTCATTGCATTGGAACCCCTTTCTTTGAAAAAGGAGACATTCCTGAAAAGGAAAAGGCACATTTTGAAACAGCAGGCTTGGAAAATTTTGACCGAAAAGACTATGGTTTGTTTCCGGTCAATGTCGAGAGTTGGGGGTTTTTAATCTTTGTCAATTTGAATGAAAATCCAGCGCCGCTTCACAAACAATTGGGCGATTTACCACAGCGGTTTGCTAATTATCGTTTTGAAGAATGGACGGTGGTTCGTCATAATGAATTTGTTTTCAAGGCCAATTACAAATTGGTTGGCGAAAATTTCATGGAGTACTATCACTTGCCCTGGGTGCATCCAGAGTTGATCCAAGTTTCCAAAGTAGAAGATCACTATCGTTGGCAGGGGCCGGGAATGTATACAGGAATGACCACTTGGCCTATTTCCCAAAATAACAAAACCGGAGGATGGTTGGGGCTTCCGGCCATCAAAGGACTCACTGAAACGGAACAAAAGAGTGCCATGTTTATCTGGCTTTTTCCCAATATTGCGATCAATGTAACGCCAAATCATGTTTTTATCATGCTGACTCAACCAAAGGGCCCTACTCATACAATCGAACAAACTTGGATTTTGTGCCATCCCGAATCATTGGCAGGTGAATCGGTCGAGACAGAATTGGAACAATTGGTCGAATTTTGGAACCTTATCAATACTCAAGATATTGGAATTGTAGAAAAAGTCCAAGCAGGGTTGTCCATGAAACCTTATCGAGGGGGGCGGATGTGTTATCACTTTGAAGAACCTTTGCATCGTTTCCAAAATATGATTATTGATAAAATGGTCGGAATCGAACGCATTCCTGAAGGGGACTGAGGAAGCCGCAAATACTCATTTAACATTTTTTCAATAGCATTATTGTATGACAGCACAAAAAGACGAACTGGAATTTATACCAGAATTTAAACCTTCGGGAGTCATCAAGAACGGGTACTATTTTGTTTTTCTTCAAGACAAAATCTTGATCGAGAAAGGAGAACCTTCCTGGCATCCGTTAGATTTGGAGCAATGGCAGCGCTTGGAATTGGAATCAGTGGCGGAACATCATTTTGGAACCTTGTTTAATCTTCCTTGCATCGCCATCGAACTCAATCCCGCTTGTGAATTACCGCCAGATTACGATTTGGCGACATTGCGGGATATTGCCTGGCAGATCGACCGTGCCCGTTTTGCAATCGTCGGGAGAGCATTACAAATTGTCGAATGGGATCGGACCCATCAATTCTGTGGAAAATGTGGTCAGAAAACAAAACCGCACACCGAGGAATGTTCGAGAATCTGTGATCCCTGTTCCTTACGATTCTATCCGAAATTGTCACCTGCGATCATTGTCCTCGTCACTCGTGGAGAAGAATTGCTCTTGGCGCGTGGCCCCCTGATGCCAGAAGATTTTTACAGCACCCTTGCGGGGTTCGTCGAGGCCGGAGAATCCGTCGAAGAATGTGTCCATCGGGAAGTGATGGAAGAAGTGGGGGTTCGGATCAAAAACTTAAAGTATTATAACAGCCAAGCGTGGCCTTTTCCGAACTCCCTGATGTTGGGATATCATGCCGAATACGAGAGCGGTGAGTTTGTGTTGCAGGCAGATGAAATTGCAGACGCGCAATGGTTTCATTATAGCAACTTGCCGAAACGCCCTCAGAAGGTTTCTATTTCGAGTTGGTTGATTGATGATTTTGTGCAACGAATCACAAAAATTCTATCATGAAGGAGCAGAGAATTTTTTGTTTTAAAATAAACTAAGTTAAAAAATTCTCATTTTAAACGAAGCAATAATTCTCCAAGATGCTCAAGAATATTCCTATGATCATTGCCGAAATTCTCACAAAAAATGCGGAAAAATATGGCAATGAGATTGCGCTGATCGAACGAGAACCAGAGGCCAATAAGCGGTCAAAAATGACATGGAAGCAGTTTGATGCCGATGCCAATCGACTGGCCAATGTTCTTTTTTCTTAGGGAATTAGAAGTAGAGCAATTCAGCAGCCAATTGCCGAGATATCAATGGCCCCAAAAAATCTTTTTTGGAGAAGTCCCCAGAAACCCAACTGGTAAAATTGAAAAGCCCAAATTGAGAGAGAAATATAGATGAGTTTACAGTCATGTTTGATTTTTCCTACGAATACATTCCAAGCCTCAAATCACATCATCAAAATTCAATAAATAATCCCTGAAAAAATTTGACATTCGTAATCTAGTAAGATTACATTCTTTTATTCTATAATTATGGAATATCCTTAACTTTAGCTAGAGGGTTAAAATGAATACGATTAATTTCAAATTATTCGTTTCAAACAAACCCATGCTTTTCTTAGAAAGGAAGATATGAGTGAAAATAGTATCAATCGGAGGGATCTCCTGATCGGTGGAGGCCTAGGACTAGCAGCAGCCGGGCTAGCTGCCACAATGGGTGCAAAAGAAGCTGCAGCCCAATCCTCACCAGACAGCCTATTGCGCAAAGTCTTGGATCGAGGAAAAGTTCGTGTCGGAACTGGAAGTACCAATGCACCATGGCACTTCGAGGATGAAAAAGGAAAATTGGTAGGCATGGACATTGCGATGGCTCATATTCTTGCCAAAGGATTGTTTGATGATCCCGATGCATTTGAATTTGTGCAACAAGATCCTGCGGCGAGAATTCCTAACATCAATACAGGTAAAGTTGACATCGTGATCCAGTTTATGACGATTAATAGTGGTAGGGCACAACTGGTTGCATTCTCAAGACCCTATTATGTGGAGTCTATCAGTTTTTTGACTCGGCCCGATGGGAAACGGAAGAATATGGATCAACTAATGGCTGGAGGATCGGAGAGCAAAGTGTCTATTTTACAAAATGTAGATGCAGAAGAGGCTGTCCACAAACAACTCCCAAAAAGTCAGGTCTTGATGTTGGATACACAAGCCAATGTCATTCAAGCGTTAGACAGCGGAAGAGTTGATGCAGCAGCAGTCGATCTTTCAACAACGAGATGGTTGAAAAAAAGACGACCAGATCATTATGAAGACAGTGGTCATCGGTGGTTTACCATGTTATATGGTGCTGCTGTTCGGCAGGGGGACCCTGATTGGTTGAAGTATATTGACACTGTATTTGATACTGCCATTTATGGCCATCAAAATGAAATTTATGATAAAGCTTTTCTTGATTTCTTTGGAGAAAAAATAGAAGGCAGAAAAGCTGGTTTTCCACCGATTTAGTTAATCGAGACTGCCAGCATTTAATTCATGTTGGCAGTCAAACATAAGTCCATTATTCTATAGATTAAAGTGGATTATCATTTTAATTTTTCCTATATCTGGCGGCATTTTGGCCGACTATCCAATGGGTTAGTGCTCAGTCTTGAATTAGCACTAATCTCCATTGCCATTGGAATGCTCATTGGATTGGTATTGGCCTTAGTGTATGTTGAATCTGGAAAATCGATCCGCCTTTTCGTGGCTGGTTATGTAGAGATCATTCGTAACTCCCCATTACTTTTATTAGTCTATCTCGTTTTTTACGGAATCCCCAGTATAGGCTTGTTTCAATACTCAGCAACTACATCGTTTATCTTCACTTTATCTATTTATTCAGGAGCTTATCTCGTAGAAGTTTTTCGTTCTGGATTGGCTGCTGTTCCTGAAGGGCTGATCGAGGCTGGCAAAGCGATCGGAATGAAACCATGGCAAAGGCTCATATATATTAGAATTCCAACGATGTTTCGCATTGTATTACCTGCGCTCAGTAATACCTATATATCATTATTTAAAGATACCTCCATCGCATCCGTTATCGCTGTTCCTGAGTTGATGTATGGAGCACAGTGGATTAATTTCAATACTTTCAGAATCATTGAAGTTTATATGGTTATCACACCTATGTATTTGGTAACCGGTTACGTGATCTTATTGAGTTTAAGACAGGTTGAAAAAAAATTTGCAATAAATAAATAATTATGGAAGCGGCCCTTAATTCACTCCCCTATTTAATGGATGGTCTCCTTGTTACTTTACAGATAACATTTTTAGTTGTTATTTTTGCAACTATTATTGGTGTATTGTTTGGAGTGGGGATAAGCTATGGGCCTTTATGGTTGCGTATCTTAGTACGAATCTTCAGCGATTTCATTAGAGGGATCCCTGTCTTAGTATTAATCTTTTTTGTTTATTATGGATTGCCCGTAATCGGGATAAATATAGAGACTTTCACAGCCGGAGTCGTCGCTTTAAGTATTTTTAAAATATCGCATGTCATTGAAAATACGAGAGGTGCTATCCAATCAGTCCATCATGGCCAGATGGAAGCCGGAATGGCAATCGGTTTAAAATTTCATGAAAGATTGATTTATATTATATTTCCACTCGCTATTCGACGCTTTCTTCCGCCCTGGATCAATTCTGTCGCCGATACTGCCAAAGGGAGTGCCTTAGTTTCACTCATTGGTGTTGTGGATTTAATGCTTGCCATGCAAAAAGTAATTGGCAGGACTTATGAAGCGATGCCTGTTTATATTGTCGGCCTAGTCATATATTTTATAATCAATTACTGTTTATCTTTGTCCTCTAGGAAACTTGAAGCAAAATTTGCCTATATAAAGGAATAGTTAATGAGTCCTCCACTGGTTCAAATAAAAAATTT
>WASW01000789.1_pt1 | contig 21660 bp, 16 predicted proteins | sample 5698521 | NCBI WGS metagenome assembly WASW01 (sample SAMN11175560, study PRJNA528189) | sponge metagenome | isolation source: marine sponge | host: Leucetta | place: Antarctica: Western Antarctic Peninsula, King George Island | collected 2013-01
CACATTGGCAGAGTTACCCATGGACATTTCCTGAACGGTCACTAGAGCTCGTTTCAATTCCATAACCGCCATAACGCGTTCATAGTTGCCGATTTTACTATCGAGTCCAGCAATATCCTGATTGACTTTTTCGAGACTGGCATCAACATGCTTTCTTAGTGGCGCAATTTTTTCTTCCAGACTGGTTACAGCACCATCAACATCCACAACTCGAGTGTCAAGATCGCGCACAAAGAACAGGATAAAAATAATTGCCAAGGCGGCCATTCCAAATCCTAGAAAAGCAACTGCCTTAAGCATATTCATTTCTTCTTTTTTTGCATTCACATCTTCCACAGGCTTACTCAATTCGGCTTCTTCGTTCACTTTATCCTTCGCCTCTCCCTGTTGGTAGTAAGTGCTGGCATCCTCTTTCTCTTCCCTTTTTATTTCTTCCAATCGGCCTTCAGGAGATTGAGATGCTTCGCTGTCTTTTCCTTGTTCGTCCGTCATAATTAACCTTTAAAAATAATTGCGCCGCTGATTATCACCTATAACTATTACCCCGATCCATTTCAAATCGTTTATAATTGATAAGAATGGATTGAGGAGTGGAAATATCTTTATAAAAAAAGTCTTTTTATCGTGCCAAATAACTCTAAATGTTCCGATTTAACCTGGAAACAGTGAAAAAAAATGAAGCTTGATAGTACAAGTGCAACCCGTAATTTGTCAAGAAAAATAAGGGGCGTTTTTTACCTGATTGCAGGAATGATTCTGATGGGACTAAGTCCTCAGAAAAACCCGATTTCTGAGTTGCTCTTAACCCCGAGCGTTCTAAAAAAGATTCCAGCAGAACAAAGAGTTATCATCGATACCCGAGCAAAATGGAAGTTCCTCAGCGGCCATATTCCAGGCGCAATCAATATGAGTAACTGGAGGGAATTCACTACCAAAAAAGATGGAATTAAAGGCATCTTAATAGAGGACAAAAATTTCATTTCCGATACCTTTTCGGCTTTAGGATTGAACCCAAAACAATCCATTATAATTTATGGCGAACCTAGCGATCCTTGGAGAACCGATGGTCGCTTTTTCTGGATGTTCGAACGCTACGGATTTGCGAAAGTTGCGCTTCTGGATGGCGGACTAGATACCTGGAAGCAAAGCGGCGGAACTGTGGAAAGGGGATTTCAAAAAGGACGAAAGTTTACAAAACTCGCCCCAGAAATACTTAAATTAAATCCTGATACAATAGCAGATAAGTATTTAATTAATAAGGTTTTATCAGATAAAAACTATATGTTGATCGATAACCGCACACAGAAAGAGTTTCAAGGAGCGACTCCCTATGGATCAAACCGAGGCGGTCATATCCCCAACGCCAAACACATCCACTGGCCCGATTTTTTTAAGGGCGATGGCACGTTAAAGTCAGCTACCGATTTATCTCATCTGCTACAAAATGCAGGGGTGCGGTCGGACCAGGAAGTCATTGTTTATTGCACAGGGGGGGTGCGCTCGGCAATGGCCTATTTCGTTTTTAGATATTTAGGATTCAAAGTCCGTAACTACGACGGCTCTTGGTGGGACTGGAGCCAAGATTCCAATTTGCCAATAGAAACCCACTGACGTTTCGATGAACTGACGTTTCGAGAAGCCCTTAAACTTGTCATGCTGAGCTTATGGAATCGGCGTGAATGCTCTAATCATGGCTACCGTTTCGATTTAAAAACAGGGGAATGCGATTGCGGAGAACGCTTTAACACGAGAGTTTATCCAATTAAAATCGTTGAAGACAATATCTTGATCGGGGCTTCTCATCAGAGGACGATTAAAGCACATCCAACCCTCCCTTACCCCCCTCCCTATGAAGGGAGAGGACGAATTGAGCAGGACCTTCATGCAAATAAGAATGTATAATCCTTCTGGATCGCCACACTCCTTTCAGTCGTTCGCGATGACGTGCGGAGGGGTTTTACCATGACACCAATGGGTGGGGTTTACTATCTCCCCTCCCTTCATAGGGAGGGGGTAAGGGAGGGTTGGATTTCAAATATTAATCATAAAAATCAATGAGAGCCCTCATCGTGACTATGCCCCTCTTCCTCACCACCAGAACCTTCTGCCATAGGTACACTTGTCCTTCTTCCTAAAGATTCATTTCCATGCCTTAAAGCTTCATTATAATGTTTGATAGCTTCTTTGGCGTGTTGCAAAGCCACTGAACCATGAGTTTTCAACTCCTCACTGGCATCTGGCATTTGCAGACTGAACTCATAGTGCTTGATCATTTCCTGTAGATGCAGATAACCCTCTTCCCCATGCCCTAGCCCGACACTAGCATGACCGCCAGATTGCGCCCAAACAGGATTGACCGTAAAAAGTGCCACAACAAAACACATGCCGATAACAATCGATTTAATCATTTCTTTCTCCATAATTACTTTAACGCTCCAATTTTAACAGGAGCAATACAAATTGCATATCAATAATATCTGCCAATAAAATTCACTTGTCAACTGTAGGAAAATACAAAAAAAATCCCTGGAAAAAAATTCCAAGGATTTGAGTCGGTTAAATTTTCATTGCCTCAAAAAAAACCATTTAAATCATTATATTTAAATGACTGACTAACATCGTCTCTTAGCGTCTCATCTAACCAAAAATTTGCATAAATATCGAAAACAAAAAAACAAGATGCTTCGACAAGCTCAGCATGACAAGTTTAAGAGCTTCTCGAAACGTCAGTTCATCAAAACGTCATCCTGAGTTTATCGAAGGATATCAACGGTTTCAGTTCACAAGAAAGCAAATTTGGCGAAAATTGCCGTTTTTTTGACATTTTTTTCCTGCGAAAACCGATATATATCCATTCTTATAACTATTTAGATATAGTATACTTAGCACTCTATTGTGTCAATTTTTTACTCAATATTTTATCCTATATGGCCTTACAGAATCTAAAAACCTCCATCTTGAAATTGGGCAAAGAGAGCCTATTTGAGATACTTCATCTTATTGGGTCACAGCTAAAAGAGCTTTATGACTGCAAAATGGTACGGGTCAATCTTGAAGATTTATATGAAGGGATGCTGGTTTGCCAGTATGTAACCGGTCAAAATCGCCCTGAACCCATCACTAAATTCATCTCGCCAGAAGCATCTGTCATCTCCCAGGCATTCTTGAATAATGAGGTGGTCCTATCTTGGAAATTACCAGACGGGTTCGCTAAAGTGCAAAATCCTTTCGAAAAACTGTCGCAAATCAAAGCCACAGCGGTTTTCCCCATCACGCACCAGTTCCGTCCCATCGGTACCCTCAGTTTGGACTGGGGAAAGGAAGGAGAGTTTCTCGATGAAAACCAACTCAAAGATGTTACCGATTTTCTTTCTGAAATAAGTTCCGTTCTGGATCGTGCGAAACGGTTTCACCAGAAAATATCTTTTTCGCGTCATCTGGACCTGGCAAGAAAAAAAGAAGCTGCCTGGAGAATGATGCGATCTGCGGTACAGCTTATAGACAAGTTGACTTTGGCTTCCGTCTGGATACCCACCAAAAAACCAAGTGACAGCGTTGAAATTCTGGCGGCGTTTTCAAAAAATATAGAAGACGCTCTAATTTATAACAATCGCGAACAGATCAATATTCACAAACAAAATCTGATCAGCCGCATTGTCACCTTTGATAAATCCAATGGACTCATGGCTAAAGACCCGCAACAAAAAGCGGTCTACATAGAAGACGTGATGAACAAAAGTTTCAGCCGAAAGTCAGTGGCACGACAGATAGACCTTGTCTCTTTATATCAAGTTCCAAAAATAAAAAAGGAATCCGGGCAATTGATCTGCGTTGCAAATTATTACACCAACACGCCGCATCAATTCACCGTCTTTGAACAACGTCTCCTGGAAAACCACGCTTCCATGGTCGAAAAACTGATTCTGGAAGAAAATCCGGAGCATATCGAAATAGAAGTATTGGGTGAGATTGAAGAACTATTGTCAGATACATCAGACACTCTGCAACCATTCCTGCAAAATATTCTAGCCAAAACATCTGAGCTGATCGGTGCTGATTCGGGAACCGTTTCTATATCCAAAATTATAGATGGGAGACCCTGGCTGGTTGTCGAAAATGAAGCGGGGCAGTTGATAGGTGCAAAATCTCAAGGCTGGATGAAAAGCAAAATTCCACCACTTCCCGTAGGTGGCGAAGAAGTTCCGCAAGACCAACGCTCGCTAAACGGTTATGTCGCCCATACCGCACGTCCGGTGTTGGTTGCCAATGTGGATGATGAGAGGAGTGGATTCTATAAAAGCCTTTCGCCGCGGATCAAATCGGAGCTGGCGGTTCCTATCATTCACGGCAATCACGTTCTCGGTGTTATCAATCAAGATAGCTTTCGTAAATATTTTTTCACCTCCGAACACCAGAAAATTTTGCAGATCATTTCCAGCCTTATCAGCCCAAAAGTATATAACCTAAAACAAATTGAAATTCTGAAACAGGAAATCGTCCAACTGCGTCAGGATATTGAATACAGAGATCCCAAAGTTTCTTCCTACCATTTTGGTAACGTTATTGGCAAAAGTCAGAATGTTCATTCTCTGGTGCATCAAATACACACGGTGGTCGAGTCTATTTGCAACCGCATGCTGAATTGGGAAAAACGACAATTACAGGAAACAGTCACTGGCCTGCCCTGCCTTTTGATCCAGGGCCAGACCGGATCAGGAAAAGAATTCTTTTTTAACAATATTTACTCGCATCTGAATGAAATTTTTCAAAGAGAAAAAGGCGCAACCTTTAAGCTACCCCTGAAAAAAACCAATATCGCTGCTTATAGTGGCGAGCTAACTTATAGCGAATTATTTGGTCACAAGAAAGGTGCTTATACCGGAGCTGAATTTAACAGGCAGGGTATATTGGAAGAAGCGAATGCAGGCATCGTTTTTCTCGATGAAATCGGTGATGCCGATCCGAAGACACAAGTGCAACTCCTCCGTTTTTTGGACACCGGAGTTTTCATGCGTCTAGGCGAAAACCAGCCGCGTTACTCAAGAATATTTTTGGTCGCCGCTACCAATAAAGATTTACAAACCGAAATCAAGGCCGGAAGGTTTCGGGAAGACCTTTACCATCGCCTGAGCGCGCTGAGTTTTCAAATCCCGCGATTGAATGATCGTTTGGAAGACATTGAAGACCTTGCCACGCATTTTCTGGGAATTCTATTCAACAGTTACAAACAAGAAGGCAGTGATAATCCACCCCAGTTGGATGCCTCTGCCATCGACTATCTAAAACAGCACCATTACCGTGGCAATGTAAGGGAATTGAAAAATATTCTTTTGCGCGCCATGTTATTCAGAAAAAGTTCCACGATCACAAAAGAAGAAATCAAGACCGCTTGCAATACCGAACCTTCAGCTAAAGAACCCAACCCTCATGTTTTCATAGAAACTCTGCTTGACCAGTTTGATAGTGGCGAAGCAGATTTCTGGTCTGATATTCATCAGCCTTTTAAAAACAGCCTTATGACTCGCGACACAGCCAAATCATTGATCCTGGCGGCAAAAGAACGCTATCAAACAAACCTGCCTGGCCTCGCTGTTAAACTTCGTGCCTGTAAAGACCGCAGTCATATAGAAACAGATGAAAGGAAAAAGTTTCTCAGTTTTAAAAACTTTCTTTATAAGACAGTTAAAATATCTACGAGCTAATCCACATATGGCATAAGCCCTCAATGAGCTTTGCACATTGCCCGTATCAAAGGGATATATTTTGACAGCAGTAATATTCATATTTGTTGCAAATTCACAACCTAGGTAGTAGCCGTTCGGGTTGACCTGTAGACATAATCTGCTAAACTAGCAAACGTATTTACCCGATACATATCCAAGTTTCAAGCCATGGGATATCCATATAATCCTTCAGGATATAATCCCAAGCACATAAAACTCGAAATTATTCTATAGATTTTTTGAATATTTAAAATCCATATTTTTTCAATTATTGCAATAACCATCAATTAGGAGCATTACATGTCATCCACTGCTGTCTCTGAAAAATTCAAAGTAAAAGATATCTCTTTGGCCGATTGGGGACGAAAAGAAATTATACTGGCACAAAACGAAATGCCGGGTCTTATGGCCCTACGGACAAAATATGGCTCCGAGAAACCTTTGAATGGAGCACGTATTGCTGGCTCATTGCATATGACCATTCAAACCGCCGTTTTAATCGAGACTCTCATTTCTCTCGGGGCAGAAGTTCGCTGGGCATCCTGCAATATCTTCTCAACTCAAGACCATGCTGCAGCCGCAATCGCCAAAGCGGGCATCCCTGTATTTGCATGGAAAGAAGAAACAGAAGAAGAGTATTGGTGGTGTACGGGTCAAACCCTGTTATTTGATAATGACCAAGGCCCAAATATGATTCTCGACGATGGTGGCGACCTGACGGCTTATGTCCATGAAAAATATCCTGAACTGCTCGCAGAAATTCAGGGCGTTACAGAAGAAACCACCACCGGTGTTCACAATCTCTACAAGATGATTGAAAAAAATACTCTCAAACTACCGGCGATGAATGTCAACGATTCTGTGACCAAATCCAAATTTGACAACCTGTATGGTTGCCGCGAATCACTGGCAGACGGAATCAAACGCGCCACCGATATTATGATTGCCGGGAAAGTGGTTGTCATTGCGGGCTTTGGTGATGTTGGTAAAGGTTGTGCCGACTCCATGCGCGGTCTGGGTGCCAGAGTTATTGTGACCGAAATCGATCCTATTTGCGCCTTGCAGGCAGCGATGGAAGGATATGAAGTAACCACGATGGAAGAAGCCGTAAAGGAAGGCGCTATTTTTGTAACCACGACAGGTTGCGCTGACATCGTTTGCATCGAGCATATGGAAAAAATGAAGAACGATGCGATTGTTTGCAATATCGGCCACTTCGATATTGAAATTCAAGTGGAAGCTTTGAATAATTTTCCAGGTATTGTAAAAGACGTTATCAAACCACAAGTTGACAAATACACCTTTCCTGATGGTCACAGTATTGTTATGTTGGCTGAGGGGCGTCTAGTAAACCTTGGTTGTGCCACAGGGCATCCTTCATTCGTAATGTCCAATTCATTTACCAACCAGGTCTTGGCTCAAATTGAATTGTACAATAAGAAATACGAAGTCGGAGTTTACACATTACCAAAAATTCTGGATGAAGAAGTCGCACGATTGCATCTGGAAAAACTGGGCGTGAAGCTAACAACGTTAACCGATAAGCAAGCGGACTATCTGAATGTCCCCAAAGGTGGTCCCTACAAACCGGAGCATTACCGGTATTGATCTGCTAAAAAATAAAAGCCGACCTTCCCATTGGGGAGGCCGGCTTTTTTTATTCCTATACCCGTAAATTTTTAAAGCGGATTTTTCTGCAAAAACTCCTGCATCCACGGGATGATGCGTTCGTGAGCGTCTTCTACCACATAGTGTCCTGCGTCTTGAACACGGTGAATTTCGGCCTCTGGGAAAATCCCCTGCCACCTTTTCAGGAAGTGATCGTTGAACACAAAATCTTTGGCACCCCAGGCAATCATTACAGGAAGTGATTTGAATTGCTCCAGATTCTCTTCAATATTTTTAACTACAGAGTAGCTAGGTGCATCAGAACTCATGGGAATATCCTGAACAAAACGCAGAGTCGCAATGCGATTGGCAAAGCTGTCATAGGGTGCCAAATATCCTGCACGGACTTCGTCTGTCATCCGTTCTTTATTCTTGCACGCCATATTTATAGCCGCTAATGCAAACGCATTAAACCCACGAATTGCAATAGCACCAAACCCGGGAACACGGCACAACTTAAGGCGTATCGGTATTTTCTCCGATAAAAATGCGGCCGTATTAAATAAAATCAGTCGTTTAATTTTTTGCGGATGACGAACCGCGAATCCCATTCCAATGGCACCACCCCAGTCATGAACGACCAATGTGATATCATTGAGTTCCAGTTTGTCTACCAATGCTTCCAGGTTATCTATGTGCTGTGAAAGTGTGTAATGATAGTTTTGCGGTTTGTCTGATTTCCCCATTCCCATATGATCAGGAACCACACATCTATAGGATTGTTTTAATCCAAGAATCAGGTTTCTGTAATAAAACGACCAGGTGGGGTTGCCATGCAACATGAGCAGTGTTTCACCCTGCCCTTCATCAAGAAAATGGTATTTGCAGGAATTCAGTTGCAGAGTGTGCGAAGTAAACGGGTATAAATCGTTCACCATTCAACACCCATCATCAAGCAATTGAGGCCGCTGCCAATTCCTAGCAACGCAACTTTATCCCCCTTTGTCAAAACGCCCTTTTCAACTCCCATTGCAAGAGTGACCGGCAAAGAAGCGGAACCCGTATTGCCAAGAAATTCGAGAGTGGAGAAATCTTTTTCTATATCCAAGCCAACATTTTCATACATCCGTTTTCGATGCCCTTTCCCCACTTGATGACAAAACACACGGTTCACCTCTTCATTTAACCATCCTAGTTCCTCGCGTGTGCGATTCCACGTCCTGCCTGCCAGGCGGCAACCTTCAAGCATTAATTTTTCGGAATCCGTTTCCATTAATGGGGCGACCTGCGCCCCGGCAGTCACATTGCCGCGACAAAGAGGGTTGAATTTTGTTTCGGCAATAGAAATCCCTCCAAGCAACCGGTGTTTTTTCTGAGAAATATCTTTGTGAGTGAGAAGCACTCCCACCGCCGCCGAGCCAATGGTCAACGAAGCAAAAGAAGATTTTATGGTATTGCGAGTGATATCGGAACGGGACAATAAGTTTTCGATAGTATTATTTACCAGTGGGCCGCCATTTTCACCTGAGACAATGAGTCCAGCCTTTATCTGCCTCTGTTCGATCATATTCGCAACGATACACATGCCGTTTAATACTCCAAGACATGCATTGGAAACATCGAAGACAAAGGATTCTTCAGGAAGTCCCAGGCTATGATGAACTACAGATGCGGTCGAAGGTTCCAGAAAGTCCCTGCACACAGAAGCGGAAATAAGGCAACCAATTTCCTTTGCATCGATACCTGAATTTTCTATAGCCTTTTCCCCTGCAACAGCAGCAACTTCGCTAGGGAAAATCCCCTCATCCCAAAACCGGCGTTCTTCTATTCCGCTCATCAACTCTAATCGGCCTGACGGGAGTTTCAGTCTTTCGTAAAGAGGGGCAAGCCGACTTTCAAGCTCATCGGACGTAATACGGTTTTCGGGTAAGTGATACCCCAAACCTTCAATGCAAACATTTTCAAACAGCATCTTTATCAGGTCTCACCCTATTTTGATCTTCAAGGTCAATGAACTGCATATTGTAATATTTCTGGTATAGGCCACTGCTTGCCAGAAGTGACTGATGGGTTCCCGACTCTACAATTTTGCCATCATCCATTACAAGAATTCGATTAGCGTGCTTGATGGTAGACAAGCGATGCGCTATGACAAATGACGTGCGATGTTCCATCAGGTTATGCAACGCATCTTGAACTAGTTTTTCTGATTCAGAATCAAGCGCAGAGGTCGCTTCATCTAAAATCAGGATCGGCGCATTTCTGAGGATCGCACGCGCAATGGCAATTCTCTGTTTTTGTCCACCCGAAAGTTTCACCCCCCTCTCGCCAATCAGAGTTTCATAGCCTTCATCTATATTTTCAACAAAATAGTCGACATGTGCGGCTTTAGCCGCACCCAGAATTTCCTCTCGAGTCGAATCACCTTCTTTACCAAAAGCGATATTGTTGAAGATAGTGTCATTGAATAAAAATGTCTCCTGTGTAACCAGAGCAAGGTGGCTTCTAAGAGAAGAAAGCCTGAAGTTCTGAATATCTTCACCATCTATTAAAATTTTTCCTGAAGTAACATCAAAAAATCGAAAAAGCAAATCCACCAGAGTCGTTTTACCAGCACCACTCATGCCAACGATTGCTATGACCTCTGATTTGTTAACAGTCAAATTTATTTTATCCAAAACCGTTTTGGATCGAGAAGGATAACGAAAACATACATCCTGAAATTCAATTTTTCCTTTGAAATCGATCAGCTCTTTTTGCCCTTCGCGTACTTTTTCTTCTGGCAAATCAAGAATTTCAAACACACGTTCGGCACCTGCGAGGGATGTCTGAATACTTGCAATAATTTTGAAAAGAACTCGAATCGGCGTGTACATCATGAACAAGGCCACGATGAAGGCCAAAAAAGTTCCTTGACTTATTTCACCACTCAAGACTTGAGAACCGCCGTACCAAAGAATGAATGCAGAACTGGCAACACCTAAAACCTCAAGGAAGGGAGAGGTCATCTCTACATATTTCACATTCTTTTTCATTACCTTCAGGTAATCATCGTTGTGTCTTTGGAATTTTTTTAATTCGCGCGGCTCCAGCCCAAAGGCACGGACAATCTTTACCCCTGAAAAGGATTCCAACACTGTTGCGTTGATATTTCCAAGTATTTCTTGTCCTTTATGACTGAACTTCTTGAGCTTCCTTCCAATATTGGACACAGGAAAAATCATCACCGGGAAAACAATGAGAGCCATTAAAGCCCAGTCCCATTTCAAATAAAACACCCATATCATAAGTCCTGTCAAGGTAACGCTATTTTGAAGAAACTCTTTCAGCAAGCGAGTTATCGTTGACTGCATGATAGCCACATCGTTATTTATTCTAGAAATGAGTTTCCCCGTTTCATTCTCCTCAAAAAATCCGAAGGGCAAGCGATGAATATGAGCAAACAATTTTTCTCTAAACTGAACAACCAGTTCCCATGATATCCCAAACATAATAAGGTTTTGCGCATACATCAGAACCGCCTTTAGAAAATACAACGCAACCAATGCAAGAGGAATGACCTTCAGCATGAAATAATCTTTTTCTGTAAAAATACTATCGAAAGTTTTTTGTATGATAGGGACAGGAGAGGTTGCAATAATCCCAACAATGATTGAGAAAAAGATAACGAGGTATAGCTTCGACATATAGGGCTTTACATAAAAGAAAAGCCGTTTGAATAATTGGAAAGACATACGCAGAAACCGCAACTACAGAAAGGAAATTGGTTTACTAAGAGAAAAGCCCCTGACATTGAATGGAATTCAATATGCAGGGGCTTATTTTTTTATAGAAATGGAAAGCTCAATTATGCCTTTACCTCTTTTTGGGGAAGGAAGTCGTCTAAGCCTGCGCCATTCTTGATAGCATCTTCCATCAACTTCACAGACTCCCTAATTCCCTCTTCACAGACATCCAGTGAAACATCTTTGATATCGTTTTGAGAACACCAAGCCATCACTCGGTTTTGGGTGTTGTCCCTCATAAACCCTTTCGGAACACGCTCCAACCGCTCTAAAGCTTCAGGTGACCAATTGAAATCTTTCGCATTCAGAGAAGCTCCCAAGCTGAGAATGTCCCCTGGAATACCTTCGCTTGCTCCGTTCCCGTTATCATCCTTGACAATCTTTTCATTAAGGATTTTATCGAGGAAAGCAGCCGTAACCTTATTAATTTTCTGCACACGAGCATTCTTTTCAACACGAGCATGGGCTTTCCTTCTCAAATGACCTTGCGGAAAACTGTTGAGCCGGTCCAAAGCTTCCTGCGTCCAAGACACTTGAACACCATCAGGCAAAGTCGTGAAGGTAGTGGAATCCTTAGCCTCTGCATCCGTTGCCTCAAACTCTTCCTTGTTAACAGGAAGCAAGCGTTCCGACCCTGCATTACAGACAGTGCATTTAACAACATCACCTTTATAAAAAGTATTACAACTGGTGCATTTCAGAGTAATCTCTTCAGGAGGCTTACCCGCATGAGCTTCGGCCATTTCTTCCTTCAACATACCCAGACCTTCTGGATTATTGGGGTCCATACCTTCATTTTTCATTCTCTCACCGATCGCAGACATTGCCTGCATCGCACCTGCAGGAAGAATTTCCTGAACAGCCTCAGTGATAACACCAGAAGTAATCATGCTGTGTCCGCGCTCTAAAGAATACCGCAGAATCGCAGAAGTCGCCATTGGGCGTACAAATCCAGGAATCTTCTTCAATCGCTCTTTAGCTTCTGCCGTCCACTCAATGCTCTCTTCAGCTTGCAAATCTATGGGCGGCTTGAAAACTTTACTGGAAAGCAAGACATTACAAGGAACGAGTCGCAACAGGTTCTCAGCATTACCCCCAATATCCATATCAGGTGCGCTATGAACACCAATGCGTCCCAAAATGAGGAGATAGGGATTTTCTTCGCGTGCATATTGAAGAACTTTTTCAAAAACCTTTCCGTCCAGAAGACGAATGGTACATTCCATCTCTTCTTCTTCACAAACTTTCCGGGAAATCTCCAGATGCGCCTGATAAATTTTTGCCAATCCCTTATCAATAATATCTTCGTGAAGTTTTTCCTGTTGCTCAAACTTGAAAACTTTAGAAGCTTCACGCGACAATACACCGGTCAGACTGTTGAACATTGCGTAATGAAAGTAAGGATCAAATGTCGAAATGATTTCCAGAGGACGATTCAACTTTTTCGCCAAATCAATCCCTGTCATCAGACCTCCGAAGGATTGACCACTTCCATCAACTGCGACTACAATTTTTCCACTTGAAGCAACGTCATCATGAATTTCAGGACAATGTTTCACAACCAGCATATCCGTTTGCGAACGTCTTATTACGCGCTCTGCCACAGTGCCGATCAAGCTATCTTTAATAGCGCCTAGTCCCAACGCACCCATTACAACTAGATCGTAGGGAGACTCTTTAATATCTCGCACCAGCTCTGTCCAGTTGCGACCTTCAAGAGATTTTCCTACAAAAGGAATACCTTTTTCTTCGCATTTAGCTTTGGGTACATCCAGATAAGAATCACTAATAACTTCCATGCCTTTGGTGATCAATTGGTCATGGATGTTTCTTTGTTTTTCGAGTTCTTGTTCATCCTGATATTCTTCAGGCAATCCACTTTCCATTTGTCGGAAACGGACATCATGCATCTTCGCCGCATAAACATGGCTGGCAGTAATAATGGCATCTGAATCCTGAGCTAATTCCATCGCAACATCTACGCAAGCATTGGAATAATCAGAATTGTCTACAGGTATATAAATATTTTTAAACATGGGGTAGTTCACTCCCTGCCAGAAACTTGGCAAACAAAATATTTGAAAGGGTATTATTCAAAAATCAGGATTTTCTATTGAAACCCTAAATGCTAAGACATAAAAAACTAATCTACTTCATAAGTATAGCTGGGAATTTTAGCAAATTATCTCAACCTGTCAATAATAAACGATAATGTTGTAATAGTGGGCTTTTCGCACCTTTTCAAAGGACTAAAAGCAATCCTTAATTTTAACAACGACTTCTGTTCCATATATAGAGCTGAATTTTTACAGATACAAAGTCAACGGCAAGCCGAACCAGCTAATAAAAAACTTAAATATTTTAACCCTAAATACTTGATTTTAAATAATTTTAAATAAAAATAAAATTTATAGAACTTGCCTTTGCCTGAAGAGATTTTTTTCGCTACAATGCTCACCGCATTTAAACAATGTTCTTTCTACGAGACAGAAATTGCAACCACAAAAAAATCCGGGTACAAACAATACCTTTTATCCTCAAGCCCAAACCTGTAACGATCCATCAGGAGAATAAATGCTTTTCAATAATAAAGAAGAAATCAATCAGGCTCTGCAAGGTATCGCAACTCAAGATAATGGCGATCTAGTTATAGATAACGCCGATAAGCTGCGCGGAGATATTCTCGATAAACTGGTCCTCAATGCGGCGATCAATCCTTCCGCCGAGGTAAAAGGGTTGAGCCGTTTCATTATTAAATCTGCTGCTCTAGAGTTGGGGATCGTCAACTCTTCCATACAAGGACTCTATGAAGCACGGGGATGCGGAGAAATAAAAGGATTCACCGTACCCGCTTTGAATATTCGCGGTCTGCCTTACGAGCTTTGCCGTGCAATTTTTCGCACCGCCATAAAAACCGATGCAGGAGCATTCATTTTTGAACTGGCTAAATCTGAAATGAATTACACCTTCCAAAAACCGCAGGAGCTTTCCGCAGTCATACTCGCCGCAGCTATTAAGGAAGGTTACAAAGGCCCCGTTTTTATTCAGGGCGATCACTTTCAAGTCAACGCAAAAAACTATGCACAAGATAAAGACAAGGAAATAGCCGGACTAAAAACCCTCATCGAAAACGGCATTGCAGGTGGATTTTATAATATAGATATCGATACCTCCACCTTGGTGGACCTCAGCAAACCCAATGTGGTTGAGCAACAAAGAGCCAATTTCGAAGTCGGGGTCGAACTCACAAAATATGTACGCGAATTGGAACCCGCAGGAATTACGATTTCCGTGGGAGGTGAAATCGGAGAAGTGGGAAAAGAAAACAGTAACGAGAAGGAACTACGAGCCTACCTCGATAACTTTAACGAGTTATTGGAAAAAGAAAAAGCCGGTGCGACAGGGATCAGTAAAATTTCCATTCAGACAGGAACGTCGCATGGCGGTGTTCCACTCCCTGATGGCACAGTCGCTGATGTTAATCTCGATTTTGATACACTTGAAAATTTATCGCGGATTTCGCGTGAAAGCTATGGACTGGCAGGAGCCGTGCAACATGGCGCATCCACCCTGCCCCAGAATCTTTTCCACAAATTCCCCGAATTGGAAACGGCAGAGATTCATCTGGCCACAGATTTTCAAAATATGACTTATGGCAGTAGTCTATTCCCAAACGATTTTAAAGAAGAAATTTACACCCACCTCAGAAAAAAATTCGCCACAGAGAAAAAAGACGGCGAAACCGACGAGCAGTTCATCTACAAGACCCGCAAAAAAGGATTCGGCGAGTTCAAATCAGAATTTTGGAATTTATCTAAAGAAATTCGCGAGGGAATTGGCAAAGAACTCGAAAGCAAAACAGATTTCCTGTTCGACAAGCTGGCAGTAAAAAATACCCGATCCGATGTGGTAAAAACCGTAAAGCAAACCCCCATATACCCCGACTTGGAAGCAGAAATCAGCGCCTGCCACCGCTGTCACCCTGAGTAAAGTCGAAAGGCGAACCATCGCACCCCAGAGGATCCAAAAAAAGCAACCCCCCAGCCCCCCTTATCAGAGGGGATCATTTAATCTCTCTCACCTTAACCATCAAGCCATCTTTCCAATAACCCCCTCCCCCGGAAGGAAAGGCGAAAGAGCAAAAGATTTTGACGATGCGGTTTCTTTTCCCCCTCTCCCCTAGAGGGAGAGGGCTGGGGTGAGGGGGATTAAATGAATCCATATTGTGCAGGTTCAGATAGATGCGAAACTGGATGATAGGTTGTCGTTGCAGTTGAAGTTCCAGAAGATAGGTGTTGATGAAACAACCCCTATGCAGTTCCAAGGATGACACAAGAACATTCCTTAGCTTCGTCTCCTCGGAGGGAGAGGCAAACCCTAACCTGTCACCCTGAGTGCATCGAAGGGCGAAGCATCTGGATTATCCCCCTCCCTTCACAGGGACTCAAGCCCGATAGTCTGAGGGCTTGATGGCCAAGGGAGGGTTGGTTTTGTAATCACCCGTTCAACCCAGAGGAAGTCCACCTCCCACCTATCCCTATTTAAGAAGACGAACTTGATAAGTCGTCATTGCGAACGTAGTGAAGCAATCCAGATTCAGCAATACGAATCTTTTAAAAACATGACGAGCTATAGTGGACGATGCTAAAAGGATATTTTGAATACTGGACAATTCCTAAATCTGGATCGCCACGCCGCTTTGCGGCTCACGATGACGTGCAGAGAAGTTGCGTTGGCTTTGCTGTTGCTGGTGTCGTTGCTTTGCGGCTCGCAATGACGTGCGGAGAAGTTGCGCGAAGGTCTCTTATTTTAAAATGGGAGGGGTTAGGAAGATCAGTATAAATAGCTTGAGGGGTATTGATCCATCCCCCCTCTTCATAGGGACTCAAGCCCGATAGTCTGATGGACAGGGGAGGGTGGATTCATTAGTGTCTTTTTTGCATAGCTCGTTTTAAAAAGTTTTAAAATCCACACCCCACCTAGCCTCCCCTCATAAGCACCCGTTGGGTGATGCGGAGGAATATTTTACCACCCCACCCTTCGACAAGCTCAGGGTGACAAACTTAACGGTCGCAATCGAGATACTTCGCCCTTCGATAAACTCAGGGTGACGGCTCAGTATGACAAACTTGATAGTTTCCAAAAACGTCATCTTGCACGACCTAAAACGTCATCCGTAGATTCTCATCTCGATCACGAGAAAACAGTGCTGGAACATCGTCGATGTGCTCATGCAGGACCCTGAATCCTAATCGCCTGACTCCGCATTGCTTGACAGGCATCGACGTACCTGGGCAGTTATAAGAAATTCCAAAATTTTTGGAATTATATTGTTTACATTCGCCAAATTGGAATATTATAGGATGATCAGCGGAGGATGAATTTATGCTCCTGTTAATAAAAAAGCTGGCTTATCCTGGGGAGAAGTAAGCAAAGAATGGATTCAATTACTCATTTTTACCGTGAAATTAATAGCGGTTTTTTAAACAAATCCTGCGACCAAGGCTTTGAGATTTCGTATTTGGCCGAATACGATGATAACAATCAGCCTTTATTCCGCAAGTTTGTCCATTACACCCCGGAAAATCACAAAAAAAAAGATGATGGATGGGGACGACTGCATGGAGTTTTTCATCCATGAAACGGGACTCATCCGTTACTATAGAGATTTCAAGATAAAAACCTTATGACAGTCCATTTTGATACCCGAATCCTTATAAATTTCATAAAAATCCTGGCCGATTCAGCAGTAGCAAAAGTAGCCTCAAAAAAAACAGATGCAGCCAACGCTTAATATCGATGAGATGTTAAGGTCTGAGCGTTCATCCTCCGATTTTTTTGCGTATCCCGTTTCGTTAAAAACATAGTAAAATAGAAGATGCTCACACTAACCAAGGAGAATTTCGTTGTTCCTGGAGATCGAATCTAACCCAAATGTTGAACGAAACTTCGACATGATATACCGGGATGTCAGCCCTATCCGCGAATTGTATTGCATCAAATATAATATCGATGGCAAGGAACAACCGGTGCAAATCACCGGTTGGGATGCAGATACCAATACATCTTGTTCCGCCTATGCATGCAAAGTAGAAGAGTCGGGAGATGGAATTGCCTTGCTCATTTACGGAGGGTCTGGCGGGGTGCGTATGAAATTACTCGAAGATGAAACAAAATGGGATACCCAATCGACTGCACAATGGGGGGACACCCACCTCGTATATCCTGCCAATAGCTTTGCGGTCTACAAGGACGAGCTTTAGTCCACAATTACTTTTCTGATATCTTCTTCATCCAGAGAAGCACCCGTGTGAGTGCAGTGGATGAGGTATTCTCGATTGCCTTTCTGGCCTTGTATCGGGGATTCTGTAAGATGACGCAGAACCCATGACTTTTCGGAAATAAACTTATGGAGCCGTAAAAGGACATTGGTACGTTTGATCGGATCTTTAATGATTCCTTTATTCTCGATTTCGTCTTTCCCAACTTCGAATTGCGGTTTTACCAGAGCAACCAAATCGCCTGGCTGCTTAAGAATTTCAAAAAGGGCCGGAAAAATCAGACGCAGAGATATAAACGAAACATCGACTACCACCAGTTGCGGATCATCGCCCAGGTCTTTGCGCTTTAAATTTCGGGCGTTGGTACGATCCAGACAAATAACGCGCTCATCTTTTCTTAATTTCCAATCCAATTGCCCATACCCGACATCCACTGCATAAACTTTGGCAACGCCCTTTTGCAACAAACAGTCGGTAAATCCGCCTGTTGATGAACCGATGTCCAAGGCGATCTTACCTTCTACATCGATTTTGAATTGTTCTAAGGCGTGATCGAGTTTTAATCCGCCACGGCTGGCGAAAGGATGGATTTGACCCAGCACATGTATTTCGACGTTTTCATCGAAAAGCTTTCCGGGCTTGTCAGCGATGGCATCTTGTATTCTTACTTTGCCCGCAAGAATTATGGCTTGGGCTTTTTCTCTCGTGGTTACGAGTTTTTTTTTACCAACAACTGATCCAAGCGAATTTTATTTTTCTTAAGAGTCATTTTTATCTTCCACTGGAAAAAGTTCACTCACCAACTCGCCTTTTTGATCTCGGGTCAGTTTTTCAATTTTGGCTTCTGCTTCGTTTAGTTTTTTTGAACAAACGCGCGACATTTTAATGCCTTCTTCAAAAATCTCAAGAGACTTATCAATATCCAGTTCGCCTTTTTCAAGATCATCGACAATTTTTTCGAGCCTTTGAATGGCTTTTTCAAATTTTATTTCACCCATAATCAGCCTCTTTAAAAACAGGTTTATATTGACAATAAACCTTTATTAAAATTATATTAGCTATCCTTAATAAAAGATGAAGTTCTTGGAATCTTGTCTATAAAAGACCTGTAACAAAACCCATATTACTTTCCCTCTATTATTTTTTTTACCGTACAATCCAGTTGCCCGTGAGCTAACCTTACCTTAACAGGGTCTCCCGGATTTATCCCCTCTATACTTTTCAAGGATTTCTCATCTTTCGAACAAATACTGTATCCTCTTTCTAAAATGGACAGCGGATTGAATGCGTTCAGGTTTTTTAATATCCCCTCAAAGCGTTCTTTGTTCAAGAGGAGATTGGATTGAATGATATGCAGCATTCTTTTTTCCAGCATGCTCAGGTTTTCTTTTATATACGGAATGCTTTTTTCTGGGGAAGCCTGAAACAATCGGTGGATTTTGTCCTGCAATCTTTGTTGATGAGTTAGCAAGTTTTGTTCCAGTCCTCGAAGCAGGCGAGAATACAGTTCATCAACTCGTTGGAGTTGCGGATTAAATATTTCCCTCGGTTGATGAAAAAACCGCCTGTCCATCAACCTTTTCAGCAGGTCATAATAATATTGTAATTTCTGTTGCAAGGAATTTATCAGCGCTTCATTCAGTGAACCCATTTCGCGGAGGGTGTCTTTAAGGACAGGCACGGTTAATTCTGCCGCTGCAGAGGGAGTGGGTGCCCTCAAGTCTGCAACAAAATCTGCAATGGTGAAATCTATTTCATGTCCCACTGCCGAAACAATAGGAATACGAGAATCTGTGATGGCTCTTGCAACTTCCTCTTCGTTAAAAGCCCACAAGTCTTCTAAAGAACCACCGCCTCGTCCGACAATAATCAGCTCTATGTCTTCTCTTTGATTCAGCTCGTGTATACCGCAGGCAATTTCTTCTGCCGCCCCTTCTCCCTGTACTTTTGCTGGATAAAGCAATACAGAAACTTTTGGGTTTCTGCGTCTCACTATATTAAGGATGTCTCTTACCGCCGCTCCGGTAGAAGAGGTGACTACCCCGATTTTCCAGGGGAACTCAGGCAAAGGTTTCTTTTTTTCTTCATCGAAGAGTCCTTCTTTTTCCAGCTTGATTTTTAGTTGCTCAAAAGCTTTTTGCAATGCCCCCAACCCTCTAGGCTCCATGCTTTCGGTGACTATCTGATATTCTCCGCGCGCATCGTAGACAGTGATTCTTCCGAACAGCAAAACCTGATCGCCATCTTCAGGCTGAAATTTTATCCCCGCACTATGACCTTTAAACAAAACACAACGGATTTGTGACTTGTCGTCCTTGAGAACAAAATAACTATGCCCCGAGGCCACAGTTCTGAAATTGGAAATTTCACCTTCTACCCAGATGGAATCGAATGCGGCTTCCATGATCGCTTTGATATCATGCGTTAGCTGGCTGACTTGATAGACTTGCCCGCCTTGACTCGCAGATTCCGATTCGACACTATTTTCGTTTTTTGCCAATCCCAATGACTTTTTTGTTCGAGCTTGCCTGTTTTGAATCATTTGAGTTTTAGAAAAATTAGAGAGATTCTTTAAACGCCTTCAAAGTGTTTTCCATAAGGAGAGCAATGGTCATGGGTCCAACTCCGCCAGGAACAGGTGTGATATGTGAAGCTTTTTTTGAAACAGGTTCAAAGTCTACATCGCCAGTTAGTTTTCCGTCAACACGGTTTATGCCTACATCAATTACCACTGTACCTTCGCTCACCATTTCTTCTGTGACAAAATTGGCTCGACCCACAGCGGCAACTAAAATATCTGCACTGCGTGTGACCTCTTCCAGGTTTTGAGTACGGGAATGACAAATGGTGATTGTGGCATTGCGTTGCAATAACAACATTGAAACGGGTTTGCCGACGATATTACTTCTTCCAATAATTACCGCATGTTTTCCTGAAATTTCAATGTCATAGTGGTCGAGTAATTCAATGATTCCTGTCGGAGTGCAAGGTGTCAGCAGAGCATTGCCCACTACCAGCTTGCCAACGTTTATCGGATGAAAACCATCCACATCTTTTTTGGGGTCGATCGCTTGAAGAATTTTTTCAGAATCAATTTGATCGGGAAGCGGTAGCTGTACCAGAATTCCATGGATATCTTTATTTGAATTTAACTCCCCTACGAGCTGCAGTAATTTTTCTTCGGATGTATCGGCGGATAATTTTTGCTCAAAAGACTGAAAACCCAATTCGCCACAAATTTTATTTTTGTTTCGAACATAAACGGCGGATGCAGGATCATCGCCAATGAGTACGGTTGCCAGTCCTGGTGTTTTTCCGGTTTTTTTCTTTAGTTCCTGTATTTCTTCAGCCAGGCGATTACGAATCTCCCCTGAAACTTTTTTCCCATCAATTAAAACCATCTGCTTCCTCTCAAATCGTGGCGGTAAATTTTATGAGTATTTTAACAGAATTTGAAAAAGAAACGGTCAATCAATATCCAGTTCTTTAATCAAGTGGGAAAGGTAAGGACGCTGGACATCAAGAATTTTTGTCGCTTTGGTGCGACTGCCAGAGGCGACTTTAAGGGTGTCTGTTATAAATGTTTTACGAAAAGAATCGCCAGCCTCTTTTAATATCGAACCAATATTTCGCTCGATAGGCAAATGCAAGGTTTCAAAGGGGAAGGCTTCAGAGCCGAGCTCTTCCTCATCACTTAGAACGATAGCGTCCTCTACCGAATTTTCCAGTTCTCTTATGTTACCGGGCCAGAAATAGCTCATCAGATGGTGAAGCAATCCAGATTCAGCAATACGAATCTTTTAAAAATAGGACGAGCTATAGTAGACGATGCTGGAAGGGTATTTTGAATACTAGACAATTTCTAAATCTGGATCGCCACGCCGCTTTTCGGCTCACGATGACGCGCAGAGAAGTTACGTTGGCTTTGCTGTTGTCGCCACTTTGCGGCTCACGATGACGTGCGGAGAAGTTGCGTTGGCTTTGCTGTTGCTGGTGTCGCCACTTTGCGGCTCGCGATGATGCGCAGAGAAGTTGCGTTGGCTTTGCTGTTGCGGGTGTCGTCGCTTTGCGGCTCGCGATGACGTGCGGAGAAGTTACGCAAAGGTCTTCTATTTTAAAATAGGAAAAAATATTGGGGCTGTCCTGGATAACTAGCCCCTATATCGTCTAACCCTTTTTATTCATGTTGTAAATGAAAGTGGTAGATTTAAATCCACACCCCACCGTGGCTACGCCTTGCCTCCCCTCATAAGCACCCGTTGG
>WASW01029889.1_pt1 | contig 21508 bp, 17 predicted proteins | sample 5698521 | NCBI WGS metagenome assembly WASW01 (sample SAMN11175560, study PRJNA528189) | sponge metagenome | isolation source: marine sponge | host: Leucetta | place: Antarctica: Western Antarctic Peninsula, King George Island | collected 2013-01
CCATTTTACGACCAAGGCCGGTCAACAGAAATTTTGGGAAAAGAATTTTGTGATGCTTCGTATTCCTGGAGTGACGACCCGCCATGATTTACAGGCTCAAATTCTCTCCATCACCACCAAACAAGGCAAATTTCAGATCAACTTGAAATTTTTCCACTTGAGTGATGTCGAACGTCTCAAACTGAATAAGTTTCTCCTGCGCCTCAGAAGCAATCTGCGCGCTCAAAAACCGGCGACCCCTCCTCAAAGGTGCTGGAAGTGTGATGCCCTGAAACCAGAGAAGCACCACTCAAGCAATCTATCTTTGAATGATCTTCCTTCTCAAATTAAGATTGACAAAAATCCTCTTTTCAGGCAAAAAAACATGCTTCTATTTCCATAGAAAAAAACTTCCAATTTTAATTTATGAACTTCCAGTTGTGAAATTTTATGGAAGATCAAATGTATGAATTCACCGCAATTCGCGGGATACAAGCGAGCAGAGAATATTATTTATTGCTTTGTCCAATGAAATTAATTCCTAGGATTTTTTCCTTCAATGGACCGGATCTTCCTCCTGAGATGAGAGCGCAAAGGGTTTTGAATAAAGGAAGGATTCCCGAAATGAAGCAGTATTTGCTGGACAATACTGATGATTATATCTTGTCAGCATTGACGGCTTCTGTCGATGAGGAAGTGATCTTTGAAGCAACAGGTACAGAACGCCACCGCCGTAATATTGGGACGATCCGAATTCCTATGATGGCTCGAATCATTATCAATGATGGTCAGCACCGTCGAGTAGCAATTCAAGAAGCGTTAGAAGAAAACCCTGCTCTGGGACATGATTATATTGGGATTGTTTTATTTGTAGATCGGGGATTGAAACACTCACAGCAAATGTTCGCGGACCTCAATCGTTACGCAGTGCGTCCGACCAAATCTTTAGGGATTTTGTATGACTATCGAAGCCCGCTCGCCCAATTAACAAAAACGATTGTCCAGGAGGTTCCCCTCTTCAATGGAATGACGGAGATGGAAAAAACCAGTATTTCCAATCGTTCTATCAAGCTATTCACCCTCAGTGGAATCTATCATGCGACGATGGCCCTTTTGAAAACAACGAACCAAAAGCAAGCCGTTTCCGAAGAAGAAACAAAAATTACCATCACGTTTTGGAAAGCAATTACAGAACAAATCCCAGATTGGCGGTGTGCCAAAAAAAAGGAAGTGAGTACGTTGGAACTGCGCCAAAAATATATCCATGCTCACGGTATCTGTTTGCAAGCATTGGGATGTATGGGAGCAGATTTGTTGGAAAAACACCCTGAAAATTGGAAACGAAAAATTGTTCTCCTCAAGAAAATTGATTGGTCACGAACCAATGTGAAACAATGGGAAGGCCGAGCGATGTTGGGAGGACGGGTCAATAAAGCTCGCCAAAATATCATTCTCACCACCAATGCCATCAAACAAATAGTCAAACTTCCTCTCACAGAATCGGAACAACAAATCGAATCTCAATTTTTGATGAACTTCAATCGACTTGATTAGCCATGAGTGCTCCTGCCGCAAAAACTTCCCAATCTTATTTTGATGAACACAACCTTCAGGAATTAGAAGAGGAAATTCAATCTGTTTATTTAGAAAATAATATGCCGTGGATTGTTGGGTATAGTGGAGGAAAAGATTCTACGGTGACCTTGCAATTGATTTGGAACGCTTTAATAAAATTGCCCCGTGTCCAATTAAAAAAGCCCATCTACATTTTATCTTCGGATACGTTGGTAGAAACCCCAGTGATTGTCGGCCATATCATCACAAATATTGAATTGATGAAGGCTGCTATTAAGAAACACGATCTGCCTTTTGAAGCCTTGATTGTAAAACCGAAAGTCCGTGATTCGTTCTGGGTCAATCTGCTAGGCCGAGGCTATCCCGCACCCAGCACACAATTCCGGTGGTGTACTGACCGTTTGAAAATTAAACCTGCCAATACATTTATAGAAGAACGCTTACAAGAATTTGGGAATGTCGCAATCGTCCTGGGAGCTAGAAAAGAGGAAAGCATCACACGGCAACAAGTGATGGAACTCAAAAGTCGGCAGATTCCCGGTAGTAAATTGACACACCATTCCACCATGCCCAAAGCCTATTGCTACACCCCGATTGCAGATTTTTCTTTGAAAGATGTCTGGGATTATCTTTTGCAGGTTCCTTCTCCTTGGGGAGCGAGCAATCGAAATCTAGTCACGCTCTACCGCAATGCTCAGGATGGAGAATGCCCTTTGGTGATTGATACGTCCACGGCTTCATGTGGCAGTAGTCGCTTCGGTTGTTGGGTTTGTACGGTTGTATCAAATGACCATTCGATGGAAGCGTTGGTAGAAAACGGAGAGGAATGGCTGGAACCTCTCCTTGAATTTAGAAACCTTTTGGCGGAAACGCAAAACCACAAAGAAAAATATCGTAATTACAAAAGGCGGAGCGGACGAATCCAGGAAAAAACAGTTCGAGAAGCCGCCAAAAAAAAGAAAAATGATGAAACTTCTAAAAAAGGTGAAAGAACACACACGGGAGAGGTTGTTCGAGGCCCCTATTGGCTAAAATATCGAAAAGAGTTTCTGGAACGTCTGCTTTCTATTCAGCAAAAGATTTGTCAAACCAACAATGATCCTGGTTTTTCCCTGATCACGACAGAGGAACTTTTAGAAATCAGGCGGATCTGGCGGGTTGAAGAAGCCGAAGACCCGGATTGGGCAGACAGTGTGCCACAAATTTATGAACGGGTGACGGGTCAACCCCTGCCTTTCACTAAAGACGATATGGGAGCATTTTCACTCCTTGAAGAAGAATTACTCCGTGAAATTTGTGAAGCCGAAAAGCTCCCCACGGCTTTAGTCAAAAAACTGTTAGTAGAAGAACAAAAAGCGCAAGGAATGAATCGCCGTGGTTCGCTCTTTAAAAATTTGAATCGTGTGCTGAATGAGGATTGGCGAACCGAGGAAGAATTTCTCAATAGTTTGCCTTCGCGTCCAACTCTTTCTGAGGAAACAGAGGATTCCTCATGAAGCTGAACCGTTTGATTTTAAACAATGTCAGGCAATATCGCGGGGAAACCGAGTTTGACTTAGCACCACGACATAATGGGAAAAACAAACCAATTGTTTTGTTCGGCGGGAAAAACGGAGCGGGGAAAACGACAATCCTGCAATCGATTTCATTATGCCTCTATGGACATTTATCGGTGGGAATCCGAGCTTCTCGTGCGGATTATGAATCTTTTTTGGGATCCATGATACATGATTCCAAAGGCAAAGCCAGCGTCTCACAACACGCCGAAATTAAATTGGAATTTGATTATACCCACGCAGGCGAACAAGCCCTTTATGAAGTGCGACGTTCCTGGTCTCGAAATTCTGATAAAATCAAAGAATCTCTGCATATCCTCAAAAATGGAGATCCTTTGGAGGATCTCACCGCAGATCAATGGCAAGATTTCATCAATAGTATTATCCCTCAACCGCTTTCAACCCTCTTCTTTTTTGATGGAGAAAAAATCAAAGATTTAGCGGACACACCCGGACATGAAGGCTTGGCAACCGCAATCCGCAGTCTACTGGGGCTTGATTTAATCACTCAGCTTCAAAGGGACTTATCCTATCTGAAAGTTGAAGAGACCAAAAAATCCATGTCTGAAGGAAGTTTGGGAGACCTCGAAAGATTAGAAACGGAAATCCGAAGCCTAGAAGAACAAAGTCAAATTTGTAGTGAAGAAACTGCTTCTGCGAGAACCCATCAAGATGCTTTAGCTGGAAAAATACAAAGACAAGAAATTGAATTGGGAAACCGAGGGGGAAGTTTTGCGAAAATGCGTGCAGAAAATCAGGCAAAAAGTGAAGTACTTGAAACAGAAATCACTTTGAAAGAAGAGCAACTGCGCGAACTGGCAGAAGGGTCATTCTCCTTTTGTCTGGTGCCTGGTTTGTTAGACGATATTCACAATCAGCTAGAACACGAGCATAAAATTCAAAAACGCCAAACTTTAAATCGTTTTTTTCAAAAAACGTTGAAACCTCAATTGGGAAAATCATTGAATCCTGCCTGGTTCAAAACTCAGGGGATTTCGCTTTCTAAAAAAGAATCTCAAACTTTCGCGAATCAACTCCATCAGGAACTTCAAGCAAACCTTTTTCAAGAGGCTCATCACGAGGAAAAGCAACTTCACGATTTTTCAACGTCGCAAGAACAACGGTTTGGGGAAATCTCAAGGGAGGTGAAAAACAAAGTTCCCAAAAAACTCAAAGCGCTATGTCATGATTTGAATCGAGCAAAAAAGGAAATCCTGCAAACGCAGCAAAGTATTTTAAAGACACCAGAAGAAAGCGTTTTGCGAGAAATCGTTGAAGAAATCAAAACTCTGCAAAAAGAAGATAACGAGTGGGAGCAGACGAGTAAAAGAGCGGAAGAAAATCGCCGTTCTCTTGAATTCCAATTGAAAGAAAAGATCCGGCAAAAAGAAAAATTGATCCAGGGTATTAAAAATATTGAAGGCTACCAGCGTAAATTGCGGTTGATGGCAAAAACTCAGCAAACTTTGAAACGCTACCAGGAACAATTGAAACAGAAGAAAGTGGAGCAATTGGAAGATACGTTGGTACAGTGTTGGAAAAAATTACTTCAAAAGCGAGGGTTTGTGGAACGTGTTCGGATTCATCCGGAAACTTTTGAAGTGCTCCTCTATAATGAGAATGGTCATACGATTTCCAAGGAACAACTCTCTTCTGGGGAAAAACAAATCTATGCGGTCGCTATTTTATGGGCACTTGCTCTCATTTCAGAGCGCCCTCTCCCCATCATTGTCGATACGCCCCTCGGACGATTGGATTCTGACCATCGCACCCATTTGATTGAACGCTACTTTCCCGTCGCCAGCCATCAAGTCCTGATTCTTTCGACGGATACCGAACTCGATGAGGAATATTACCAAATTCTAAAGCCCTCCATTTCCCATGCCTTTCATTTGGAATTTGACAACAAAACTCAGGCAACCCAAGTGAAACAAGGTTACTTTTGGACAGAATAACAATCCCACCTGAATGGAAAACTATGATTGAAAATAAAAAATCTAAAAGACAAGCAATTGAAGAAAAATTTGAAGAATATTTTTCTCAACGAGTATCGGAAAAATGGGATGGAGAAAGATGGGTGAACGGTACTACCTTAAAAAAAGAATGGATCATAAAACATGTCTGCAATCTCTCTCCTGATAGTCCTGAACAATATTTTCAAAAATACAATACAGATTCTGTACGCACCTCCTTAACGAAAGAAGGCATTCACAATCAAGTAGAACACGAGCAGAAAATTCAAGAACGCCAAATTTTAAATCGTTTTTTTCAAAAAACGTTGAAACCTCAATTGTTGGATGTGTCATTAGCCAATAAGGAAAAACAAACAGAATCTCAATTCCAGGGACTCGATAAATAATTTAGAAAATCGCCAACATGCCAACAACTCTGCTTCAACAATATGTTAAAAAATTTGCAAAACTCAAAGTTAGCCGATCGCGCGGAGTTGCCCCACATAAACCAATTTTACTATTATCTGTGCTTGAAAGGATTGAACATCAGGATATTGTTTCAGAAGAAATAAAAATTACTCCTGAATTGATTGGTAATTTTATGAAAAACTGGGCACGTCTAGTAACGACAGATCATAGTGTGAATTTTGCTCTTCCATTCTATCATTTGAAGAGTGATGGTTTTTGGCAATTGATCCCTAATCCAGGATATGAGGCTTCTTTATCAATTCAAATCAAGAGTTTGAGAAATCTCAATGAAGCAGTAGCCTGTGCTCAATTAAGACCGGAGTTGTTTGAGTTACTGACAATCTCAGAAAATCGTAAAATTTTGCGTTCAGTGTTGCTAAACACCTATTTTTCTCAATCAAAAGATAGATATACCGAACACGGCACTGAAGAATATATCCGAATCGTCGAAGATAAACTACTCCATGAAACTCTGGCACAATATCAATCCAGGTTTGATCAATTAGATGAAGAAGAAATCTTTATTAGAGGAAGTTTTTTCAAGCGGTGGGTTCCACAAATTTATGACTATACTTGTTGTATTTCAGGATTACGAATTATCACTGATGACAATATTTCCATGATTGATGCTTGTCATATCGTTCCTTTTAGCGAATCCCATAATGATATGATTTCCAATGGAATTTCATTATGCCCTAATTTGCATCGAGCCTTTGATCGAGGTCTCATTGCATTTAATGATCATTATGAAGTGGTGGTCTCCCCTGCATTTGTTGAACAACCTTCCAATTACAGCATTAGTCAATTTGAAGGAAAACGAATTTTACTTCCCAAGGACATGAAATACAGTCCTGATCTTAAAAATTTTAAATGGCACTGGGAAAATCGTTTTAAAAAATGATCATGAAGGTATTGCATACCTCCTTCCGCAAACTCCTGAGAGATTTCTATGATTTGTTTGCGGTCAGTCAAGAAGGCGGTATTGCGCTCCATAATTTCCCAGGTGATTGATGTTAAAACAGGAATTTCGGTTTCTTGATTTAGGGTCATCCATTTAAAAATGTCTTTTTTTGGTTTCTCCAACTCGTGCCGTTTCTGTTCGTTGTAACCAATGGAAGCACAGAGTGTGAACAAACCGGTCATTTGAGAAAAAACACTGTCTTCTCCACGGCATAGCGTTTCATACAAAAACCACCATTTTTGACTGATGTAGACAGCAGGATTCGTAGAGGTTTCATCCATAAAAATTCTCCTTGGTCATTAAAAATGAGCACTACGTTTGGGCACAAATTGATGAACTTCCCGTTTTTGAATGCGAGTGACTCCTTCTTGCTCTTTGGTCAATTCATAAATCGACGCCCAAGCATTCGTTTGCTTGAGAACGTCTGCTTCGACTCCAGTAAATTCAGTATCAGTGGCTAACAAAATCCATTGGGAGGCCAAGCCAGGAATGGTTTGAAGGAGGTGGTCGCGGTGGCTCCCAGAGAGGCGACCAAACGGGGTATCCATAAAAAGAGGGACTTCTAAATTTTCAGTGACACGAATCAATCCCAAAATAAAAGAGAGGGAAACAATTTGACGTTGTCCCGCAGAAATTTCTCCCAAGCGAGGTTGCCCTGCCCAATTTAAAACGTCCAACATGTAATTTTTGTCGATGCTCAAACTTTTAATATCCTTTTGAGTCGAATCGTCCGCTAACTTTGAAAAAATCTCAGTCGATTTTTCCGCCAATTGTTCCCTCATGTTTTCAGAAAAATGATCGTAGATTGTTTGTAATTCATGCTTTGTATCCCTTGCCAAGTCAAGTCGAGCGACCAGGCGTTGCACAATATCTTGTTCTTTTGAGAGGATTTTCTGTTGTTTTTCCAATTCTTCCAGTTGTTTCGTAAAAGATTTGATTTCATTATCTCGAAGAATCCTCTCTTTTTCTAATTCTTGACGAGAGACACCACACTGCTTTCGTTCTTTAATCAGGTCATCAACATTGGTTCCCCCTTCTCCTAATTTTTCATCCAATTGATGGATTTTCATTTCAAGTTCTGCAATCTCTTGGTTTAACTTTTGATTTTGATGTAACAATCGCTCAAACTCATTGACCATTCCCTGATAGCCTCCAGATGCTCGATTCAGCATAGACAAAAGATCTTCTGCCCCTTTATCCAATCCAGGCACATAATTTTGTTGTAAAAAAGTGAGCAGGTTTTCTCGTGTTTCCTGGTGTTGTGAATCGAGCGGAGAACCACAAATACATTGTTCGACATGCAACAATTTTTCAACGAATTCTTTCCGAATGCCGGGAGGTAATTCTCCTTTATTTCGATGCAATTCTAATGCTTCTCGAAGTTGCTCTGTTACATCAAAAGAAAGTAATTGACCGCTTCGATTCAATTGGTTTGCCATTGATTTTTTTAATTCGCCTTTCTCACCAATTTTGTCATTTTTGAGATTGTTATGTTCCTGCCTTTTTTGCTTCAGGAGAGCCGTTTCTTCATTTGCTTTAATTTGTTCGGAAAGCTCGTGCTCGCGATGTTCAATACTTTTTATTTCCTTTTCTGCATTCTCTTGTTGTTGTTCCAGCTGCTTAATTTGTTCATTACGTGAATTGATTTCAGAGGCAACAATTTGTAGTTTTCCTGTGGATTTGTTTTTGATTTCTTTGTTTTTATTGTCAGCATAATTCTTCAATCCACTGATTGCCAATTCTAGTGCATCCAGATTCAATAAGGCTCGGATGCCAAATTTCACTTCATCTTTCTGTTTTTTAGTGTTGCGTGTCAGACGTTCAATCCGTTCCCCATCAAACAAAAAATAATCTCGTAATCGGAAATTGAGGATATCTTGAATTTGAGCTTGAATGAGTACCGGATCTTTTTCAATCGGGGAAGTATTGCCGTGAAGGTCTGTGACCCGCAACTCTAAAATCTCTGGATTTTGAATGATTTGCCCTTCCGATTTCATGAGACCGTGGAGCTTTCTAGTCATTTGATAGGATGATTGCTTATGAGAAAAATATAAACACACTTCCATGATAACCGGATTTCCAATATTTTCCCTTAAAGCGACCTCGTTGACTAAATGGAGTCCTTCTTTTTTTTGTTCGTCAGGCAACTCATCTTGAGAGAGACTTCTTTCTCCATATAGACAAAACATCAAGGCTCGAAAAATCCCAGTTTTTCCCAAACCATTCTCTCCATAAATCACAGTGACATTTTTTTCAGAGTCTTGGCTAAAGTCGATGGTTTGTTTTCCTTTAAATTGTCGAAAATCTATAAGTTCAATCTTATTCAGCTTCATTCTTTGTCCTTAACTTCAATGCTTTTGGCATGATCTTTTCTATTTCATCGATAAAAAATTGATTTCGAGAACCTTTGCTCATGTCCAGTGCTTTGTGAGCAACTTTCAAAGTTTGCTGTGCCACTGACCGGCAAGCGGGGTCTGCAATATTTTTTAAAACAGATTCAAGATTTTCTATTTCAGCCATGATGATCCACTAATTTATTGTGATGTAATTCTTGATAGACTTCCCAAGGGCGTTTTCTAAGATAAGAGATCAAATTCAATTGCATCGCTGTTTGCCAAATTTTTCCTCCACTGGCCTGATAAGGATTTTCAGAATCTTGAGAAAATTCAGCAAATCGAGGCAATTCCCTGAGCAGGAGCCTCTTTGATGAATCTTCTCCTAAATCCTCGATGGTGTTCCAAGGTCCCACTAAGAAATCATACATGAGGGCAAAGTGTTTCCCAGGTGATTTCCGCAAAATTCTTCCCCGGCGTTGCACGAATTCACGAGGATTGGTAGAACTGGCAAGGATATAAGCTCGACGTGTGGCAGGGATATCCACTCCTTCATCCAAACAACGTATAGCGACCAAGCTATCAATCTCTCCGTGAGCAAATGCTTCTAAAATTTCTCTTCGACTGTCAAGTGGAACATCATGAACAAACTCATGAGTTCTTATTCCTAAATTTGAAATAGCTGCTAGGACGTCACGATGAGTGCCTTTATTACAGTAGAAAAGAGCCTGTTGAAATTTTTCTTCGTTTTCTTCACATTCCTGTTGATGTTTTTTTACCAATTCGATGAGCTTTGGTATTTTCTCGGAAGCAGAACCACTCAATTGAGCACGTTTTCTCAACAAGCTTTCCAAATATTCCTTGTCTTCGTTAGCAGCACTAGACACTTGAGCAATCAAAGCAGATAATCGCGAATATTCAGCAATTTCGTCTTCGTTCAAATCAATCAAGATCGGGTAATAACGATAGGGAGTCAGAAATTTTTCCTCAATCGCTGTTTTTAAATCATAATCAATGATGGTTTCTCCAAAATAAGAACGCAATATCTGTGTACCATTTTCATCGTACCAACGATTTGGAGTGGCTGATAATCCGATACGCCAAGGGGCGCTTTCTGCCAATCCCTTTTGAAATTGAGGAGCCCCAAGGCCGTGAATTTCATCACCAATCATGAGCCAGGGAGGAGTGAGCCGTGATAGCATTTTGGCAAAATCAGGAGTGGATGCTGTGGTATGGGTAGTGATTAAACATAAATGTTGGGATAAATCGGCGTTGAACGCTCGAATTCCTTTTGCGGTCTGGTCCCACCAGCTTTGTTTATTTTGATAACAAGCAATCGGCTGGAATCCAAATGCTTGTAAATCTTCTATCCATTGATCGACTAAATGCTGATAGGGAGCCAATATCACTAATGCGAGCTTCCCTTCTGATTCAAATAATTTGACGGCCGCAGAGATTGAAGTAATCGTTTTTCCCGTTCCGGTGGCCATCTCAAAAATCCCACATCTTCCCTGTTTTTCCCATGCCTCAATCGCTTTTATCTGATAATCATGCAAAACGATATCAGGAGGCATGCGAGGCACATTTTTGCCAAAAAGTTTTGTTGAAACAGATTCAGAGGAAGGGAAAGGTCTTGGCAAGTTTTCTGTGTATTGCAGAATGATGCTCTTTTCAGCGTCTTGAACTTTTAGTATTTCTAGATTAGGAAATTGATTTTCCCACATCTTTTCAAATCGTTCTCGATGTTCTTGATACCATTGAACTCCCCCATCCCATGAGCAAAACACGGACAAAGTTTCTTCGTTCAAGGAAGCTTGAGAACTATCATTTTGCGAACCATGTAGCGCGATTCCATTCTCCTCTGAATCTATAAAGAGAGAAAGTTTGCTGTGAAATATCCCACCTGCTAAATTTTCTTTGGGAATCGCAAATCGAAACTCCAAAATACCATCTCGAACCAACCAGGAAAGTGCTGCCAGGGTATCCCATTCTAACTTGGCCTCAAGCTCATAAAATGTATTTTCCATAGAAGTGCGGACAAGAAGTCGGTGTTGCTTATCTTTTTCTGCTTGCTCAATTGTTCTCCAATCTTGTTTCGTCAGTAAGGGGGAAGTCACAATACGGGCTTTTCCCTGATTTTTTACAAAAATGACTAACCCTTTTGCCGATTCTTTTAGCCAATTGGATGTGAAAAACCCCACACCACGATCATATCGAGTCGCATGTTTTAATAAGGGAACTACCACATCATCGACTAAATCCACCTCAAGGCTAGAATAGGTATTCTGAAGAGATAGATTGATAAAGTTATCTGCCGTTTCCATACTGTTTTTTCCCTATCTCACTCAATTGCACTTCATCACTGGATTCAAGATACGCAATGGATGCCCCTTCAAAAAAAAGATTGAAAGGGATCGACTTACCGCTTTCCTGAATGCCTTCTCTCCATAGTAACCGCTCGACTTGCTCTTTTTTAGCAATGCCCAACTTCCAATGCTTTGCGATGAGAAAGGCGATCATTTCATCTAAGTCTTCAATCTGATAATCATTGTCAATGGCAATATACGCATCATCAAAAAAAATGAATTCCTCAATTTCACCACCGATACTTTTTAATAGCTCACGAGTCCATTGAATATTATTCGGCAACTCAGGCAAAACAAATTCATCAATCACCTCTCCAATCGGCATTTGTGGTTGCCCCTGAGTATTTCTCTCTTGTAAGAATTCTTGTAGAATTTGGCTCACACTCAGAGCCAATTCTGCATTCCACTGTAGGGTAAATGGGTGAATATAAGAAGTTTTTCCTGATTTGAATAAACGGGCTTTGCGCAAAGCACCATATAATTGATTTTCACTCCAACCTCGATTTTGGCGAAATTCTTCTTGAAGGACGTGTGAATAGACTTCCGTTTTACTTTCCAGGATAAAATCTTCAATCTCAGCAGAGGCAGAAACAAATTCTGATGAGCCACTCAAATAAATCAAATCATGATCGATTGTCAAACCTTCAGGATCCAAAGAACGAATGAGCTTAACCATCGTTCGGATTGTCGCGGAAGGACACACTTGTTCCCACAACACCCCCATTTCTGACTGAGCACCTTTTAGACTATAGGCACCATTGATATTTTGCAGCTTTTGATAAAGCATCTCGATGAGTTTTTGAAGATTGTCTTCATTGATTTGTAAATAATCACGATGAATATAACTTCCACCTTTCCAGGGAAAGATCATTTCTGAGAAATGGATAATCGTTGATAAGTGGTATTCTCGCCATCCTCGGTTAGTAAGAAATTCATTTTTTAGAGCCATGTGTGGAACAGTGCCATTTTTCTCCAAAAGATAATTCTCGAGTTCTTCCCCGACGCTTTCTTTCAATTCGATATCCGCATCCAAATCAACCATTGTTGGATATTTTCTTTGTCCAATTCGTTCATCCTTGATAAGCCTCAAAACAGTATAAAGCGCATAGGGATTGGGAATACCATTCTGCTGTAATTGAGTTTCAAACTGATTGAAAGGAAGGTACACCCGAAATCGGGAGTGTCCTTTTTCGAATCTTTGTCGAATCCATGAAGCAATTTGCCTAACAAGATTGCTATCAAATGAAACATGTTCTCGATGAATAATAAATCCCTTTCCCCAAAGGAGCATATCCGAATGGGCAATCAATCGCCTCTCAATCGCACGAACATTCATATTTTGGAAAGTGTCAGGATCAAATTCAATGAATTTTTTTAGAAGCAACTCTCGTTGTTTATAAATTTCCAAACCCTGAGGAAATAATTCTTTAAAAGCGACAATCATTTTGTCTTGTTTCGTGATGGAACCAAAACGGAAACGCCCTTCGAGATTTGATATTTTTTCTTCATCAATAAATCGCTTGATCAAATTTTCAATGTGGCCATTTTGGAAGATTTGGTGTTGTTCTATTACCTGCCTAACAGCCTGTTCTAATTCCTGTGAAGAAAAGAAACGATCCTTGAAAATATTTTTTTGCAATTGTTTTTTTATATCCAAGCAGAGAGTTACAATCCCAGCATTATATTCAATAAGTCTATATTTCCAGTCAATATAGATCTGTTCATCTTGCAATGACAATAGGCTATTGACAATAGATTGTTCCTGTTTGGAAAGCTCTATCGGAAAGTTCAAATCTTCCAAGTTAGCAATTCCCCCCAATCGCTCAATTTGTTGCCTTATGTCAGCAGTGGCCTCTCTCAATTCCTTTCGAAATCGCTGTTTGATACTCATTAACGCATGATTTTCGATTTGACGAATCCGTTCTCGGGTCACATTCGTTTCCTGGGCGATACTTTCTAAAGTCTGTTTTTGTTCACAGTTCCAGGTTCTCTCACGAACAATTGCTTTCTGAAGATCATTGAGAAAATCCAAAGGATCGGAGACTAAATTCTGCGCTATCTCCACGAACCACTCTCCGGAAAATTCCGGTTTGTTTTGTTGGTAAGCTTGAATGGTTTTGATTTGATCTGGAGTAAGGAGCATTCCCAAGTGGAACCCCATGCCCTCGACAATCTCTTTTAGCTCATCAATAGATTTCCTCCCCATATTTTTGACTTGCTTTAACTCATCGACATTCAGAAGAATGAGTTCCCAGATATAGCTCACATCGTATTCCGCTAAACAATTTCTATTTCTCACTGAAAGCTTCACATCCGCTATTTGTGTATTCAATTTTAAAAGTGCCTCTTCCGAAGTAAAATCAATTTTAATTGCCATAAAATCGGATCGAAGATTTTTCGTGCTTAACTGTAGGCTAAGCTCAGATAATTTTTCAATAATTTCCCAAAGGCAATTTCTTCCAAAATTCTTGAGGTCAAGCAATTCTTGATCTGTTTTTTGAATCAATGTTCCAATGGTGTCGATCTTGGCTTCTCTCAAACAATTACTGGAACGCACCGACAAGTTTAATGTGCCAACAGGTCTGAGTAAAATTTCATCAACGGGGTGATAGGCCGAATCGGGATCAGTCACAACACCATTGAGAACATTATGAGTTCCACTCATAATAGTATCTTCAAACAAGTCTTCATGAGCAGATACCAGGGTTGCGTGAAACCATGTTGACGCAATTTCAGCAGAAATTTCCTGATGAGCAATTTGTTTCAAGCTAGTGGTTGGCACCCCATGTAATTGTCCGAGTTGTTGAATTCCTAATGATTCGAAATAGGATGAAAGAGGTGAATTTGGAATGACGCATGGCTCCTCCCAATATTGTTTGGAAATATTCAAAACAATCGGAGAATCTTCTGAAACTCCACTATAAGGAGCCAGTTTTCCAGTAAACTGTATTCCATAAAAACCAAGAATTCTTATCAATTTATAAAAAGGTTTTCCTGGAAAACGATGATAATATTCCTCTAAAATTTTTGAGGTGATTTCACTCATCAGATGGGTATTTATTTCTTGAAATATTTGCCGAATTTCAAAGACATCGCCTGAATATATAGGCCGTTTTTCTAGCCATAAAGGTATATGAATCATTGACATATTGTTTTTGAAAATATTATAATCTTAAACTTTTTTTGAGGCTTTTTCTGTAGACTCACTTTCTTTTATCTTTATGAAAGTGAAAAATCAACCTGAGATTAGAAACCGTCTTTTATTCCAAATGTGGCTGTTTCTAAACCCGGAAAGTGTGATTTTCTTCTCAAATTTTTATTTCTCCAGACCGGACAATCGGTGTGATAATTTTGATCATAAGACTCTATCTTTCGTGAGATTATCTGTGGCGGTGTGTGGGAAATTGCAAATAAATGCAGATAAATCTGGCAAGTTACCCCTCTTTTTTAGTAAAACAGAAAAGATTGAGTAGATCACTTGATTTCAAGTCAATCTAATTTTTAAATCGTGAATTTGTCAATGCTGAAATTCTTACCTCCACAAATATTGGGTTGTCTCACTGTTTCTTTAGTTGCGATCAATCTCATGTTTTGGCTCATCCCTCTTTTTGTGATGACCTTTTTCAAGTTGATCCTGCCTCATCAAGGGTGGCAACGGTTTTGTTCGCGTATCTTAGAACAGATTGCCACCGGATGGACGGATGGAAATAATTTGATTATGGGGCTGACTCTCAAAATAGAATGGAACATCCAAGGGATGGAACAATTCAACCCTCATGGCTCGTATCTGCTGATTTCCAACCATCTCAATTCTATTGATATTCCAGGATTGCAGCTTATTTTTAATCATCGCATCCCCTCCCTCAAGTTTTTTATCAAACAGGAATTGGTGTGGATTCCATTTCTCGGACAAGCATTTTGGGCGTTGGGTTTTCCGATCATGAAACGTTATTCGCCTGCGTTTTTAAAACAACACCCTGAGCTTCATGGAAAAGATATCGAGACCACCCGCAAAGCCTGTCATAAACTGAAAGAATCCCCTTTTTCAGTCATCAATTTTTTAGAAGGAACCCGCTTCAGCTCAGGGAAACATCAGCAGCAAAATTCCTCCTATCGTTATTTATTGAACCCTCGATTCGGTTCTGCCGCGGTGATATTGAACAATTTGGAAGAGTTTTTGACCGCCATTCTAGATGTCACGATTGTCTATCCCGGCCATGAATCCGTGAGCTTATGGGACCTTGTTTGTGGAAGAGTCTCTTTGATCGTGATTCGTGTGAGGGAATTGCCAGTTCCCCAAGGGAAACTCAAACCGTGGGTCACGGAACTTTGGAAAGAAAAAGATGAAATGATTGGTCAAATCCTTTCAGAGCATGAGGCTCATTCTCAAGCATTGAATCAGAAACAAATAGGGTAGTTTTTTCCATAAGAAGCAACATTTTTTTACAGTTGAATCGTTAATTTTTTGATCGGAGATGCCGCAGGATGGGCTTCTGTCGATTTGGGTGAAGGGATTGGCCCCGCCATCGAAAGGGGATTGTTTGCCGCAGAAGAAATATCTGGAATGGGAACCTATGCCAAAGAAAACACCTCGCAATTCAGCTTGGGAGGAGTCTTGCACTGGATAAGCAAAGCCTAATTTCTCTCCCCTAAAACTCCGCTCAAAAATCAATTGGAATCTCATTGTAATAGTGAAAATCGGGGATTTGAGAGTTTTTTCTCCCAAAAAAAGAAGGTTTATAAATGCTGGTAGCGTGTGGAAAATGGCACTCTAAAAATAAGATGACAATAAAATGGGGTGAGCATGAATCAAGAATATACAACTGAACTGTCTCTCGATTTTGGCGAAGATGGAAAAAATCTAATCCCGGTCGTGACTCAAGATCATCAGACAAAAGAAGTGCTAATTTTGGCGTTTGCCAACAAAGAGGCTTTTGAGGAAACGCTCACAAGCCGTTACGCCACTTATTACAGTCGAACCTGGAAAGCGCTTTGGAAAAAAGGACTGACTTCTGGAGATATGCTGGAAGTGCAGGAAATTCGGATCAATTGTGAACAAAATTCCCTGCTCTATCTTGTCACTCCTGTGGGGAAAGGGGCCTGCCACGCCAGAAAAGAAAACGGCCTCCCTTATCAATCTTGTTATTATCGAAAAATCAGAGACGATGGAATGTTGGAAATTGTAGAGGAGTAAATTTTGATTGAGCTTCTTTTCCAAAATTCACGTCAATCGTGTCACAGATCGGCTCAATTGATAGAGGGCAATGGCGGTCGCATTGCTAACATTGAGAGAGGTGACATCGGTGTTACCAGGGATCGTGAGCTGCCAATCGCAGGTGGCGCGGATCAATGGCCGGATCCCATGTCCTTCATTCCCGACGACTAGAATGAGAGGGCGATCCGGGGATAAGGTGGTAATTTTTTGCTCGGCCTGGGCATCCAATCCGACAATCCAGTAGCCTTTCTTTTTTTGTTCCTTCAAAAATCGGGCAAGATTGGCAACGGCAATGATGGGGAAATATTCTGCGACACCGGCAGATGTTTTGGAAACAGTCGGTGTTAAGGCAGAGGAGTGCTGTTGCGGTACAATCACTCCCGAAACTTCAAAAAAAGAACACGACCGCACAATCGCTCCAAAGTTATGAGGATCTTCAATCTGGTCGAGGGCAACAAAGATGGGAGGAGTCTCAGAGTTAGGTTGATTCAGTAAACTAACATCGGCATAAGGCAAAGGGCCGCACGCCAAGATGACACTCTGGTGAGTGACCGAGGGGCAGAGCGCATCCAGCTTTTTTTTGTCCAGTGGGTGGATCGGAATTGCCTGTTCTGCTGCCAATCGACACAATTCAGAGGCACGTTCTGAAGAAGAACCTTCTTTGATATAAAGGCAGGAAAAAACACGTTTGCGGCACAAAAGCGCCTGTTGAACTGGCAGAATCCCGTATAATAATTCAGGCGAGGTTGAAATATTTCTCGATGAAGAAACAGAAGACGGTCGTTTATGTTTCCTGTCGGGTTTGGGAAACCGTTGGGAAGACTTATTCTTGAATATTTTTTTGATCAGATGTTCTCCAGGATATGTCCCATTTTCTGTTTTTTCGTCAAGAGATAGGATTCCGTGCCAGCATGGGCTTTGATTTCCAACGGCACGCGCTCGACCACTTCCAAATCGTGGCCCTTGACACCATGTAGTTTTTTAGGATTATTGGTCATTAAGCGCATTTTTTTAACCCCTAGTTGCGAAAGGATTTGTGCGCCCATCCCGTAATCTCTTAGATCTTCATCGAATCCTAGTCGATGGTTGGCTTCCACCGTATCAGCGCCTTCATCTTGCAGTGAGTATGCTTTGATTTTATTGATCAAACCAATCCCTCGCCCTTCCTGAGGTAGGTAAAGAATCACCCCTCTGCCCGCCTCTTCGACTTTTTGCATTGCGGCATAAAGTTGATCCCCACAATCACAGCGAAACGAACCAAAAGCATCTCCCGTTAAACATTGAGAATGCACACGAACGAGGATCGGCTCCTCTTCTTTCCAGGTTCCTTTGACTAAAGCAACGTAATCACTGTCATCCAGCAGGCTTTGGAAGACCACAATGCGGAATGTCCCAAAAACAGTGGGCAGGCTTGCTTCGGCCTGTTGTTTGACCATGATTTCATTTTTTTTACGATACTGGATCAAGTCAGCAATAGTCACGAGCTTGATCCCATGTTCATCCGCAAATTTTCGCAATTGGGGAGTCCGGGCCATCGTGCCATCTTCATTCATAATTTCACAAATGACCCCGCCTGGTGGCAGTCCAGCCAATTTTGTCAGATCCACCGAACCTTCTGTTTGACCACAGCGTTTCAAAACCCCCGCATCTTGAGCCAATAAAGGGAAAATATGGCCGGGGCGATGCAAATCTTGAGGAACCGCATTTGGCACCATCGCGACTTGAATAGTGCGCGCCCGATCTGCCGCTGAAATCCCGGTTGTGACACCAGTGGCCGCTTCAATACTGACTGTAAAATTGGTGCCAAATCCAGACTCGTTGCGTTGAACCATCAGCGGCAACTGCAATTGTTGGACTCGTTGGGAATCCAGCGCGAGACAAATCAAACCACGGCCATGAGTGGCCATGAAATTGATGATTTCTGGAGTAACCTTGGTCGCTGCGCAAACCAAATCTCCCTCATTTTCCCGATCTGGATCATCCACGAGAATGATCATTTTGCCATCACGGATATCGTTGATCGCTTCTTCAATCGTATCAAATCGCAATGGCGTATTTTCTTGCTCAATCATAGGTCTCCCTTATAAATTCTGTACAAATCATAATGTCTTCTCCAACCATTTGCATCGATTGAATTTTCAATCGAGGGGCGGTCTCCAAATTGAAACAATCTAAATCACCACACCACGAAAGCGCATCGTTCCCGCCAATGAGTTTACCGGCTAGAAACAAAACCAAATGATCGGCTAAATTTTCTCGAATAAAACTGGCATGAACCTGACTCCCACCCTCTACCAAAAGATGCTCTATTTTATACTGAGACAGCTCAGGAAGCAACCATTTGATTTGCGGTTGTGCTGTCGGTGCTTGTAAAATGTGAATATGCTCTCGTTCCAAAGCTCTGATTTTTGATCCTGCACTATCGGCTCCGACAACGACTAGCGATTGGGTGCCATCATTGGCAAGGCAAGCCTTGTCAGGGGAAATCCGACAATGAGAATCTAAAATAATCCGAATCGGTGATTTACCGCCAGGAATCCCTCGGGTCGTCAATTTCGGATTGTCAGCAAAAACCGTGTTGATGCCAACTAAAATCGCATCATGCTCGTTTCTCAAGACATGTCCCCTTTGTCGGGCGGCTTCTCCTGTAATCCACTGGGATTGTCCGGTTTTTGTGGCAATTTTTCCATCAAGGGTCGCGGCGGCTTTTAATGTGACCTTGATTGAAGACATATCTCCTTTACTGACAATCTCTAGTAGTTGTCGGAGCAGAGAGAGCCAAATATCATGGTTCTCGCTTGGCCTGGAAAATGCGTTTGGAAGGACGTTTCAAAAATTGCACAGTGACGAGGAAAGTCGAAAAAAGAAGAGAGAAAACAGAAATAATTGTGTTTTCTCCACGTCTTTAATCGTTACAATTTAGGAATGTCACGGGAAAATTTTACAGCTAAATTGAAATAATCGGAAGCGATTTGTGCTTGTTCTGCCTGAGGTTCTCCTGCCAATTCCGTCATCCATTCAGAGTGGACGACTCCTTGTTTCAGAGCAACAAAGGTTTGATAAGTCGGGAGCATTGTGGGCAAATCCCGATCCCGCGCCGCCGTGATATAGCGTTTGATGAACAGATCCATCCATTCTATTTCCTCGAATCGGGCAAGCTCAACCGTTAAGTAAGCGACATCATTGGCCACATCCAACAAACAGAATTTACGATGAATCTCCTGTGGGCTAACGAAATAGACCTCCATTCCCTTGATATAAATATGTTCTGGCAAAAAAGTCCCATGTCCCTGCACAACCCGTTTTTTCTTGACACGGCGTGAAAATAATTTGCGATGCTCTTCCACAAATTTTTCTAAAGGTCTACGAATGAGATCCAGCATCGGTTGCGTGATCGTCGTGTTGAGATATTTTTGTGTCTGATAAAGGACATCTTCAGACAAATTGTATAAATTTTCGGGACGGCCAGCATCCCCCCGTCCTTCAACTGGATTTTCACTATGAATGAGCGCCAATTGTTTAGCAAGCCGCCCAATGATGGTCGGGGTTACTTTTTTATGTTCCAAAAGTGAGTTTAAAAAATAGCGTTCACTGAGGTGTTCTAGCTTGATCGCGTAGCTGATGACATTGCCTTCCGCATCAAAATGATACTCCTCACCATCTTCTGACAAGGGGAGAACTTCCTGGTAGATTTTCCCCGCATAGATTCGCCCCAATTTCAATTCTTCATGCAAAAAAGATTCTGTGACGGCAGGGCTAGAATAGTCATGACTGCTTTTTTTAATTTTATAACGAGTCGTGCCTGTGATAAAAAAATAAGAGGTTCGCGTTTCTAAAAATTTGATTTTCCGGGTGGCTTCAGGATATAAATCTTTATTTTTTAACGCTTTATAAAATGGAGGATGCACCTGCGTCATCTTGCTCTCCCTCAGGGGTGGTTAATATTTTTTTAAAAGTATCTTGAAACTGGAATTTTGTGAAATTAGTGTTCTGGAAGAACTGCTGGGAAGACATTCCATTTGCGCATGGTTTTTCTCAAATTATGAGGAGTTATTGTAAAGCTAGCAGAGAAAAACATTTTCATCTTTTTAAATCAGTGGGTTAGCTTATATTTCACAAGAAATATATTTATCTCATAATCCATAATCAAAAACAAATCTTTTATTTGTAGGAGAGTTAATAAACTGGCTTTGCTATAGAAAATGAGAAGAATGCTCTTTTTCACGAAACCATTTATTCGATTTTTGGAGTCCGAATATGTCCTTATTTTTTAGAGTTCGTCATATTTTTTGGAGCACCAGTTTAGCCCTCATGCTGGTCAGTGGTGTCGGGATCAATCCCCTCTGGGCGATCAAATACACAGAGGACGAACGGCAGAATATCAAAATATACAAATCAGAAGGCCCCGGTGTGGTCAATATCACGAGCATTACAGTCAATTATGATGTTTTCTACCGCCCCCTGCCAGCCTCCGGTTCCGGTTCCGGGTTCATTATTGACCCGCGTGGTTATATCCTCACCAATTACCATGTCGTGGAAGGCGCTCAGGAATTGACGGTGACTCTCTCCAATAATAGCCAGTGGAAAGCAGATGTGATCGGAACGGATCCGAGCAATGACCTGGCTGTCATCAAAATTAAGAACCCTCCCGATAAGTTGACGATTTTGGAATTGGAAGATTCTTCTAATCTAGTGGTCGGGCAGAAAGTGTTAGCGCTGGGCAATCCGTTTGGATTAACACAAACTTTGACGACAGGGATCATCAGTGCTTTAGGAAGAACAATTGAAGCGCAAAATGGCAGAAAAATCGATGGGGTGATTCAATCAGATGCCGCCATCAATCCCGGCAATTCAGGAGGCCCGCTCTTGAACACGGAAGGAAAAGTGATTGGAATCAATACTGCGATTATCGGGTCTGCTGGCAGCGTGGGGATTGGTTTTTCCGTGCCAAGCGATACGGCCAGGAAAATTATACCGGATTTGCTGACTTATGGTTATGTGCGCCGCCCCTGGTTAGGAATCGAGGCCATCCCAACCAGCCGTTTGCAAAGACTGGGAGTGGGCATCCCTGAAGGCATGCTTATTATCAATCTAGTCAAGGGC
>WASW01072874.1_pt1 | contig 21416 bp, 6 predicted proteins | sample 5698521 | NCBI WGS metagenome assembly WASW01 (sample SAMN11175560, study PRJNA528189) | sponge metagenome | isolation source: marine sponge | host: Leucetta | place: Antarctica: Western Antarctic Peninsula, King George Island | collected 2013-01
AATTGATGGTCGCTGGAGGACAATCAGGTCACAAGACACCTGACGTAAACACGTCGCCGGATGTTGCAGATGAAGTAAAATTTACAACGTGTTACATGTGTGCCTGTCGTTGCGGTATCAAGGTTCATGTTAAAGATAACAAAATTCGTTATATTCAGGGCAATCGCAATCATCCGGTAAACAAAGGTGTCCTTTGCGCCAAGGGATCCGCCGGCATCATGACTCAGATGTCACCGGCCAAACTGACCAAACCTCTAAAAAGAGTAGGCCCCAGAGGTTCTGGTGAATTTCGTGAAATTGAATGGGACGAAGCGCTTGATTTTGCCACCGGATGGCTCGCGAAAGTACGTGCAACCAACCCCGCTAAACTGGCCTTCTTTACTGGACGTGATCAAAGCCAGTCTCTAACCAGCTGGTGGGCACAACAGTTTGGTACGCCCAATTATGCTGCCCATGGCGGGTTTTGCTCCGTTAATATGGCGGCCGGCGGTCTTTATACAATCGGGAGCGCATTTTGGGAGTTTGGCGAACCTGATTGGGAGCACACAAAATATTTCATGATGTTTGGGGTTGCTGAAGATCACGATTCCAATCCGATCAAAGCCGGGCTTGGTAAAATCAAAGGACGCGGCGCAAAATTTGTTTCCATCAATCCCGTGCGTACTGGTTATTCAGCCATTGCCGACGAATGGGTGGGAATTCGTCCAGGTACGGACGGCTTATTCATCATGGCAATTATCCATGAATTGCTTAACGCCGGGAAGATCGATGAAGAATATCTCGTCCGCTATACCAACGTTCACTGGCTGGTAATAGATAATCCAGGCGGGGAAGATAACGGACTTTATGTTCGTAATGAAGATGGCGTTGCTCAGTGCTGGGATGGTGAAAAAGGTGAGCTGGCCTTAGTTTCGTCCATTGATGCCAAACCGGCCTTAGTTGGTGAGTTTAAACTACCCGACGGCCGGATCGCGGTACCATCGTTTCAGCGCATGGTAGAGCGGTATTCAGATACCAAATACGCCCCCGAAAATGTTGCGGAAAAAACTGGTGTCGCTGCGGCTGATATCAAAAGAATAGCCGCTGAAATTGCACACGTTGCCTTTGAAGAGAGCATTGAGCTTGATATAAAATGGACCGACTGGGCCGGACGGAAGCATGACAAGGTAATCGGCCGTCCCGTTGCCATGCACGCCATGCGCGGAATTTCTGCCCACTCCAACGGGTTTCATACCTGCCGAGCTATACATATCCTTCAGTTGCTGCTGGGTACAATCGATGTTCCGGGCGGCATGCGTTATAAACCGCCTTATCCGAAAGCTTTAAATTCACTGCCTAAACCAACCGGGTCCGACCGCGAGATTCTACCCAATACACCTTTGTCTGGGCCGCATCTCGGTTTCCCAATGTCGCCCGATCAGTTGCTGATTGACGATGACGGAAAACCACAACGGATCGACAAGGCGTTCTCATGGGAATCGCCTTTGGCCATCCATGGCCTTATGCATATGGTGATCCACAATGCCTGGAAAGGCGATCCATATCCCATCGATACGCTGTTCTTTTATATGGCCAATATGGCGTGGAATTCATCGATGAACACGTCGAAGGTCATCGACATGTTGACTGACAAAAACGAAGAAACGGGCGAGTACAAAATTCCGCGCATTATCTATTCTGATGCATTTTATTCAGAGATGGTGCCTTATGCGGACCTGATCTTGCCAGACACCACATACCTTGAGCGTTACGACTGCATTTCGCTTCTCGATCGCCCGATCAGCAACGCGGAAGCCGCTGCGGATGGCATTCGTCATCCGGTTATCAAACCAGACAGGGATGTGCGCCCGTTTCAGGATGTTTTGCTGGAGCTCGGCTCTCGTCTTGGACTGGCAGGAATGATCAACGAGGACGGAGACCCCAAGTTCCCGGATGGGTACCGTGACTATATTACCAATCATGAACGCCGACCGGGCATTGGCCCATTGGCAGGATGGCGCGGCATCGACGGCGACAAACAGGGGCGGGGAGAAGTAAACCCAAACCAGGTTGATCGTTACATTGAAAACGAAGGGTTCTGGGAGCATAAAATTCCTGAAGAACATCAATACTACCGGTTTGCCAACAAGGGTTATCTCGAGTGGGCCTTGGAGATGGGTTTTGTTGTCAATTCCGATCAGATCGTTATGAAGATTTATTCGGAAGCGTTGCAAAAGTTTCATTTGGCGGCCGAAGGGCATGGCGAGAAACAACCGCCGGAACATTTACGCAAACGTATTCTTGATGCCTTTGACCCCTTGCCAATCTGGTATCCGCCGTTGGAAGAACAGCGGATTGATACAGATGAATATCCGCTTCATGCCCTGACCCAGCGGCCTATGCAAATGTATCATTCCTGGGGCTCACAAAACGCCTGGTTGAGGCAAATTACCGCTGGAAACCGGCTCTTTATGTCGCGCGAAAAAGGCGCTGAGCTCAATATCAAAACAGACGACTGGGTTTGGGCGACAAGCCACAACGGGAAAATTCGTGTTCAGGTATCGCTAATGGATGGTGTTCAGAAAGATACGGTTTGGACATGGAACGCCATTGGAAAACGGGCCGGAGCCTGGAACCTTAGTGATGATTCATCTGAAAAAACAAAAGGCTTTTTACTGAACCATTTGATATCGGAATTGTTGCCAGATACAGGTGATAAAAACCGCCTGACAAATTCCGACCCTGTGACTGGTCAGGCCGCATGGTTTGACCTGCGCGTTAAAGTCGAGAAAGTTGGCGCTGACGAGGAGACCGGCATTTATCCCGTGTTTGATGCACCAAAAAAACCTGATGGCATTAAACCGGCGCCGGATATTTTGCGTTACGGGGAAGATTTCCATTCCGATGGAGAAGGGGCCCCCAAATGACCGCCCTTCCAGCATCAACCGAGAAAAAGATCGGGCTTGTGATTGATCTCGACATTTGTGTTGGTTGTCATGCCTGCGCCGTGAATTGCAAAGAATGGAACACCGGCGGTCATATGGCGCCGCTAACGGATCAGGACCCTTACGGTGCCAAACAGCGCGGCGTGTGGTTTAACCGCATTCATTCGTTTGAAGCCAAACCGGAAGATGGTGGCGCCGGGCGCACGGTGCATTTTCCAAAGTCTTGCCTGCATTGTGAAGACGCAAAATGCGTTACCGTATGCCCGACGGGGGCGTCGTTCAAACGCGCTGAAGACGGTATTGTCCTGATTGATGAGAGTAAATGTATTGGTTGCAAATTGTGTTCCTGGGCCTGCCCATACGGCGCGCGTGAATATGACGATGATGCTGGGGTGATGAAAAAATGCACCTTATGCATTGACCGTATCTATAACAAAAACCTAGACGAAATTGATCGGGTGCCAGTCTGCGTCTCCACCTGTCCCGCAAGCGCCCGGCATTTTGGTGATTTTGCCGATCCCAATTCAGATGTTTCAATCATGACCAAAGAACGCGGTGGATACGATTTGATGGAAGAGATGGGCTACAAACCCACCAATAAATATCTTCCGCCGCGGGCAGCCAGAAACTCTGCCGAAAACAGTGAATGGCCAACCGAACTTGCAGCCACCCCCGGTAATGACCAGCCCCTGCTGCGCTGGGTCGACAAATTTCTATCGCGCTAAGAATAGGTTAAAACCAATATGCATCCTGCTTTTTCCGTAATATTTTTTACCGTCGGTTCCGGAACCGGATATGGTTTGTTGGCTATATTCGGTGTGCTTGGAACGGTTGGCCTATTACCAAACGACCCGGTCTTCGGATTGATCGGGATGGGTGTTGCGCTGGCATTTGTTACCACCGGTCTGTTGTCTTCGACCTGGCATTTGGGGCACCCGGAACGGGCGCTTGGCGCGTTCAGTCAATGGCGCACATCCTGGTTAAGCCGTGAAGGTGTTGTCTCCGTATTGGCCTACATGCCCGCCTTAGCCATGACCTACGTCTGGTTTATGCTCGATACCCAACCCGGTTGGTTTGCGCCGCTGGCAGCGCTGACGGCAATACTTGCTGCGATAACGGTCTATTGCACGGCAATGATTTACTGCAGCCTGCCGACCATCCATCAGTGGCATAATAAATGGACTACTCCCGGGTATCTCGCAATGGCGCTGGCGGGCGGCGGCGTTTTATTTATGGCGCTGATACAGATTTTTTCTATTAACGTAACAACACTGCCCTACTGCACAGTTGCTGTTCTCAGTCTCGCCTGGCTCGTTAAAATAACTTATTGGCGTTTTATAGATACGACGCATCATCAAAGCACACCTGAATCAGCCACCGGACTTGGTCACCTTGGAAAAGTCAGCATGCTTGAAGGGCCGCATACCGAAGCCAACTATCTGCTCACCGAGATGGGATTCCAGGTGGCGCGAAAACATGCGGTAAAATTACGCCGATACGCCCATATCCTCGGTTTTATTTTGCCAATAATTCTGACCCTTGGTTCATCAAGCACATCTGGCCTATTGGCAATGACCATTTCAATCTTTGCCGCCGTATCGTTTTTACTCGGGGCGATTATTGAACGTTGGTTGTTCTTCGCCGAAGCCAAACATACGGTTATGCTATTTTATGGTGCAGAGCGGGTTTGAGTGGTATTTAAAGCGGAATTCATCACCTGAATTCGGCCTGATGTGTTAAGATCACGACCGTGACCTTCATCGCCCCCTTGCCGGTAATAATTTGACTTGGATTTCGACAAAGCCTACATAAAGGGCAAGAAGAAAAACAACAAAGCACGCTAACTCTATAGGACGGAACCCGAAACGGGACGTTCGTGGAGTCATAAAAGATGGCCGATATTTTTGCATCGGGCGATACCGAGTCCCTCACCCTGAACGCTGGTGAAGGTGATTCCATTTCACTTCCTGAAGACTTCCCCCTCACTGATGCTGAGTTTAGCAATAGTGGTGATGATCTTGTGATCATGGGCCCCGACGGGGAGCAGGTCACCGTTGAAGATTATTTTGCCCAGGAAAATCCACCTCAACTAACCACGCCTGATGGCGCCGAAGTTTCTGGCGACATGGTTGTGGAGTTGAGCGGCGGTGCGGGCTCCGGCACGATGTCTGCCGGAACGGACGAAGCCGGGTCCGGCTCGATCGTTGACAGCACAAACGTCATTGCCGGTACTGATGGTGAACCGATCGGTACCGTCGAAAATGTTTCCGGTACCGTATTCGCGGTTCGCACCGACGGTACGCGCGTTGAACTGGAAGAGGGCGATCAGGTTTTCCAGGGCGATATTCTTGAATCCGGTCCGGACGGCGCCATTGGTGTTCTGCTCGCTGATGAAACCACATTCTCCATGGGCGAAGAAGGCCGCATGGTACTGGACGAAATGATTTATGATCCTGGCACTCAGGAAGGGTCTGTATCCCTGTCCATTCTTCAAGGTGTGTTTACCTTCGTATCCGGTCAAGTCGCCAAAACTGACCCCGATGCCATGACCCTCGATACGCCCGTTGCCACCATTGGTATTCGCGGCACCCAGGTGGGTATCGAAATTCCCAACGGAGAAGACATGCAGGTCGTGTTGATGGAAGAAGCCGACGGGTTTGTTGGCGAGGTCGTCATTCAGAACGATGCCGGCGCGCAGGTTCTGAACGGCGCCAATTCATTCTCGATTATCCGTAGCTACGATGTTCCGCCCCTAGCAGCGCAGCAAATTGACCAAGCTCAGATGATTGAGAATTATGCAACTGCGCTGCAACATCTGCCGCTGGTACATGGCAATCAGAATGATTTTGGTTTGCAGGAGAATAGGGCTGATGAGTTTCTTGATGAAGAAATTCAACAGCTTGATGACGAACTCGACCCCGAAGCACTTGATAACTTTGATACCGCTGCTGGCGGGGAGGACACTGGCCCCGGTCTTGACAAAAATGATGATATTTCCGACGGACCTAAGGAAATTGACGGCCCAGGGCTAGTTGATATCGTTGGGGTCGGGGAAGAGATTATAGTTCCTGGAACTGGTACAGGAACCGGTAGTGGAATTGTTATTGAAACAGGCAAAGGCACAGGTAACGACGACCCTCCGCCTGTAGAACTTTTCGATCCGTTTGCACCCATAACTTGGTCCGGTGGCGATGGCGATGACATCTACTTTAGTGGTTTGGGTGATGATGTTTTATCCGGTGGCGGCGGTGATGATGAAGTTCATGGTGGGGGTGGCGACGATAAAATCAGTGGTGACGCCGATGACGATTCCCTATTTGGTGATGCTGGGGACGATTCAATTTCCGGCGGTGCCGGCGCGGATGTAATCGATGGTGGCTCTGGTAACGACTTCATTCAAGGCGGCGGCGGCGCGGATATAATCGATGGCGGAACCGGCGATGATGTATTGGTTGGTGGAACCGTCGAAGATGGCACCACAGTTGACGTTACCGAAGATGGTACAATCAATCTGACCGACGCCGGTAATGTCACAACGGAATTGGTTGATGATGGTGAAACGACAAATTCCGCCAGCGGCGAAGGGGATACAATTTCCGGTGGTGAAGGCGATGACGTGATCATCGGTATGGCTGGTGACGACGTTATCGATGGTGGCACTGGTGACGATATTGTTCATGGCGGTAGTGGCGAAGACACCATTTCTGGTGGTGAAGGCAATGATTTGATCTTTGGTGGCCTGAACGACGATGATTTGTCCGGTGGCGTGGGTGAGGATCGCGTATATGGAGGCAGCGGAAACGATGCGATTGCCGGTGACCTTGGTGACGATCAACTCTTTGGCGGAACCGGAAATGACGCTATTTCTGGTGGTGAAGGCGCGGATACCCTGGATGGCGGTTCAGGCAGTGATGAACTTTCCGGCGGCGAAGGAGACGATGAAATAGACGGCGGCCTTGGAGATGACGTTGTTTCAGGCGGTGCCGGTGGTGACAGCGTTGACGGCGGATTTGGTAATGACGTTCTATTGGGCGGAAGCCTTGAAGAAGGACAAACCGTTACTGTTGCCGACGATGGAACAGTCTCTGTCGTTAATGCAGATGGATCGGTAGAAGCATATGTAGAAGATACAGCCGACGGCGCGGATGATTTAGATGGCGGTAGCGGAGAGGACGTTATCGTTGCCGGGGCTGGAAGTGATACTCTTGACGGCGGTGCCGGTGATGACGTGTTGGTCGGCGGTAGTGGTGACGATACTATCGATGGCGGATATGGAAATGATGCGCTGTTTGGCGGTGATGGTGACGACACCTTGGAAGGTGGATTGGGCGCCGACGCAATTAATGGCGGTGCTGGGGACGATACCATTATTTTGCGCGATAGTGATGTCGGCATTGACGGCGGCACAGGTACAGATACGGTCGAATTTGAAACCCTAAAAATCGCGGGCATAGATATTGACCCAACTGTGATGATCAACCTTGGCGGCGACACGTCAATCACGTTGCCGGATGGTGAAACCAAAGATTTGTTCGCCAATACAATCGAGTTTTTGTACGAGATCGACGGGGAAACTAGCCAGTACTCAACTTCGGTTACCAACGTTGAAAATGTAATCGCCGGGGGTGGTGACGATATCATCATCGGCAGCGATGCTGACAATGTTATTACCGGCGGAGCTGGCGATGATATTATTGACGCTGGCGAAGGGTTTGATACGGCGAAGTTTGACGGCGATTTTTCCGACGCAACAATTACTTTTGATATCGACGGTAACATTACGCTAACCGGTGATGACGGCATCGATATTTTAACCGGCGTTGAACTTCTTAAGTTCGCTGGCAACGGCGCTGGCGACGGCGTTGTTGCGGCGCCAATTGCCGAGGATGCGTCTTTCATCTTAAGCAAAGGCGGCCTGTTTGATGACATTGGTGATGCGACCATGGTCACCGTATCTGGACTACCGGAAGCGGCTGAACTTTTCCCCGGGACACGTAACGAAGACGGCACTTGGACCATCACCGCAACTGAAGATGAAACGTTGGCGGATATTTTGTTAAACGTTGAAGTATCGCCAAATTCAGGCGCTGATTTTGCAATAAGTGTTGCAGGTACAAAATTTATTGAAGGTACAGAAGCCGTTGAGGCCGTACCCGCTACAGAAACCACGGAAGCGATTGAAGCTGTTGAAGCCACGGAAGGGTATTTCGAGACCACTGGCACAGGTGAACTTCAAATGATCGTCGCCGGTGTTATTGATTTTGTCCTAAACGATTTTGCAACGGAAGGAATGGCCGGGAATGAGGACCAGCCCATTGATCTGAATGTCAATTTTGATATGGGTGATATGGATGGATCTGAAACACTGAGCATTACGGTCTCTGGTGTGCCAGAGGGATCAGGGTTTGATGGGCCCGGCGGTGACAGTCTCGATGCCTCCTTGCAGGCGACATATACGGACCAGTTTGGTGCAGAGCAGGACCTCGAAATTTCCCGTAATAGTGAAGGCGATTTTGTTATTGACGGTAGCGGGTTCAATTCCTCCCAAATGGAAGAAATCCTGAATTCTCTGACTGTAACGCCGCCCTTTAATCACGATGAAGATTTTGATCTTACATTCCAGGTTTCGGTAACGGAGGAAGACGGCGCGACCCAGACGTTTGTTGAATCGACATCTGTAGCCGTTGAAGCCGTTGCCGATGCACCTTTGCTGGAAGTGAATAATTCTGATCAAAGCATCGCGTTCGACATCAACGAAGACGAACGTATCGCGCTCAATATTAACCCAACACAAACCGATCCGTCTGAAGTGTTGTCCGTTACCATTGACGGACTTCCAGATGGGACGACCATTGAAATTAAAGTTGGTGAAGATTGCGTCGAATTACCTGTCGCCGATGGCAGCGTGGTAATTCCAACGGAATATATGGACTCGGTTTTTGTGACGCCGCCAGAAGATTCCAATGAAGATTTTAACCTAACCGTTAACGCGACGTCCACCGAACCTGAGAACCAGGATAAGGCGACGACGTCTTTGAGCATCTCAGTCGCTGTAACGGGCGTTGTTGATGATTTTGATGTAACAGCTGAGCTGGCCCACGTCATACCGACAACGGACGGGAAAATCCTGAACGATGATGGCGATGTCAGTTATGATGTCGACATTGTTTCGGCCCTTAATGACATCGATTTTTCTGAAGGTCGAACTGAGTCTGAAACCATGTCAATCTCCATTCGGGTTCTCGATGTATTGCCTGATGATGATGGTAATGTTGTTGATTTTGCGGGTGCTGCAAATGTCCTGTTTGATGGCGGCGCTATATTGCAGGACGACGGATCATGGTTGATTGAAGGCGCTACCGAGGCTGACGTTCAACAAATTCTCACCGATTTGACAATGACTGTTGGCGGCGGCGTTTCTGAAGACTTCAGGTTACAGGTCAACACGACTGTAACGGAAAATGATGGCGATTCGGTTACCAAGGAAGCGTTCCTTGGCGTTGAAGTTGCTAATGATCCGCACCTCAACATTCATGCCGCGGAAGGGTTTGAAGATCTCCCTATCCCGCTTCATCTTGACGCGGCACTGACAGATACCGAAGGCGAAACGTTATCCCTGACGATTGATGGAATTCCTGAAGGTTCTGTTTTGACTTCTGACGGCGTGGTGCTTGATGTCGTATTTGACCCTGTTACGGGTTTCGGTTCAATCACATTTGATGCGGCTGAAATTAGTGGTCCCGTTCTTGAGAATCTCCACATTCAGGCACCCGAAAATTCGAATGTTGATTTTGATCTGACGGCGACGGCTACATCTACGACAGACGTCGGCGATATTGCTGAAGTAACGGATACAGTAACTGTTCAAATTGAGGGTGTTGCCGATGAAGCTAACCTATCCCCAGATGAGGCCTTTGGGGATGCTGGTATTGCGATTCCGCTAAATATTAATACCAGTCTCAATGATACGGACCCAGGCGCAGAGGTTCAATCCGAAACACTGTCGATCACCATCGAAAATATCCCGGAAGGATCGGTGATCATGGACGGCAACACCGTGCTCACACCGGTCGATGGTGTGATTACGATCTCTGGTGATATGATTGATAGCGGTGCGCTGGACAACCTGACAATTACGCCGTCGACTGAACAACTTGATAATTTCACGTTGATGGTTCGGGCCGTTACGACTGAAGATGATGGCGATACCGCAACCGTATCCGAAGTCTTGAACGTGATCCTTGATGAAGGTGCCGAAGCGCCGACCGTAACGTTGGGCGATTCCCAAGGTGTTGAAGACAGTGCCATAGCACTTAACATTGATATCACGCCCGAAGATCTTGGCGAGACATTGTCTGTGACCATCAGCGGTATTCCGGCTGGTGCCGTTCTGTCCGCTGGCGTTCTTCAAGCCAACGGCACGGTAACCTTCACCGATCAGATGATCGCCGATGGTGCGCTTGCAAACTTAACCGTGACACCACCGGCCAATTCAAATACCGATTTCGATTTAACAGTCGCGGTAACGTCGAATGATGATGGTGATACTGTAACTGTAACTGATACGCTGTCTGTCGATGTTGTTGGCGCTGCTGATGCTCCAAACTTGACGGCGCAGGATGTAACGGGGGCTGAAAATTCGGCCATCGATCTTGACCTGACATCGTCTCTGAATGACACCGATGGATCCGAAACACTATCTATCACAATTTCTAACATTCCCGACGGTGCGAGCTTGTCTGTTGGTACAGTAAATCAAGATGGCTCGGTTACGTTAACACCAGTTCAATTGGCTGGATTGCAAATCACGCCTGCGACTGATTCCGAACAAGATTTCTCGCTTCAGGTTACGGCGACGTCAACGGAAGACGATGGTGATACATCAACCGTCTCTAGTGTCTTTAATGTCGATATTGTTGGCGGGGCTGATGCGCCAGTCGTTACCATTGGTGCAGCTGAAGGATTCGAGGACACAGCCATTCCGCTGAACATTGATATCGATCCGACTGATGTTACCGAAACATTGTCCGTCACAATTAGTGATATACCTGAGGGTTCAGTTCTGACCTCGGGTGGAGTTGTACTTAATGTAGTGTTTGTTGAAGGCACTGATGGCGTAAGTGTTGGTCACATCACGTTCAGTGATACGGATCTTGAGGGTGGTGTTCTGGCGGATTTATCTATTCAGCCACCTGCCGATTCAAATGTTGATTTCAATTTGGATGTCGCCGTCACATCTACGGATGGCGCTGCTCACGTTACCGATAACTACCCACTGTCTGTCGACGTCATCGGAGTTGCAGACGCGCCGAACTTGACCGTGGCAGATGCTGCGGGCGCGGAAAACACAGCTATTGATCTGGATCTCAGTTCTGCGCTCAATGACCTTGATGGATATGAATCGTTATCGATCACGATCTCGAATATACCAGTCGGCGCAAAACTAATGTCCGGTGGTTCCGAACTCACCATTGAAAATGGTTCGGTTACAATTACCGAGGCGATGATTGATGCTGGTGTGTTGGATAATCTGAGTGTTACGCCACCTCAGGACTCTGAACAGGAGTTTGCACTTCAGGTAACGGCGACTTCAACTGAAAACGATGGTGACACGGCCTCCGTTTCCGGTGTTATCAATGTTGACGTTTCCGGCGGTGCGGATGCGCCGACGCTGGTGCTTGATGATGCCGCCGGTCTGGAAGATGGATCAATTCCGCTGTCGATTGAATCGCACCTGTCGGATTCTGAAGAAGTGCTCAGCAACACCATATCTGATATTCCGGACGGTGCCGTTTTGACGTCAGGCGGCATCGACATCGTCATCTCTGCCAATGGTGTTGCCAATCTTCTGCCCGAACAATTGGATGGATTGACCATTACGCCGCCTGAAAATTCGAATGAAGATTTTGATTTGACGGTAACGGCGACGTCGACGACAGAAGGCGGCGAATTTCAGGATACCACGGGCAGTCTGACTGTTGAGGTAATCGGCGTTGCCGATGACCCAACGCTGTAGACGACTGATGCTTCTGGAGCTGAAGACAATCCCATCGAACTTGATATTTCGTCGGCGCTTACCGATACGGATGGATCTGAAACCCTGTCGATTACGATTTCCGGTGTTCCTGCCGGGGCAACCTTGAACGGCGGCACGGATAATGGCGGCGGTGTCTGGGTGCTCGATGCTGCTGATCTTAATGGCCTGACGATTACGCCGCCGACAGATTATAATGGTGAGTTTGATCTGTCAGTAGCGGCAACCGCAACCGATACCGAAGCTGCGGGCGAGACCCAGTATACGGATACGGCGACAGTGAACGGCTCGTTACATGTCGTTGTTGCCGATGGCGCGGAGCCTCCTATTTTGGTTCTGGATGATTCGCTGGGTGATGAAGACACACCAATTGCGCTCAACATCGATGCGACGGCGGCAGATGGATCGGAAGTTCTGTCCATAACCATTAGTGATATACCCACCGGCGCAACCTTATCAGTCGGTACAGTGGTCAATGGCGCGGTTACGTTAACGCCGGATCAACTTGCTGGCCTGACAATCACACCGCCCACGGATTCAAACGTAGATTTTCCGTTAACCGTAACGGCGACGTCACAAGACGGAAACGACATCTATTCTACGACAGATACTTTGAACGTTGATGTTGTCGGCGTTGCCGACGCACCGACGTTGACGGTTACAATGGGCGAAGGCATCGCTCAGACTGAAGACCCCGCATCGACGACAATTTCGATGACCAATGAAGGGGATATCAACGCCGGGTATGACAGCTCGTACGGTTATTTCATCAAGGATGAAAATGGTGACCCTGTTGAAGGTGGTATCGTCTGGGCCGACATCAAACAAGGTGTAGGAGAAACTCAGGAAATCGATCTTGGAGATGTTGACCCGGCAAATATCGGGTTCTTCATGATCCCCAATGGAGACAATGAAAATTCCGGTTTGACGGATGGAATGTCTGTTACATTTGAACAGGACGATAATGGAAACTGGCAAGCTATTGGGCCGGACGGAACGGCGCTTGAAGGCACCGGCGCAGACATATTCTTCAGCGATCAAAATCTGAACGCAGACAATTTTGACCACATGGAAGATACTGACGGTGTTGGTAACCAGAACTGGGAAGATCTGGTCAATGGTGGTGATCAGGATTTCACCGACGGTAACTTTACCGCCAACATTACAGTTGAACCCGGTGTTCCTGGTGAAATTGCATACCCCCTTAACATTGATTCAGCTCTGACCGATACGGACGGATCTGAAACGCTGTCGATTACCGTTACTGACTTGCCAGAGGGCGGTGTTCTTTCTGCCGGCACGGTAAATGACGATGGTTCAGTAACATTAACAGCGGCGGAACTTGATGGCCTGACGCTAACCGTGCCAGCTGATACTGGCGGATTTGATCTGAATGTATCAGCAACGTCGACAGAGAACGATGGTGATACCGCGACGGTTGACGTTACGGTTGATGGTACGGCGCAGACGCCTGACCTTATCGTTAGCGCTGCGACAGGTGATGAAGACAGCGCGATTTCTCTCAACATTAGTGCTGCACTGACGGACACCGACGGATCGGAAACGTTGTCGATCACCATCTCGGATATTCCTGACGGCGCAACGTTATCGGCTGGCATTGTTAACGACGACGGGTCGGTAACACTGACCTCGGCTGAACTGGCGGACCTTAAAATTACGCCGCCGGAAAATTCCAATGTTGATTTTGATCTAACGGTCACAACAACGTCGACAGAAACCATCACTGGTGATACGGCATCCAATACGGCGACGCTCAGTGTTGACGTTGTCGGTGTTGCAGATGCGCCAGGCGCCACGGCCCAGAATGAAACGGGTGTTGAGGACAACTGGATCCAGTTGAACCTCGACAGTCAGGTCTCGGCCGATACAGATGGGTCGGAAACGTTATCGATTGTAATCTCAGATGTTCCGGATGGTGCGCTACTTAACCCAGGAACCGACAACAATGATGGAACGTGGTCTGTATCGGCGGCGCAGTTGCCCACAGTATGTATTCTTCCGCCGGATGATTTCTCTGGCGAGATAACAATGACCCTTAGCGTCACAACGACTGAGAATGATGGCGGTTCAACAACCACTGACGTTCCGTTCACGGTAACCATTGAAGGTGTTGCCGATACCCCGGATCTTGGTGTCACGGCTGCGGCTGGGTATGAAGACACGGCTATCGATCTTGATATTTCTGCCGCTGTTACGGACGCATCTGAGACGTTGTCGATTACGATTTCTGACATCCCCGACGGCGCGACGTTGTCAGTTGGTACAATCGTTGATGGTTCGGTCACCCTAACGCCTGACCAACTCGTTGGACTTCAAATAACGCCGCCAGCAGACTCAAATGTCGATTTTAACCTGACCGTTACGGCGACGTCGCAAGATGGTAATGACACGGCTACGTCCGTGACCAGCCTTCTGGTCGATGTGACAGGCGTCGCTGATGCACCGACATTGGATGTTAGTGTTGGAGACGGAACCTCATCAACGGGATCCGCCGATGTTGATGGTGTCAACTTAACTGGTGATAACGGCGAAGACTTTATCGCTGGCGGGGCTGGTGACGATACGATTTCGGCAGGCGGTGAAGAAGACTGGGTTGCAGCAGGTGCCGGTGATGATGTTATCGATGGCGGCAGCGGTGATGACCGCTTGTTTGCTGGTGATGGCGACGACGTCGTTGAAGGCGGCAGCGGTAAGGACTTCCTCGTCGGCGGCGCCGGAGATGATGTGCTTAACGGCGGTGACGGCGATGATACCTTCGTGATCGGTGTTGGTGACGGAAACGACACCATTGACGGCGGTACGGGAAGCAAAGACACAATTGTTATCACCAATGAAGATGGTACGGTCGCTGATCCATCGGAATGGACGGTTGAACTGACAGAGGGCACGTTCGAACAGGGTTCTGACCGTATGGAGTTTTCCGAAGATGCCGTTGGTACCATTACACTTGCTGATGGCAGCGTCACTTCTTTCCAGAACATTGAACGAATTGATTGGTCGGGTAACGGACCACACGGCGGAAACGAAACCGTGATCGTCGCCGATGAAGTTGGCGGTACAATTAACGGTGACGGTGATGAAGAACGAATCATTGGCAGCGAGGGTGATGACGTTATCAATGCCGGTGATGATGAAGATGCAGTATTTGCTGGCGGCGGTGATGATATTGTCTTTGGCGGAAAAGATGAAGACCTGCTTATGGGCGGTGACGGCAACGATCAGCTCGATGGTGGTAAACACAACGACATGCTGATTGGCGGCGCTGGTGATGACATCATCGAAGGCGGTGAAGGCGGCGAGGGTGGCGACAGTGCGGCGTTCTCTGGCACCCGGGATCAGTATGTTGTTACTGATAATGGAGATGGCACGTTCAGCATTGCTGACCGCGTAGAAGGTCGAGACGGAACTGATACCGTCAGCGGCGTTGAGAATTTTATTTTTGCAGGTGAAAGCTATGATGAAAATGATCTGCTTAGTACCAACCCAGATGATACAGGGCCAATTGGTGATACGACGACCTTTGATTTGAATGTTTCATCGGCGCTATCCGATACCGATGGGTCGGAAACGCTTTCCGTTTCAGTATCGGGTTTGCCAGAAGGTGCTGCCCTGTCTGCGGGTACGATTAATGCCGATGGATCGGTGACTTTGACCCAGGCGGATCTGGCCGATTTGACCATAACGGTGCCGAACAGTACCGGCGGCTTTAATCTCGATTTCGCATCGACTGCGACCGAAAACGATGGTGATACCGCAACGGTATCGACTTCAGTATTCGTACCGCCTGCCGATGGCATCGCGGACACGCCGGATTTGGCGGTAGCGGCAGCGGCGGGTGACGAAGATACCGCAATTGCACTCGACATTGATGCGGCGCTTACCGATACTGATGGATCGGAAACCCTGTCGATCACAATTTCTGACATCCCTGATGGGGCAACGTTGTCGGCAGGTACCGTTAATTCTGATGGTTCTGTTACTCTGACACCAACTGAATTGACTGACCTGACAATTACGCCGGTGGAAAACTCCAACGTTGATTTTGATCTTACTGTTACGGCAACGTCGACTGAAACATCTACCGGCGATACGTCGACCTCGACGGCCACGCTTGCGGTTGATGTCAGCGGTGTTGCTGATGCGCCTGGCGCAACGGCCCAGAACGAAACAGGTGTTGAGGACAACTGGATTCAGTTAAATCTCGACAGTCAGGTATCCGCCGATACGGATGGGTCGGAAACGTTATCGATTTTGATCTCCAACGTTCCTGATGGTGCACGTCTCAACCCGGGTACGGAAAATGATGACGGAACCTGGTCTGTATCGTCTGCCGAATTGCCAAGTGTTTGTATTCTTCCGCCCGGTGATTTCTCCGGCGAGATGGATATGACGTTGAGTGTTACGACAACAGAGAATGACGGCGATGCGACTACGACGGATGTTTCGTTTACGGTCACTGTCGACGGTGTGGCGGATACGCCAAACTTGAACACATCTGTTGCTCAAGGGTTGGAAGATACGGCAATCGACCTTGACGTCTCTGCTATCGTTTCCGATGAAAGCGAAACGCTATCGATTACGATCACAGATATTCCAAACGGCGCTACATTGTCTGTTGGAACGCTCAATCAGGATGGTTCGGTAACACTGACACCTCAACAACTTGACGGTCTTCAAATTACGCCGGCGGCTGATTCAAACGTTGATTTTAACCTGACGGTTACGGCAACGTCGCAGGATGGTGATGATACTGCGACGTCAGTGTCAACCTTACCCGTCACCGTTACCGGCGTTGCAGATGCACCAGTATTGTCCGTGTCGCTCGGCGAGGGCGATGTTGTTCCGGCTGGCGATCCGGAGGACGTTACCATTGATTTGAGCAGCGTAACGGATACCGGTAACGGGTTCAGTGTTGCCGCCAGGTCAATCAATGACGATGGTGAATTGACTGACCCATCCGCCGATAACATCAGTACCCAGAGCAGTAACCCCCCGGGGTTCGGCGTATCTGGCTCGGCTTCCGGATCAGACTCTGAGCTTGGTTATGATGATCAGGCCGGACTATCCGAACAAATTATCGTATCCTTTGATCAAGATGTTTCATCCGTCGATGTTGCTTTCGCGTGGAAACATGCGGGTGAAGATGCTGTCTTCGAACTTTATAAGGATGGCGTGAAAGTTGGTGAAGGAACTGTTGTTGGTGGTAGTGACGGCATAGATCCTGCCGTTACTCTGTCGGCTGATGATGGCAGTGCATTCGATCAGATCGTATTTTCAGCACCTGGGTCCGGTGATGATTATCTCATTAATTCCATCAGTTTTGAAACTCAGGGAAGTGAGTTGGCTACAGAGTATCCTCTTGATATTACCTCTAGTCTGACCGACACAGATCAATCCGAAACATTGTCAATCAGTGTTGATAACCTGCCTGATGGCGTGACGCTGTCAGCGGGTGTCGTGAATGATGACGGATCCGTCACCTTGAACGCATCTGACCTTGATGGGCTAACGGTAACGGTCCCAGACAACACCACCGATTTCGACCTGCAGGTCAGTGCGACGTCAAGCGAAAATGACGGTGATACCGCAACGGTAACAAGTTCCATCAGTGTTAGCGGTGATATTCCGCTGCAGCCGCCATCGCTGGAAGTTTCACTTGGTGATCCGGTTGTTACGGAGATTCCGGGTGAGGTCGGTGAAACCAGAACTGTATTCTCATCATCATTTGATGGCGTCAATGCGTCATTCGTAGAGACTGCTGATGGTTGGGATACAGATTCTGACGCAATTGAGGTGTGGAGTTCCAAATCCGGTCATACGGGTGACGGCAGTTTCGTTGAACTGAATGATGATAAGATTGATGCCTATGATGACGCCACAAATATAGAACGTTCATTTGATACGGAAGAAGGGGCAACTTATACGTTGACCTTTGATTATTCACCGCGTGCTGGATACAGCTCGGATGTCAACGCGTTTGATATCAAGGTTGATGGTGCCGTAATTGAATCTTTGGCGCCTGATGGAGGCAATAATTCAGATAACGTCTGGCAGACTCATACTGTGACGTTTGTTGGAACGGGCGAGCCAATGAACCTTGAGTTTCTGTCCACCGGAACAGCTATGGACTATGGCCGCGGCATTCGCCTCGATAATATCGCAATGGACGAAACTCTGCCTGACGGACCGTCGACAGAATCGTATGAATATCCTCTCGATATCTCCGCAAGTTTGAGTGGAGTAGATGATAGCGAAGCCTTGTCGATTACAATCGACGGATTGCCAAATGGCGCATCTTTATCTGCCGGTACGGACAATTTGGACGGAACATGGACATTGTCGAGCGATCAATTGGATGGATTGTCGATGTCTGCAACAGATCAGCATGATGACTTCAGCTTGAATGTATCTGCTACGGCATCCAATGATGATGGTGAGAGCGCTATGGCGGCCCGCCTTGTCCAAGTCGATGTCACGTCTGATGGCTTTACCGGTGGTGGTGAAACACTTGAAGGCGGTGACGGTATCGACTCCTTGTTTGGCAGTGACGGCGACGATGTCATTATTGGCGGCGCCGGTGATGATGTGTTGTCTGGTGGTGCGGGACAAGATTCGTTTGTCTTTGACTCAGAAAGTGGGCACGACATTGTTACCGATTTACTGGCACAAGATACTCTGGTTTTCGAAGGTCAGGAATTCAATATGGAAGATTTGGTCCTTAGTGAAAATGATGAAGGTGATGTTGTCGTATCGTTCCAGGGTGTTGAAGGTTCGTCCGTCACGCTGGAAGGCGTTACCAAAGATGATCTTGATACCAACCATGACGGAGACACCAGTGACGGATATTCCGTCTCTGAGAGCGGCGGCACGGTTACTGTCACGATTGATAACGTCGGATGATGCCATCTGGAACGCATAAAAATTGTGATCAGGATTTCCAGTAGCTGTTTTTACTGATAATAATAGTGACACTTTGAGGCATCGGATTTTGGGTTTGCAAACATAACGTTTGAAAATCGTATTTTCTTGAGTTCTCCTGCACAACAATAAAAATTTTAACACCTGACGACCGAGGTTGATTTGCCAAAAACAGTTTATTCACTGCACTTTGATGCCGGAGACGAAATCGTCCGCATTGGAGATCACGATCACAATGCATTTTTTATCGAATCGGGTCGTGTTGAAGTATCAATTGAACGCGATGGACAAAAGCTGGTTGTCGCGGAACTCGATGATGGTGAGATTTTCGGCGAAATGTCGTTGATTGACGACGGACCAAGGTCGGCGACTGTAACAGCATTGATCGATACAGAAGTCATCGTTATCGAACGTGCCCGGATGATCAAGCCGTTGTCTTCAATTGACCCAATGATGAACCTGTTGTTGAGGGTGGTATTGACGCGTTTTCGCAAATCACAAAATCAAGTTGCTGGTGTGAGATTGAAGTCGGAAGACGATTCGGACTCTCTGGATAAAATCCGTTCACTTGCATTCACCCGTATCTCTGGAGAAAAAACATTACGCGAAGCGTTGGATGCGCAGCAGTTTGAAATGCATTATCAACCCATCATTGACCTTGAAGGCGGACACATCGCTGGATTCGAAGCCCTGATTCGTTGGCGTAAACCTGAAGGTGGGTTTGTCTCGCCGGTAGAATTTATTCCGCTGGCCGAGCAGTCTGGCCTGATTGTGGAAATGGGGCGCTGGGTTTTGGAAACCGGATTGCGCGATCAGCAAATTCTGGCCGATGTTTGCCGTTCATTATCGCCAGTTGCTCCAACACCATTCATGAGTATAAACGTCTCTGGTGTTCAACTGTCTGATATGGCTGAAACGCGCGTGCTGACGGATATGGTCGATAAAAGTGGTGCTGTTCCGGCCGATATTAAACTGGAAATTACAGAGACGCTGATGGTTGAAAATGCTGATCATGCTGCTACAGCGCTTGGAAAACTACGAGAGTCTGGCGTTTCAATTGCTATCGATGATTTTGGAACGGGATATTCAAGCCTGAGTTATCTGCATCAATTTCCGCTTGATACCTTGAAAATTGATCGGGCTTTTATTGTCAATATGGACAATTCGGACAGCGCCAAACGTATTGTGCTCAGCATCATTCAACTGGCTCACTCGCTCGATTTGAATATCGTCGCTGAAGGTATTGAAGAAAAACGTCAGATGGACATGCTACGTGAACTGGGCTGTCAGTACGGTCAAGGTTTTTATATGGCGAAACCCCAACCTATTGCCGATGCAATTGATTTACTGAAATCTCAGCCCAGTTGGAAATAAGACACTTCGAAGTATTTACTGATCCGAAGTTTTAAATACGATTGCCGTAAATATTACCATTCCAAGAATTACGCCTATTGATCCGATAGCAGCAACAGGATCGGCCTCTGGCATACCAGCATAGATCATGTATACCCCAAGATTTATTAAAGTAGCTCCGATTGTTGATAGCCAGAAATGAGCCATTGCCAATTTTGTTTGACCGGCACCTTGATGGATTTTGTAGTATAAACCCAAAAGCATCATGGTGACCCACCCGATCAGGATGATGTGAGCATGCGCCTGTATTTAAGTATGTATGGTCGTCATCGCCATTTTTATCCCGAGGGCCATGCCGATCAGGGCGAAAATTACAGCAACCTTGATATAATTTCCCGAAATATTATGCATTTTAATTTCCCTATTTAGCGAACAAAAAATTCGTCTATGCCGGGTCTTTCGGCAACTCACGAAAGTGGGCCCACCTGGTCGTGCCGTCACGATTATCGAGGAAATTTAAGAGAGCGGTGATCGGTTTCCGGTCGTAGCGGGTGCCGGCATCACCAAGAAGAATATCAGCAGCCTTTTGAAACGGCATTGCTTTGCGGTATGCACGCGTACTGACCATGCCGACAAATGCATTGGCGACGGCCAGAATACGCGCCGTCAGTATAATTTCTTCGTCCTTAAGGCCAAGCGGTCCGCGTCCGTCCCAGGTTTCGCCAAACTGGCGGATGGTTTCAACAACCGGTCCTTCGAACTCAACGCCTTCAAGAAGATCAACAGTTGTCAGATAAGCTTTACCCATCAATGCACGTTCTTCAGGGGTCAGATCATCAACCTTGGTCAAAACATCTTCGGGGATGAATATCTTGCCCAAATTCATCAGGTTGCCGGCGACGTCGACGGTTTTGTGATGGATTTCTTCGAGGCCCATCTCTTTTGCAATCTCGGTTGATACTTCGGCTACACGCGAGGAATGATTGGCGGAGTAGGGGTCGCGTCGGTCAACCACGCTGACAAGTGTATCGGTCAGTTGACGCATCATTTTTTCGCCGCGTCGTTTTTCAGAGGTCAGTTCGGTGATATAGCAAAACACCTTTAAAGTGAGTATACTTAGATATGACCTATTCTGTTGATTTCCGTCGCCATGTCCTTTCTGTCCG
>WASW01083123.1_pt1 | contig 21383 bp, 21 predicted proteins | sample 5698521 | NCBI WGS metagenome assembly WASW01 (sample SAMN11175560, study PRJNA528189) | sponge metagenome | isolation source: marine sponge | host: Leucetta | place: Antarctica: Western Antarctic Peninsula, King George Island | collected 2013-01
AGCGCGGTTTAATGGACCGGACTACGTCTACGCCCTGTTGACGGGATATGCCGATGCACCCGCCGACACGGAAGTCCCCGAAGGTGGCAACTACAACACCTGGTTCCCGGGCCACATCATCGCCATGGCACCGCCACTAGATGATGAAGCGGTCGAATATACCGATGGCACTAAACCAACTCTTGCTCAGCATGCGCGTGATGTTACCACGTTCCTGTCGTGGGCGGCGGAGCCGGAAATGGAAGAGCGGAAATCCATGGGTATTAAGGTCCTGCTGTTCCTTCTGGTATTGACCGGCATGATGTACGCCGTCAAACGCGAAGTCTGGAAAGATCAGCACTAAAATATTCTGAGATTTCAGAACGGAATACGGCTCCTCAAATTGAGGGGCCGTTTTTTTGTTTTTAGATTGCCCGTTACAAAACGTGGCCTTCTCACATCATCCGCCGCAGGCGTCACTGTATTGCCGCCGAGGTATCAAATAACACCGCGCAAATGCTATGGTGATTCGATATACGGTTCATAAAAGTAAAAATAGGAAGGTAAAATTATTGCTTAAACATATGAGAGCCATTGTTTTTCTTTTCGGTGCGTTTTTGTTAACCGGCTGTCAGTCGCAGAACACTCTGAGTTCGGCGCCTCAAGTTTCAATTGAAGACGCAAAAAACCTTAAAATCAATTTCCAGATTGGAGGCCATCGAGCCCCTCCGAGAACCATTAACGAACTCCGCGCGGCCTTTGGCACCGGCCGGATGGCACCTGGTAATTGCGACGCTGTTTGGACCCGGCGCCAAGAGAAGGTCGAACAACTTATCAAACTGATCCGCAATACCAATCCGGGTTCCGGCCGGATCGTGGAAGACCGAGTGCGCCAGATGAACGATTTAATTGATGAAATCATTGATGTCGGCGAATACGCCAAAGCCATAGCCGCACTGGAAGCAACTCTCAGTATGGCGTCCAGTATAACCGAGCAGGAACGGTTAGCCATGCTGTACGCACAAATTGCACGCATCAAGGCACAAATTGGGGATCAGAAAGGGGCCGCCGCCGCCGCCGCCGATGCCGGACAGAAAATGAGTAAATCCCGACTCGGATTAGACAGTGCCTGGGGACTTATATTTCTGAACAGCGCAAAGGCATTTGTCGCCCATGGCGATGGTGATTTGACAACAGCCGAGCACCATTACCGCAAATCCATTTCTGCGGTCAAATACTCCTCGATCTATTCAGACCACGGAAAAATCAGTATCTACGCCCTGCAAACGGCATTGATCCAGAACCTCATGCAGCAGGGAACCATGAATGTCGCCGAGGCCGAAGCTTACGCCGCGGTTAAGGGGCTTAAAATTAAATCACCAAAAAGTTTCCGCTACAGCGGAAAATGGGCAGGGCCGGTGATCATGCTGGCCAGTGTTCTGATGGAACAGGGCAAAACCCAGGACGCTGAATACCTGGCGAATACCGCCATCAACATGCATCAGGTTGGCTGCTCAAGCCCGGCGTCCATGGGATGGACTTACGCCGGCAAAGTGCTGTCCGCCGTTTTGGCTCAAAAAGGCAAGTGGACTGAAGTTTTGGCCCAGCGCGAAATCATGCGAACACAACTCAGAAATTTTCCCGCGGTTTTTGAGCAAGGTTTCGCCGACAATCTGGACTGGGCCGAAGCCGAAGTTTACGCCGGGGACAGCAAACGCGGAATAGGGCAGATCCAGAAAATCATGGATGCACGCCTGATTGAATTGGGACCAGAGAGTTACGGTTACGCGGAAACGCTCGGTTTGATGGCCGGGGCGAAAACCTTTAGTGGGCGGCGTGATAAGGCCAAAAAACTGTACGCATCCGCTTTGCCCGCACTGTTACGCAAAACATCGATAAGAGAACACGACAGCGGACGGACCAGTGCCGTCGGTCGGCGTGACCGTATCCTTGGTCGTTATATGGAGATACTTAAAATCGATGCGGAGAGGGGCGACGGCGGGGCGGCAGAAGAGCTGCTCCGGCTCGCATCGGCTTCACGCCTGAGCACTGTTCAACAGGCTTATCAGGCGAATGCCGTACGTTCAGCCGCCAAAGCTCCGGAACTGATCACACTGGTACGGCAGGATCAAGATGTATCAGAAGAGCTAAAATCAGTGCTCAATACACTGGCGTCGATATTGAGTTCACCCGATGCGAAGTCAAAATCGGTTTCAGTACCAACATTGAGGCGCAGGTTGGTGAAACTGCGTGCCGCCCGGAAGGTTCTCAGGTTGGAAATCACCGCCCAGTTCCCCGAGTTCGATAATTTTATTAATCCCCGGCCTCTCACAGTCAAACAGATGCGCGCCGCTTTGAGGGCCGATCAGGCGTTGATCAATTTCCACGTCATGAATGACCTGACCTATGTCTGGGCCCTGACAAAATTCGGCCCGATGCAGTTTGCCAGAGTGGACCTCGGCCGCGAAAATCTGTCGTCAATGATCGGCGCGCTCCGCAAGGCCGTCGATCCCGGAGCCATCCCCTCACTGCAAGAACTCCCTGAATTTAATACCAGATTAGCGTACCAGCTTTACCAGGCGTTGTTTAAGCCGGTCGAGGCCGGGTTCAGGGATGCGTCAGAATTGCTGATCGTCGCTGATGGTCCCTTAGGGACCCTCCCGTTTTCCATGCTGACAACCACACCAGCGCTGGCAGTCAAGGACGACACGGTTCTATTTGACCGTTATCGCAATGTCGATTGGCTGGCCAAAAACAAAGCTCTGACCCTGTTGCCGTCGGTTAATACTTTATCTTTGCTGAGTGCTGCGCCAGTTACCACCGCGACCAAGCAGCAGGCTTTTATTGGGTTTGGCGACCCTTTTTTCAATGCGAGCCAGGCCCTGGCCGCCTCAAAGGAAGGCCCTATCCAATTGGCAGATGGTCGTCAGTCTCGCGGTATTGGCGGCGGCTTTAATGCCAAACCGCAAACACGGTCTGTCGACAGCGCATCGTACGGGTTATTACCACGGTTGCCCGATACCCAGTGGGAGTTGACACGCATTGCCCAGACTCTCGGACTTGATCCAACCAAGGTCATCTACACCGGCAAACAGGCAAATGAAGACCGCGTCAAAACCATGGACTTGACACCGTATCGGATCATTTCATTTGCCACACACGGCCTGATCCCGGGTGACCTTGATGGCCTTGACCAACCTGCCCTCGCCCTGACCGCGCCCGAAGTTGCCGGCATCAAGGGTGACGGTCTGCTCACTGTTGATGAGATTTTGGGTCTTAAGCTCAATGCTGATTGGGCTGTATTGTCGGCCTGTAACACAGCCGCCGGAGACGGGGCTGGAGCCGAAGCTGTTTCAGGTCTCGGTCGCGCCTTCTTCTACGCGGGCGCACGCGCCCTTTTGGTCAGCAACTGGCCTGTCCATTCGGGCGCAACTGCACACTTAATGGCAACTCTATTTCAACTTCAGAAATCAAATCCGTCGTTAGGACGTTCGGCGGCGTTGCAGAAAACCCGCAACACCATGATCGAAAATGGCGTGCAATCGGATATTAAAGGCAACCCGTTATTTTCCTACGCCCACCCGATCTTCTGGGCACCGTTCACAATTGTTGGTGACGGGGGCGGTGCTGAGGTTGGGTCCTAAATATCGGGCCATTTTTTTATTAAGGCGAATTGAACACCAAGGATTTTAAGTTCCAAAACGTTCGTACCGTTCTTAATTTCTACGATAAGTTTTAAAATTCTATCGCGATCTTTCTTAAAAAGCGTTCGGAAAGTCTGAAAGTTCTTCGGCAAATCGCAACCATCGCACCACCACCTTACCAATTCTCACGGCTCGCATTGCCATGTAAAGTCCCATACAAATCGGGGAGTTACTTCAATATCCATTATGGCTGCTATCGGCATGAACATCAGCCCCAATTTGGACGAACGACCCAAATAGAAAAATAAACTTTGATAGCGGGAATTCGCATCCTGAGCGCCGTACATTATTTGCATAATTATACCGCCAAATAGGCTTCCCACGTACCCCCAGCAGTCATCCAAAATAATTTCATCTTGCAGGTCGTACACTTCTCCAAAATCCTGGAGATTGATCCTGTCGATATTGTGCCTGGGCTTTACCATCAAGTTAACGCAGTGACGCCTCAATATTTCCGCCATCAACCGTCACAATAGCCGCCGTTGTTGATCGCGCTTTTGCCAGATCAACAAACGCGTTGGCGACATCTTCCGCGGTGACTTCACGGCCGAGCAAATTGCCGGACATATAATCATCTTCCGTTACGCCTCGGGCTTTTGAGCGGGTTTTGATAAAATCATCTGTTAACAACCCTGAACGAATACGATCCGCGTTAACCGCGTTGGAGCGAATACCGTCTTGCCCGTAATCAAGCGCATACTGCTTCATTAGGAATAAGGTTGCTGCCTTGGGCAGGCCGTAGGGGCCGAAGTTTTTACCGGGGTTTATGGCCTGTTTTGAGGTATTGAACAACAAACAGCCGCCGGTGCCCTGCGCCTGCATAATGCGAACAACGGTGCTGGCAACGTTCTGGTGGCCCCAGAAGTTTAACTCGAAACTTGCCCGCAGGATCTTATCGTCAACATCCCCAATACGCCCTTGCCAGGCGGCACCCGCGTTCGAGACAACCACATCAACGCCGCCATAAGTCTTGGCAACCTTGTCAAACGCCGATTGAACACTTTTTGTATCTGTCACATCACAAGCAAGACCAATGCCGCCGATTTCAGCAGCGACCTTTACGGCGGCCTTGGCATCGCGGTCGAGGACCACAACTTCAGCGCCTTCAGCGGCAAACGCCTTGGCCGTCGCGGCACCGATCCCGGAGCCGCCGCCGGTGATGGCCACAACCTGCCGGGCGAAGGTTTTTTCAGCACCTTTGCCCAGTTTTGCCTGTTCCAAGGACCAGTACTCGATATCAAAAATATCTTTTTCAGGGATAACACTGTAGGTGCCCATGGTTTCGGCCTCAGTGATCACAGCAATATTGGTTTCCAGAAGGTCGGCGGCAATGGCCGCCGCTTTCGATGAATTACCAAGCCCAAACGCACCAACACCCGGCACCAAAACCATTCTTGGCATGGGGTCGAGTTCGGTTTTGGTATTCTTCAGGCGTTTGTTATTGCGCTTAAAATAGGCGTGATAATCGCCGATATAGTCATCCAATGCCGCCTCAGCGCCTTTGGCAAAAACATCCAGTTTCCCGGCAACCGGCGCCGGCACGACCAACGGTTTGGGTTTTGTGCGGATGACATGGTCCGGCGTTGCCGTGCCCTGCTGACTGTAGCGCATCACATCCTTCCCGCCGACATAACTAAGAATGTCTTTACCCGTTCTGAAGTCCATAACCAGGCGTTTGCCGTCCTGTTCGACCAATCCGCGCAGGATCGGCGCAATGTCCGACACCTTGGCCATTTTTTTCGGCAATTTAATTTGTGCAAACGTCTTGCCCTTACCCTGCGCCAGACGTCGTTCGGCTTTGGTGACCATGGAGATCATCAAACCGTACGCATCCTTGGCTGTTTCAGCGAAGGTGAAAATACCGTGTTTTAGGAGAATCAAGCCATCCACACTGGTATCCATGCGGTATACCTGAGCCGCCTTTTTAGCCAATGCAAACCCTGGCATGATGTACGGCACGTATCCCATTTTCGCGCCAAATACTTCTCGGCACAGCGCATCGCCGTTGTCCTGATCGGTCAGGGCAAGCACCGCATTGGAATGGGTGTGGTCAATGAACTTATGCGGAAGGAATGCGTGCAACAGCGTTTCAACAGATGGGTTCGGTGATCCTGCATCGAGCAGGTTGGTGCGCTGCGCATTGATCATATCTTCGTCTGCCAGCGTCTTAAATTTTTCCATTTTCAAAAGAGGTTGCAAGCGCACGGCGGGCAATCCGGCGGGTTCAATATCGCCCATGTCCCAACCTGATCCCTTAACACACAAAACCTCCGTGTCATCTCCGGCAAGATCGGTCAGGTGAGTTTTTACTGACGTATTCCCGCCGCCATGAAGAACCAGTTTTGCATTACCGCCGAGAAGGCGGCTGGTATAAACACGGAGCGCAATGTCTTCGTTAACGCCTTGTTTGGCGTAACGTTTGATATACGCCGCAGCGTCGCGATCAGACCAGATATTTTTCATAATGGATCCTTTAGAAACGATGGAATAAACTGAGACCTGATATAAAGGGTAAGCCCGCCAAGGCCAAACGAAATACGGAGACAGAGATGAACCCAAAGCCGAAAAAGCATCCCTCACCCCGGTTCGGAAAATTTCCAAGTTGAAAAATATTGGCCCGAAATCAGCGGCGCTACTTGCCAGTGTCGGCATCAAAACCGAAGCCGACTTGTCGCGTTGCGGTTCCGTCGCCGCCTATAAAGCCGCTAAACACAGATATCCCGAAAAAGTTAGCCTGAATTTGCTCTGGGGATTACAAGCCGCCCTGATGAACTTCGATTGGCGCGATCTTCCAGATGAGATAAAAGCCGACTTAAAAAAACAGCTTTAGGGCTAAATCACCATACAAACTGGCCGGTACTATTTCGAGCTGTCCTCTGTTTGCGCGCTGGAATCATCCAGCGCCGCCGTATAAAGCTGTTTACTCGATACCCCAATACTTCCAAGCGGCATGAACGGTGTTTTGGTTTTTTCGCCGCGGCGGCGCTGGATGATGCGGATGATAATGGTGACGATCAGGACGCTATGAATTCCGGCGAAGAAAATAAACAGTCCGGCAGGTCCAATCGCGGCCATCAATTGCGCTGCCACAATCGGCCCAATGCTGGCCCCGATACCATAGGCGATGAGCAACCCTGCGGCGATCTGAACCAGTTTGTCGCGATCTGCCAGATCGTTCACCTGGGACGAGACAAGAGGCAAAATTGTAAAACTGAACCCGCCGAAGATTGCTGCCGTGATGATCAGGGTTAAATGCGATTGTTCCGTCGCCCAGATGACAGCGAGAGCCATCAGCAATGTTATTAATGACGCCGCTAACAGAACCGTGCGGCGATCGAACCGGTCCGAGATCCGGCCAATGGGGAACTGCAAAACCATCCCGCCGAGAATTAGCGCCGCCATGAAGGACGAAATCTCGACGACGTTTAACCCGGCTTCCTTGGCAAAAACCGCCCCCATGCCGTTAACGGATGAATTGATCATACCGCCACATACCGTCCCGAACACTCCGATCGGTGATATCGCAAACAGTTTTTTAAACGGCATACGCTTGGGAGACGCCGGCGTTGGTGCGCTGGCCCGGGTCAACAGGAGCGGTACCAGGGCAAACGAATAAATCATGGAGGCGATAATGAAGAGCTGGAACTGGGCTGGGTCTCCAATCAATATCATCAACTGGCCGAGCCCGGCACCGAGATAATTAATGATCATATAGAGGGATAATACCCGGCCGCGGGTTTGATTGGTAGCCCGCTCGTTAACCCAGCTTTCAACCACCATTATCATACCGGCCATAGAGAACCCGGCGATAATGCGCAAACCAAACCAGGTAAGCGCATCGATGTAGAGAACGTGTGCCAGAACAGCAACCGACATGATCGAGGCAAACGCGGCAAACGCGCGAATATGGCCAACAGCGGCGACAACGCGCACCGCATACAGGGCGCCAAACAATAACCCAACAAAAAAACCGGCCATAATAAAACCGGTCATTTCAGTGGAGAATCCCTCCAATCGACTTCTAAGGCCCAGCAAAATGCTGATCATGCCGTTGCCTAATAACAACAAACAATGGCTTAGCAACAACGATGAAATCGAGCGGATGGTGGTCCACATGGTTTTTTCCTGGTTTTTACGTGCTACGTCTTGGCGAACTCCGGGAACATGGCTGCAAGCCCTTCGGGAGATGCTGCACTGACGCCTCGTTCCGTAATCAGGCCCGTAACAAGGCGGCGCGGCGTAACATCGAAGGCATAGTTGGCGGCTTTGGCGCCATCCGGGATGATCGATACATCCTGCACCGTACCGTCACTGGCGCGGCCGGTCATTATTGTGACTTCCGAGCTATCACGTTGTTCAATAGGAATTTCTTTAACGCCGTCTTCGAGCGTCCAGTCAATCGTTGGACTGGGCAATCCGACATAAAACGGAACACCGTTGTCATGGGCCGCCAAAGCCTTCAGGTAGGTCCCGATTTTATTGCATACATCACCTGTGCCCGTGGTTCGGTCCGTACCGGTGATCACCAGATCAACCTTGCCATGTTGCATCAGATGTCCACCGACATTGTCGACGATCAGGGTATTGGGTACGCCATGTTGGCCCAGTTCCCACGCCGTCAGGCTGGCGCCCTGGTTACGTGGCCGGGTTTCATCAACCCAAACATGAACGGGAACACCGGCATCATGAGCCTTGTATATGGGTGCCAGCGCCGTACCCCAATCAACCGTTGCGAGCCAGCCTGCATTGCAATGGGTCAATACATTTACGCCGCCATCTGCTAATGATGGTTTACCCTTTTTCTCCCATGCGGCACGGATCAACTTGGCGCCATGTTCACCAAGGCTGGAGCAGATTTCAACATCCTCATCGCAGATTTCAGCGGCCCGCGCATAAGCAGCTTGTGCCCTGCTGTCCGGCGATAAAGGCGCAAGCAGTGTATTCAGATCATCGAGTGCCCAACGCAAATTAACAGCGGTTGGGCGCGTGGCATAAAGCCTGTCGTAAGCGTTTTTGAGACCCTCATTCGACGGTTCGCCCGCCATCGCAAGCGCCATTCCGTAGGCTGCTGTCGCCCCTATTAACGGCGCACCGCGCACCCACATATCGGAAATCGCAAGGCAGGCATCTCTCAGGTTTTTCAATGGCACCACAACAAATTCATGCGGCAATTTTGTCTGGTCAATAATTTCAACCGTCTTGCCATCATCCGCCAACCAGATGGTACGGTAAGGTTTGCCGTCAACTAACATGGGAGTAACCTTTTCTCAAAATATATGCGCTCAAAACCATCTTCCGTAATCCGTTCCGTTTCCACATATCTCAAGTGATTATAGAAATCCAGATTCTCTGTCATTTTGACGTTGGTATAGAGAACCAGTTTGTTCAAGTTATTTTCGCGTGCCAGGGCCTCGGCAAACTGCATCAGGATGTACCCATACCCGTGCCCCTGACGATCTGGAAGCACGGCGACGTTTTCGATAAACTGATCAACCGCTCGCGCAAAAGTAACAATATATCCGCCAGGATCTTTTCGATCGGCCAGTGTGTCGGTCAGAGTGTCGGTCAGAATAAAAACCTCTTGTCGCCTCACGTGGCGCTCAAAATCTGCAACCATTGGCGCGGGTTTGTGCCCGATCCGCGGCACATATAATTGATAGGCTTCTTTTGCAATTATTTTCAGCGCGGCAACATCCGCAGGACCGGCCTTGCAGATCGCCGGCCCGCTACTCACAGCCAGCGCCGGACCCGTGATTTATAGTCAAGGTAGCCTTGACCAAACCGATCTTCCATCAACCGTTCTTCATACGTAATGAACTGAGTTTTGATGATCACTACGAAAACAGGGACGGTTATAAACGGAAGCCAATCACCTATCGCGAGCCCGCATCCGATCAGCCCGATAACCATCGCCAGATACATTGGATTACGGCTGAACCGAAACAGCCCTGCTTCAACAACTACGGTACTTTCCGTAAACGGACGAACCGGCGTATCCTCCGCATCAAACCGGCGTTTGGCCATATAAGCCATCAAAAACGCCGCACCAAATATCACCCACCCAAGTGGTTTCACCGTCGCCAGCAGCATGATCGGCGTCGGATAAAGGTAATGGATTAGGGCCATTTCAATCAACCCGGCCAGCAACCAAAACGGCGGTAGAATTTTCTGGAAGGTGTTGGAGTCGAATGCTGGCGTATCTTTCATTTTATCCAAGCACCCGCCCAGCCACGGCATCCAGTTTTTTGACCATCTCCGGATCGCGCGCATCGGGCGCGGTGATCAAAGCCGCCTCAAGTGCGGTCTGGCATCCAGCATCGCAAACATGCGTGCGGCCGGATAATTTTGGAGCAGTTTCCTTCACCAGATTACGGCCCTTGTCGGCATTATCGAGAAGCACTTTGATGATCGCATCGACGGTCACATCATCATGGTCCGGATGCCAGCAATCATAGTCGGTTACCATGGCGACGGTGGCGTAACACATTTCAGCTTCGCGGGCTAATTTGGCTTCCGGCATATTTGTCATTCCGATAACGTCACAACCCCAACTACGATAGAGGTTGGATTCGGCCAAAGTCGAGAACTGCGGGCCTTCCATAGCCAGGTACGTACCGCCCCGTTGATAAGGGATATCAAGGGTTTTAATGGTTTCTTCCAAGGCATCCCCAAGGCGCGAACAAACCGGTTTACCAAGCGCCACATGGGCCACCAACCCGGTGCCAAAGAAACTTTTTTCGCGGGCAAAAGTGCGGTCAATAAACTGATCGGCGATGACGAAGGTGCCCGGTGGCAGTTCATCTTTTAGTGACCCGCAGGCGGAAACAGACAGAATTTCTGTGACCCCGGCCCGCTTCAAACAATCAATATTGGCGCGGTAATTCAGTTCAGATGGTGGGATCCTGTGCCCCCGGCCATGACGCGGCAGGAACACCATTTTCTGACCATCCAACTCACCGAACAAAAACTCATCAGAAGCCTCGCCAAACGGAGATGTGATTTTCTCCCAACGGGTATTTTCAAGCCCATCGATCTCATAAACGCCGCTGCCACCAATCACTCCAATAACTGGAGGTGTTCCACCTAAACTCATTTTATGTCTCCTGATTTTCTATCGCTGCCAAGAGTTTCTCAGGTCCGCCGTAACCTTTCAATCTTTACCACTGCGCACAAAGAATAATTTGTGAATTCTGCAAAAAATACCAATTAATTTATCGTTTATCGATAATTTTTTATTGACTAACATCATTTTCAAGGCTACTTCCTCAAAATAACAATACCCAGAAGGTGAGACATGAAGCAGCAAAAATTATCCAATATGGTCCTACTGATGAGAATCATGATTTTGATCGTGGTCATCGTCGAACTCAGCGAACCCATCGCCGCTTATTTCGGAGACGAAGAACTCATTCTCATGATCAATGATGAAGTTTGGCGTAAAAGCATCTCGGATTTGGCCACTGTGGATATCTTCTTTGTGATGGGTTTCATCTATTGCGCAACCGCCGTCTGGTTATTTGGCGTCTATCAGATTGAACGCCTGTGCCGGTTATATTCGAACGATATTATCTTCTCTTCTGAGGCAATTCGGCGGTTTAAATATTTCGCAGTGTCCTTGATCATAATTGCATTTATTGACTCGCTCGAATTTTTCGTTTTCGTCGCCTACTTCCTAGCCCGTGATATCATACCCGCCGCGCCCGACATATCGTCCCTCGATTATCTTAGCCTGATAGAAATAGACGTCTTGCTTGTTGCTATCCTGTTTTTCGCTATTGCCAGTGTTATGGAATCCGGCACCGAAATGCAGCGTGACACTGAGTTGACGATTTAAGGGGTCGGAGAGGCATTATGGGAATTATCGTTAATCTTGATGTCATGCTGGCGCGGCGAAAAATGAAGCTGTCCGAACTGGCAGGCATCATTAACGTCACAAATGCAAACCTGTCCATTCTAAAAACCGGCAAAGCACGAGCGGTTCGCTTTAGTACGCTGGACGCAATCTGCCAAGCCCTTAAGTGCCAACCCGGTGATATTCTTGAATATGCCGAAGACCAAGGATCAATGGATGCCCACGATGATTAAATAAACTCTCTTTTGGCCAATACCTAAATATCAATCAGGGATTGGCCAAAAAAAAAATTAAATTTGTCAAATAAACCACTGCCGCAAATCGCGGCAACTGTAGGAGTGTGTCATGTTAAAACCAATTACAGCGTTAAGTGCTGGCCTGTTAACCGTTATCACAATTAACACAGCCCAGGCGGGAGAGTTTTCTTATACTGTCGGAGCCGTGACCGGACTGACCCCCGACTACATCGGGTCCGACGATTATACCGTTTTCGCCCTGCCCCTTCTTGGCATGGATTGGGAAGCGGATGAAACAGTACAAACTTTAAATGGATATGACGTTTCGCTTGGTCTGCACAGTGCCTCTGTCAGTTTCCCGGAAGGGCTCGAAGCCGGCATCCTTCGCTTCGCCACACCAAGCAGAACCCATATGCTGAGCATCGGGCTTGGATATGATGGCGGGCGCGATGTTGGTGATAATGCGGCCCTAAAAGGCATGGGCAATATTGATGAACACTTGACCGGCAGCATTGCCCTTGGATCAGAAGGCCATGATCCGTCAAAGTCCGACTGGTATTACGAGATCGACTATACGCAGGCCCTAAACGGCGACCATGATGGCGCCACCCTAATCGGTGCGGTCGGATATTCATGGCCGCTCAATGAGAGTCTGACCTTCGCAACAGACATCGGTATGACCTGGGCCAACGATGATTTCATGCAGGCCAACTTCGGCGTAACGGGCGCGCAGGCCAGCACATCGGCCAACAAAAAGTTCTCGGCTGAAAGTGGCCTTATGGGAACAGAAGTTACCGCATCCCTGCAGTGGATGATCACCGAAAACTGGGTTGCCTTTGGCGAGTTGTCCTACGGACGGCTGGTTGGCGACGCGGCAGACAGCCCTTTGGTTGATAAGGAAGGTGATGCCAATGTCGTCGGCCTGACCAGCGGTGTGGTCTATGCGTTTTAATTCTTTTCGCATCGAATTGAACCGGTTTGCCGGATTTTCCTTTCCCCGGCGCACGGAGACGATAGTATTCGGGCATGCTGTATGAAAACCCGCCCCGCCCATTCTGCCTTTTTTCCCTGTGAGCAGAAACGCAGACTGGTCTGCAACACTGCTGAGTATCGTATTGTTACTCGCCGGGATCATCTTGCTCGATTGCATGGGCGCCGTCGCCAAGATTCTTGTGGTCCGATACCCGGCGCAGGAGATATCTGTCGCCCGTAATGTATTCGGTTTACTGCCCACGTTTTCAATTTTGTTATGGGAAGCGCGCGGACAGTTGAAACTGAACCATTTGTATTTACGCCAGTGGCGGATGGGCCTTGCTCGGGGACTGATGGTCGCGGTGGCGCAGTTGGCTCTATATGGGGCCTTCGCCTATCTTGAACTGGCAACTGTTGCCGTCATCGCCTATGCCGGGCCGTTATTCATCACCATTTTGTCCGTACCTTGGCTGGGCGAACGGGTCGGGGGCTGGCGCTGGGCGGCGGTTCTTGGCGGGTTTGTTGGTGTCATGCTGGTAATCAGCCCGGGAACCGACGCCTTTACGTGGGCCAGTATTTTGCCAGCGGTGGCCGCGTTCTTTTATGCCAATTCATTGGTCCTGACGCGCAAGTTCGATGCGGATGCATCGCACGCTGCAATTAATCTGTACGCTCAGGCCGGGGCCATTGCTGGAAGCCTTGTACTTCTATTAACGACATCAAGTACCGTTTTACCCGGCGGCGCAGCGAACGCGATTTTCGCAGACCTTGGCCTGGCGCTGCTGCTCGGCGCGTTCGGCGGTTTTGGCGTTTACCTGCTGACCCTTGCCTATCGCCGCACCGCCGCCTCGCTTTTATCCCCGTTTGAATATTTCGGCGTTCTATCGGCGCTGGCGATTGGCTGGTTCATCTTCGGCGAATGGCCCGTCGAACGTATCTTCCCCGGCGTGATATTCATCGTTGGGGCGGGACTTGTCATTATTCTGCGAGAGCACAGGTTATCGTCTCGGTCGACATAACGGCAGAAATAAAAAGTGCCTGCCAAGTATTAAGCTGTTTGTTTTTTTGCAACCGCCATCAATACAGGCATAAATGTATCTGAGTTTTTGATCGAAAAAGGTTGAGAAATAGTGACGTTAATAAATCCTGTTTGATGTAATGTGTGCCTCACTTTTTGTTCGGAAAACCCCATCCCGGAACCTTCTGTTGACGTCAACCAATCCCATTGAACAAAAATGCCGTTTGGCTTGAGAAGCGATTTCAACAATACGGCCGTTGCCTCATAGTCGGGTAAGAAGGCGCATACGGACGACGCGGTGACAAGATCAAATTTTGCACCTAACAAATTATTCTCTTTTATAAGATCCGTAGATAGAAACTCGGCAATTGTAGAAACATCAGGAAGTGTCTTACGTTCAAGTTTCGCAATCATTTTTGTAGAGCTATCCAACGCTACGATTTCGCATGCGTGTTGCGTCATTCGCTCCGTGAGTAAACCAGTACCACAACCAAAATCAAACACGTTCAAACCGTCAAGATTAATGGTCGTCGTCAATTCATCAAATGCTTGGTCGGCATAGTCGGCGGCCGAAGAATTGGTATCCCAATCTTCGGCGTGGGAGTCCCACTCATTACTCATCATTAAAGTCCAAGTCCCTTTTTTTCCTAAACCCGAACATCAGAAAATAAAGATCGGCGTCTGTTTGAGGATGGACGAAGAAACCGTCTGGCTCATCTAGTTCCCGCGTAACATCTGCTGGATTGCGGCCAGGACTTCGCCGAGTTGGGCGGGGTCTTTGATCGCGCGTTTGATCAGAATGGCGCCTTCGATGGCACTGAAAATCATTTGCGCGCGCTGGAACGCGGGGCCATTGAAGTGGAAATCGCCGGCCGTCCGACCGCGCTTGAGAAATTCAGACAACCAAGTTTGATGTTCATTAAAAAATGCCGCGACCTCAGTTTGCATGCTGCCCGGCAAGGACGTGTATTCGCCGCTCAGGCAACCACACAGGCAGGAATTGCCATCCTCCGCAGCGATTTTAACAATCGGGCTGACATAAAGCTTTAACGCATCCCAGCTGCCGATGGCATCATCATTGGCGATGTTCTGCATACCCTGCCAGAAACGGGCCCGGTACCGGGCGATGACATCGCGGCCAAGATCGGCCTTGGCCGGGAAATAATAATAGATACTGGCTTTTTTGATCCCGACCCGCTCGGCGATATCCTGAAAACTAAAGGCGTTATACCCACCCCGCATGATCATGTCTTCGGCGGCATCGAGGATTTTATCGGATGTTTCAGTCACGGTGTTATTCGGATCGCCATAAATTTTCGCGGATTGAGCCCTCACCTTATACGGCTAATTTCGGATTGGCACAATTGTCATCAAGGGTCGGCTCAACGGGGGCATCACGGCCCGCTGTTTGACGTGATGCCCCATTTTGACCGCCGAATTTTCCGACTATTTCCTTATTTAACCGGAATGATGTCAAAGGCGGAATCAGCGTAGATATAGAATTTGCACGCTGTGCCCGAAACGCAGGCCGTTGTGTGTTTTACCCCTGCGGGTACATACCAGTGCGACCCAGCTTCCATTTTTGGCGGGGTTTGATCGCCGTTAAACGGATTGATCACGGTTCCCTCTAAAACAACACCATGATAAGCGCCTGAGTGGGTGTGGTTGGGGGTGTGGAAATCGGGGGCAAACTCAATAAAACTACCATGAAGGCCGGTGCTCCGGTCACCATAGGCATGCGCCATTTTCATTTTGCCCGGGAAGATGTCCTGAAACTGAAGCGCGGCGACGGTACGGACGGCTTCTATCTTTGGATCAAACAGTTCCCCAGCAGTGCCGGCTGATACGTTGAACAGGGCCGTGCCAGCGACGGCGAGCATGGCGCGTATGTTGGTGGTTTTTAGGAGGCTTGTCATTATTCGGTTCCTTTTGGTGATGAGAACAAAATCAAATGGCGTTAGGTTTTCCAAACGCCACTAAAGGCCCGATGCGCATCAGGTGATGCTGTATCTACCTGTCGTAAGGTAGATTGTCAACTTATACATTAAACCAACCTAAAACAGTCAGGTCAACGCGTTCAGCGTTAACTCAGATTTTCATCAAATAGGCGCAAGGTCCGCATGCTGGCAATGTCGGCCGAGCGTGGGTCATAGAAGCCGCGCATATCACAATGGAACCCGTGATCAGCCGCATAAATATGAACGCCAACATCGGCGTGCGCCGCGGATATCTGCTCAACGTCTTCAAGCGGAATCGAACTGTCGCGTTCACCAAAGTGCAGGATCGTCGGACATTTGGGTTGCTCGCCAATATGGTCAATAATGCCGCCGCCGTAATAACCGGACGCTGCCTGCACATCGAGCCTGCAGGCCGCCAACCAGACGACAACACCGCCCCAGCAAAACCCGGTAATGCCTATCTTTCCGTTACCGGAAATCGCACAGCGCGCCGCTTCAACATCGTTCATAACGCCGTCCAAATTTTCATTGGCCGCTGCTTTAAAATCAATCCCGGCAGCAAGATCATCGGCCTCGTACCCAGCTTCAAACCCACGCTCAAAGCGGTCATATAAGGCAGGTGCAATCGCCGTATAGCCCAGCGCTGCGTATCGTTCCGTCACATCACGGATATGAATATTAACCCCGAAAATTTCCTGAATGACGATCACCCCACCTCTTGGCGCTCCGTCCGGCTCACACAAATAAGCTGACAGTTCATGCCCATCCGCCGCCGTTAATGAAATATCCTTACCCATTATCGTTCTCCCAAAAACCCGTAAACAAGATCAGAAATTATGTCATGGAAACCAGATTATACCGGATGAGAATTCCAATAAAGTCCACAAATTACACCTATTACGAATATATTTGTTCATTCGATCGACAAACACTGAACGCGTCTCAAAGGTTGCTAAATTGTTAGTGTTTCGTTCTGTAGGGGATTGCCATGAGTTTGGGGAGACGGTTGCGTAGAGTTGTTTTCAGTATTCTGGTGGGGACCAGCATTGCCGCTTGCCAGACTCTGGAAGGGCCACATCTGAGCACATCGCAGGCCCCAGAGAACCCTTCAACAAAGAGGCTTTCCCAGGAATTTTACCTTCCGTTCTATGACCAAACCGATCATTTAAAATTCGATGGCGGACGGCAACACCGCTGACGCGAATCAATTGTACGCCGACCAAAAACCGTTTATGCGGGAGGGCGGAACGTATCTCAGGCGGAAATATCAAATGAAGTCAGACGTCGGATAACCCGGATTGCAGGAGGTTTCATCTAAATCCCCGAGGTTATCTTTGGCGTTATCTCTGGCGTTATCTCTGGCGTTATCTCTGGCGTTATCTCTGGCGTTATCTCTGGCGTTATCTCTGGCGTTATCTCTAGCGTTATCTCAAACGTTAAATTTAAAATTCAGGATATCGCCGTCAAGGACAACATACTCTTTACCTTCCTGACGGAGCTTTCCGGCATCCTTAGCACCTTGTTCGCCGCCGAGGTCAACAAAATCTGAATAACCCATGGTTTCAGCTTTGATGAAACCGCGTTCGAAATCGGTGTGAATAACGCCCGCCGCTTCCGGGGCCTTTGCGCCGTTACGAAGATCCCAGGCACGGGTTTCTTTTGGCCCGGATGTGAAGTAGGTAATTAAATTAAGCAGGCTGTATCCCGCGCGAATAACCCGCGCCAGCCCGGTTTCTTCAAGGCCCATGGATTCAAGGTATTCAGCCTTCTCGACCGGGTCGTCCAGCGCCGATACTTCTTCTTCGATCTGGGCGGAAATAACAACTGATCCAGCGCCCTGAGTGGCAGCCATTTCAGCAACACGCACGGAATTTTCATTTCCGGCACTGGCCGCGTCTTCCTCAACATTACAAACATACAAAACCGGCTTAGCGGTCAGCAACTGCAACATACGGAACGCTTTATTTTCATCTTCAGATATATCGAGTTTACGGGCCGGAATGCCGTCGCGTAATTTTTCAAGAGAGCGCTCAACCAAAGACAACTGAAGTTTGGCATCTTTGTCACCGCCGCGCGCTTTTTTCTCAAGTGGTGTTACCCGTTTCTCCAGACTATCGAGATCGGCCAACATGAGTTCAGTTTCTACCGTTTCCGCATCGCGGAGAGGATTGATCTCCCCTTCAACGTGGGTCACGTTTTCATCTTCAAAACAGCGCAGAACGTGGATGATCGCATCCACCTCGCGAATATTGGCCAAAAACTGATTTCCAAGCCCTTCGCCCTTACTGGCACCGCGTACCAAGCCCGCGATATCAACAAACTCCAGTTGAGTGGGGATGACCTTGGCAGATTTGGTTATGTTGGCAATAATGTCGAGGCGGCTATCCGGAACAGAGACACGGCCTGTATTGGGCTCAATCGTGCAAAACGGAAAATTGGCAGCTTCCGCGCTGGCCGTCGCTGTAAGTGCATTAAACAGCGTCGATTTTCCAACATTAGGCAGGCCCACAATACCGCAGTTAAAACCCATTATTCAGTATCCTCGTTTTGTATTTTTCTAACCGGTTTTTGCCTCGGCGGGTTCATAACCAGAGCAACACGGTTCATAAAACCCGCATCATCTCCTTTGACCAGATAATCCGCTTCATCCGCAATCGCCGGAATCAATTTGTTCAACCAATCCTGATCCGCCGTGGCAAAATCTTTCAGCACATGGCCAACAACTTTTTCTTTCGTGCCGGGGTGACCAACGCCAAGCCTAACGCGGCCATAGTTGGATCCGACATGGGCGTGAATTGAGCGAAGACCATTATGTCCGCCATGACCACCACCGCGTTTGACCCTTATCTTTCCAGCCGCCAAATCAAGTTCGTCATGAAAGACCAAAACATCTTCAGGCGCTATTTTATAAAAAGTCATAACGGCTTGAATGGATCGGCCTGAGTCGTTCATATACGTCATCGGTTTCAAAATCAGCACTTTTTCAGTACCGATTTTACCATCCGACAGCTCACCCTGAAATTTAGTCCGGAATGGCGCAAAGGAATGGCGGTGGACAATCTCGTCCACCGCCATGAAACCGATGTTGTGCCGGTTCCTGGCATATCCCGATCCTGGGTTGCCGAGGCCGACCAACAAAAGCACTGCAACTCTCCTTAATAGAGAAGACTACTCTTCAGAGTCGCCGTCGCCAGCGTCTTCGGAATCGGCGCCATCTTCGCCGCCTTCGCCGCCTTCAGCGCCTTCTTCACCTTCTTCGTCTTCCGCTTCGACGTTAATCGTCGGCGCGGCTATCGTAGCAACAGTGAAATCACGATCAGTAATCGTCAATTCGACGTCATCAGGAAGCGTGATTGCGCTAATGTGAATAGTGTCACCAACTTCGAGGCCAGTCAGATCAACTTCGATGCTTTCCGGAATGCTTTCTGGTGAGCAGCGCATTTCAACCGCATGGCGCACAACGTTAAGAACGCCGCCCTGACGGATGCCGGGGCATTCTTCTTCGTTGATGAAGTTCACAGGAATTTCCATAACCAGACGCGTTTTTTTGCTGAACCGCATGAAGTCAACATGCAACGGCCGATCTGAAACCGGATCAAGCTGAACATCACGGGCAAGAACCCGGTGTTTGTCGCCGCCAATTTCAATTTCATAAACACTTGAATAAAACCCTGCACCGCGGAGGTGCCGATCAAGTCCGATAGGTTCCAGCGAAATCAAAACGGGTTCCTGTTTGTTTCCATAAATAACAGCGGGGACACGACCTGCTCTGCGGGTCGCACGGGCTGCCCCCTTACCTGCCCGTTCTCTTGCTTCAACAGCAAGGTTTACAATTTCAACCATGTGATAACTCCTTAGGTTAATTTTCGGCCTGCCTCCAAGGGTGCTGGGGCCGGATGGTGCTCAAAAATGAGCGCGCGCATTCATACGCGCCTTAAGCGGGTGGGTCAATCAAGGAAATGCGCGGGCTTGCTCTTTATTGGTGTCAATCAAACAGGCTGGAAACCGAACTTTCGTCGCTGATTCGCCGCATTGCTTCGGCCATCAACGGTGCAATCGTCAACTGCTCCATATTATGGGACACCCGCATCGCTTCGGTGGCCTGAATACTGTCTGTTGTCACCAACCGTTCCAGCGGAGATGCACTGACCCGAGCGACCGCTCCACCAGACAGCACACCATGGGTGATATAGGCAGAGATTGATGTCGCCCCGGATTCTTGAAGCGCAACGGCCGCATTGCACAATGTGCCCGCCGAATCGACAATATCATCAACCAGTATACACGCCCGGCCATCAACCGAACCAATAATGTTCATGACCTCGGAAACGCCCGCTTTTTCCCGGCGTTTATCGATGATCGCCAGATCCGCACCCAAACGTTTGGCGAGACTACGGGCGCGAACAACACCGCCAACATCCGGCGATACAATCACCAGTTCCTGGCCGTCATACCGCTCTTCGATATCGCGGCTCATGACCGGCTGGGCATAGAGGTTATCTGTCGGGATATCAAAAAACCCTTGAATCTGACCGGCATGGAGATCAAGGGTTAAAACACGGTCTGCACCGGCTTCAGTAATCAAATTGGCAACCAGCTTGGCCGAAATCGGCGTTCGCGGGCCCGACTTTCGGTCCTGGCGGGCATAACCAAAATACGGCAACACGGCGGTGATACGGCGCGCTGACCCACGCCGGAGCGCATCGCAGGTCACCAGCAGTTCCATCAAATTATCGTTCGCGGGAAACGACGTGGACTGGATGATGAAAACATCTTCCCCCCGCACGTTTTCCTCGATCTCAACAAAAATTTCCATATCGGAAAAGCGGCGAACGCTGGCTTTTGTTAAGGGTAAATTGACATAGGCAGATATGGCTTCAGCGAGAGGACGGTTGCTGTTACACGCAATAATTTTCATCTTGTCGGAATACCCCGATTATAAAGACACCCAAGCCCCTTTAATTAAATTTTTCCGGTCCCCAGTTTCATCCGCGAAAGGGGCTTCACATCGGATGAGACGCGGCGAAACTTAGCAGTGTCCCCGGGGCCTGTAAACGGATTCATGTTGATCATAAGCAGCCAATTCACCCCCCCGGGGGCGGTGCGCGGCCGGGGACCTGCGGTAGTAGTGGTGCATTTGGAAATTCAACCGTACCTTCTGAAATCGGGCGGCGGCTCTTGCCGTCAAAAAGTTCTTGAATGCCGGACACGGCGGCATCTGAAACAATTGACGCGACACGCCCCCATTCCCCGTCAAGACTGCCTGCAATGACGGCGTTTTCCTGTACCGCCTGCCCAACCTCATCTCCTTCAATAGTATTAACGCGCCAGACGATGCGCGCTTGCTGGCGTCCATTAACCGGTGGCCCAACAACGACGCGGCCCTTGATCTCGTAGGCCGCCTGTCTTGGATCTTCTGTCACGGTCAAATCGTTACTACGAAGCGCTGCCTTGATTGAACTGGTGAGACTTTCATTGCCATCGCCTGGTGCCCCCGCAACAATCCTGACAAGGAACGATGGGTTGGCCCAAACAACTGGTTTCAAATTGGTGTTGTCCAGCACATCGCTATCTTGGGGTATATAGCAGAACGACTTTAATTTGATTCAAAGTCCCTGATCCCTGAAAAGCACCTCAATATCGCAGTCGTTTTTTCGTCGGATG
>WASW01039262.1_pt1 | contig 21375 bp, 23 predicted proteins | sample 5698521 | NCBI WGS metagenome assembly WASW01 (sample SAMN11175560, study PRJNA528189) | sponge metagenome | isolation source: marine sponge | host: Leucetta | place: Antarctica: Western Antarctic Peninsula, King George Island | collected 2013-01
TTTTCACAATATGAAGTTGATTTAGCAGATAACATCTGGAAAAAACTTTCAAAACGAAGACTCGGTCGAGGCCAAAAATAGAAAAACATATAAGAAATCTCCCTTATCTAATCTGCAAATCAATAACTCCCTAAAAACGTCATATTAACATTCAGGAAGAGGAGGGTGCGACCAAGGAATAACTTTTTGATTCAGCTTTCTTTGTAAATATATTTAACGCTTTCTATTTCCGGGAATTCTGTTTTCAGGTTTTCAAGCAACAGAGTCAGGGCAATGGATTGGGCATTTTCCATTTCATGTCGTATTCCAATAACGCAAATCCCCAAGCTGGTCTCATCGAATTCAGGAGAATAGGCTCCGACTTTGGAGGAATGCCTGCCCATCAAAATTTGCCCTTGAGAATCGATGATGAAATGAAAACCAATTTCGCCATTGTTGGTCTTTTTTATATCTTCATAGGTGAGAGAGGAGTCTCCCGTAAAAGATACGATGGCGAATTGAGTGGAGTCTCTTTTTTTCATCTACACATTATTTCTTTCTGGATAGCTAATTATCACTTAAATTGATGTGTGCAGCAACCCTAGGTTGCACCGAAGCTTAAGCAGGTAAGAGTTTGGCTTTAAATAACCCTTTGATAAATTGAGGTATAGGTGTGAATTGAAGGCTATTGCAAAAAACTTTTAGTTCTCGACAATAATCAAGAAATTTTGGGCGAGGTTGTAAAAAAAACGGCAACGGCAAGAGTAAAAGGAGGAGGGTTAAGAATAAGTGTGAACCTTGATTGCTGGATCGAGTTGAGATTTAAGATGGTTTTCGATTATGCGCAATGTGCCGCCGGTAGAGCTGGGGCAACTGCCACAAGCACCCTGATAACGAATTCGGACAATCGGCCCATCCACTTCAATCACTTCCAGTCCTCCGCCGTCGCTTGCCAGTGCGGGACGGACGGATTCATCCAGAATAGCTTCAACAATAATGACTTTCTCATCATTGGAGAGCTTCGGATATTTTTCCATATCGAAATCATCAAGAATGGAAGAAGAGACTTCTTCATCGCCTTCGTCGTATTTTTTTAAATCGGCCTCAATAATATTTTTTATTTTATCTTTAAAAACCACCCATAGATCCGCAGAATGCAACGTGAAGGAAATAAAATTTTCCCTAAGATAAACCAGGTCAACAATATCCAAGGCGAAAATATTACTGGCGAAGATATCCGTTTCAAGGTAGCCGCCCAATTCAATGGTTTTTGAACCAGAGTCCAAAACAGGCTTGTCTAATATAAATTTTACAGCCCGTGGGTTGGGCGTGAGTTCGATTTCTTTAACTGAATAATTTTCCGACATCAAATTCCTTTTGCAATAACATTGAACGACTCTCTCATTACTAAGATGGGTTCCCGTTAATTGCGGTTCAAAAAGTTTCTCAATTCTAAAAATTGAGGGACATGCCTTGACACCTTATTGTAACAGGTTTATATAAATTAAGGGTTGCAATAGTCACCTTTTCGGAGCACGATTTAAAAAATTTCCCTAGTCTTTTTTCGGAAAGTCCTTCGCCATAACAATCTGTTGTGTCGAAAAAAGTAACTCCCGATTCCACGGCAGCCCGCAAAACTTTTTCTGCCATTGCATCGTCTACATTTCCCCAATCAGCACCGAGTTGCCAGGTCCGATACCTGCCAATGCATGTCGCTAAATTTTCTGTAATTCATTCTTACCTCTAAATAGAAAAATGTTACATTGACGGGATGACTCCTAATTTATCCCAACACATTCTGTTAGATGTTTTGCCTGAAAACAAGAGGACTCTTTTTTTAATTTTCCTTTTAGCAGGCCAGTTTGCTTTTTCGGGATATATAGGGGCAGGGGAAACCGATTTTAAAATCTACCGCAAGGCGGCACAGCAGGAAATCAATCGGCAAAACGCGATTGTCGAAGAGGACCCTCTGGACTTCCTCTCCTATTATGAGTTGGGCCACGCCTACCTTGCGCTAGGTCGGCATGAAGAAGAGGTGCAGGCATATAAGGAGGCTTTAAGATTAAACCCAAAATACGCGCAGGCGCATTATAATTTGAGTATGGCGTATGATCATTTGAAAGAAGGTGGTAAAGCCATACACCATATGCAAAAAGCACTGGATTTATATGCGACGAAGAGGGACCACCGAAAAATCCGCACCACCCAACGCCAATTAAAGCGATTTTATATGAGTTATCCTGGCGAGGCAGAAACGGCAACTTCAGAAAAGATTCGAAACCGCTGAATGATAGTTTTTCACCTCAGGTTCGTCACTAAGTTTTTGTAAATATTCAGAATGTTTTTCCTCTTCCTTAATGAGATTGAATTTGTTGTCCTGTTTTTTTATAGTGTTGGCGTTGTGATAAGCTAACGGGATTGATAAAAAATAATGTTTGTTATCAAAGAGCATAGAAAAGGCAAAGTTTTCATAGCAGATGCAGATGGCAATAAAAAGGGGCAGTGATTTGCGGTGGTTAAAATTTTCTCTGGAGTGAAAATATGGAAAAAGATTTTGAACCTTTAAAAGCCCGACTTCGCATTATTTGTGATCGTCTGGATGAAGACGAGCAACAATATTTTCGTCCGCTTATCGAAAATTTCAAAGGTCAGACGCAGGAGTTTCAGCGCATCATGCGTGACTTGGGTAAATTTGGCGAAAAAATAACCGATGGCAGTAAATTCAAAGCCTATCGAGAAGTTCAGCATTTGTTTGACGATATTTTCAGGAAAAAGAGTTGACCTATAAGAAACAAGAATGATAGATGCGACCCACATCATCGTGCATGGTCGGGTGCAGGGTGTCTGGTTCCGTGCCGGCACAAAAGAAAAAGCGGATGAACTGGGTTTGCTCGGTTGGGTGAAAAATCGGCCGGAGGGGACGGTAGAAATTCATACCGAAGGTAAAAAACCGCAACTCGAAAAATTTATTGCATGGTGCCGCAAAGGAACTCCTGCAGCAGATGTAACCTCACTGGATATTGATTGGGTTATGGCGCAAGAGTTTAAGTCTTTTGATATCCACTCCTGACTTCAAAAAAATACCCTACGATCTCAATTAAAGGGCTGGCCAAAAAATATGATTCCCTGCTGGCAGTAGACGGGATCGATCTTGAAATCCCCAAAGTCGAGTTGTTTGGCTTCCTCGGACCCCAACGGAGCGGGGGAAACCACCACCATTAAATTACTGGTGGGACTTCTGAAACCAACATCAGGTTCTATTTTCATAGACGGTATTGATCTTGGGCGTGACCCCATCGAAGTAAAAAAATTATAGGTTATATTCCCGACCGCCCTTTTCTTTATGACAAGCTCACCGGTTGGGAGTATCTGGAATTTGTCGCCGGGCTTTTCTCCATGGATAAGGATGTAGCTTATGATCGTGCAGAAAAGTTTCTGGCGTTTTTCGATTTGAATGATTTCGCCGATGAACCCTTGGTGGGACTCGACCCAAAAGGGGCGAGACAGGTAAAACAATTTTTTTGTCAACACATTCACTAGGTGTTGCCGAGACCATGTGCCATAGAGTGAGCATCATTCAAAAAGGCAGGATAGTCGCAATGGGTACGGTAGACCAATTACGTTCCCAAGCGCAACACGAACACGGGGATTTGGAAGAAATGTTCCTGAAGCTGACCGGCGATGTAGATTTCGCCCCCCTCCTCGATTCGTTACGTTCCATCCCGCTAGACGCAAAGAAACTACGATGAATTCCCTCTTTACTATAGACTTAATTCCGACCATCTTAGAGGGGTGCTAGAAACATCCTTCCTTCAAAGCCTCAAGCTCATCAAACTAGAAGTGAATTTTGGAATTAGAATTAAGGAGTTTAGCTATTTTATTCCTTTGCCGTGGTGTTCTCCTAATTGGTTTCTGTTAGGAATGTGTATGAAGTTTAATTGTTAAATACGTTTTATTTAGCTAATTTTTATTGATATTTTAGCCGTTATATAATATATTAATGTTGTTCACAAAAAAATAGGAGAAGAAATGGTTAGTAAACGTACCATGACCTTAAACTTATCTTCCGCTGAAATGGAAGTCTTGGAAGAGCTTTCTGCTAATAAGGAACTCACAAAAACAGCAGTTCTCAAACAAGCTTTAAGGCTGTACCAGATAATCGACTCAAAGCTGGGGAAAGGGGAAAAGCTATACTTTGAGGATATTCTGAGTAAAGAAAAGGCGGAGCTATTTGTTATATGAGTGGAAACCAAGCTCAAATATTTTTACGTAATACCGAAACCGAAAAGCTTGAAGAGGCAATATTATTCGATGCCATTTTAAATAAGCATCTTGATGATATCGAAAAGCTTTGGGGGCCTTTTCGACAAAATGCAGTTCAGGGCTTAGCAAAAGCGGAGTTACCCCAGAGCTCGCATTGGGATTGGAAAGAAAAAGTTAGTGCAATTAAAGGTTACTTGGCTTTTCCTTGCTTTGCCATTGAATGCAAAGGAGAGACTCAGGGATTAATGATTGTGAATACGGCTGGAAGGTGCCGCTTAGACTCTCAAAAAAATAAACCTCTTTTATATCGAATATCTGGAGTCAGCACCTTGGAATACAAATTTAGTGCTTCAGCAAAAATATAAAGGGGTTGGGTCTACGCTTGTCGCTGTAGCAATGCAGTTAAGCATCGAAGAAGGATTCCAAGGTCGTATAGGGTTGCATTCATTGCCACAATCAGATGATTGGTATTCGCAAAAAATGCAAATGATTGACCTTAGAAAAGATATTGACAAGCAAAAATTAAAATATTTTGAAATAACATCAGAGAAAGCAAACGAAATTCTAGAAATTTAAAATCCCAAAAAGAAGCAAAGGATTAGGAGGGCAAATAATGAAATTTAAAAAATCAAAAGAATGGTTTCTGAAAAAAGCTAAAGAAGAAGGGTTCGAGATCGCTGCTGGAGAACTTGCTTATGATTGTGCTACTCATGCCAAAGAATCTCATTCTGACGAGAAAAATCCAGCAACATGGGGGGGGGTAGTCAAAAGTTACATAATGCTTTTGGTACTTTAATTAAGTTGCAACGATTTCAGAAAAAAATCTCAATAGAATCTTTGGCTAAAACTGCGAACCTTGACTTAAGTGAAATCCGTAATATAGAGTATGACGTTAATTTTTCACCTGCCCCACGAACAGTTTTTAATCTTGCTAAAGCTCTTCAACTCCCAGCGCGCGCTCTACAACCTGTCAGGATTAACCTCTATTGAAGATTCAGGGTTAGAGCGGCAAGCAGTGCGCTTTGCTGCTCGCTCCGAGAATATTTCAGAATTATCAAAAGAAGAGCAAAAACTTTTAGATGAGTTTGTTAAATATCTTGTGGAAAACTACAACGAGTAAAATATGAAAAATGGTTTTGTTCAATATCGTGAGGCCTCCGATATATCAGCACGCACCCTAAATACCCTGGAGAAGACTTAATCCTTGCCGTTATTTCATTCAATCGCCAAAGTTCATTGAAAAGTTTTCGGAAACAACAGAGATAGAAGTATTTAATAAGATTTCACAATATTGTAATTTTAAGAAAACTGGTGGAGGTTGTAGTAATATGGAAAATCAAACTGACAACCCTAAATATATTAATACGCTTTGAACCAAAAAAATAAAGAGAAGAATAAAACCATATTCAGGCTGGGCGAACTTTTTTGTGGCCCGGGTGGCCTAGCCTTCGGAGCTAAAAAAGCCAAAGAAAAAAAAGATGGACAGACATATCTTATTGACCATACATGGGCAGTTGATTACGACAAAGACACCTGTGAAACTTACAGAAAAAATATTTGCCCTGACAAGCCTGACTCTGTTTTATGCCAAGATGTTCATTCTCTCGACATTAGCGCCCTTCCATCCATAGATGCTTTTGCTTATGGCTTTCCCTGCAATGATTTTAGCATTGTGGGGGAAAGCAATGGGTTTCAAGGAGATTTTGGCCCTTTATATAAATATGGCATTGACGTTTTAAATATTTTCAAACCTAAGTTTTTTGTAGCTGAAAATGTGGGTGGCTTAATTAGTTCTAATGAAGGTAACTGTTTTAAAACGATCCTTAATGATTTGGAAAATGCGGGAAATAAATACGATCTCTCTGTCCACTATTATAAATTGGAACAATATGGAGTTCCACAAGCTCGGCATAGATACATCATAGTTGGAATTGATAAAGAATTAGGAACGCACTTTACCCCTCCCAAACCTACTACAGCTTTAAATCCAATTACAGCAAGAGAAGCATTGGAAGTGCCACCCATTCCTGAAAACTCCCCTAATCAGGAATTAACCAAGCAATCAAAAACGGTCATAGAGAGATTAAAACATATAAAGCCCTGGGAAAATGCTTGGACAGCGGACCTCCCTCCTCATTTGAGATTGAATGTTAAAGGTGCCAAACTGAGTCATATTTACAAACGCTTACATCCCGACAAACCTTCTTATACCGTTACAGGAAGTGGTGGCGGCGGAACTCATGTCTACCACTGGCAAGAGCCACGTGCGTTAACAAATAGAGAGCGAGCTAGACTACAAACATTTCCCGATAGCTTTAAATTTGAAGGGTCGAAAGAAAGTGTACGAAAACAGTTAGGAATGGCTGTTCCACCCAAAATGTCTCAAATTATTTTTGAGAGCATATTAAAATTACTTACCGGGGAATCATACCCCGCCATCCCAGAAAATATCAGACTTGCAAATCAAATGGATTTATTTGGTCTTCAAAAACCAGAGTTGGTAAACGAGACTAGCTAACAAAAAAATGATCAGATCAAATCTTTATAGTTCAGTATTATTGAAACCGTGTCTAAACGGTGCCAATGAGATATTTATAGTATCTGGTTATGCCTCTGCAACATTTACTAAACGACATATTCTAGACTTGCTGGAGAAATCTGGCCCTGCCAGCAAAGTAAATCTTATAATTGGGATGCCAAAGAAAAAAACCGATCATCAAGGGTTTTTGAGTCTCTTGAATAGTCATCCTGATAATTTCTATGGGTACTATTATGAAGGTAAACCGAATGTACACTGCAAAATGCATTCTTGGTTTGAGGGGGATTCACCTAAGGAGGCGTTTTCCGGGTCTGCAAATTATAGTCAATATGGTTTTTATGAGGAAAACCAAGTAAATCAAATTACAAACGATGACCCCATAGAAATACGTGATTATTACCATGAACTTTTGCAATCATCCGTTTCGATCAAGGATGCAGTTGTTAAAGGAAGATTGTCATATAGGAAGGGCGGTTTAGCAGACTCTTTGTTGCCGGGAGAGATCGAATGGATCGAAGAAGATAAGATGGTAAAAATTAGTTTCTTATCAAAAAACGGAATTGTCCCTCCCAAAAGCGGTTTAAATTGGGGGCAAAGACTAGCTAAGCATGGTAACCAGAGAGAACCTAGCCAGTCCTATCTTAGTATCCGAAAAGATGCCAGAAAAAAGGGTTTTTTACCTGAAGAAGGATTCACTTTTACTATGCTCACAGATAGTGGTATCGCCCTTGATTGCACAGTTCAACAAGATGGTCGAAAAGCAGTTTCTACAACTTACAGCAATAGTACTTTAGGGAAATATATCCGAAAAAAAATAGGAATAGATGATGGCTCTCTTATTTCGGTTGAAGATCTTGAAAGATACGGAAGAACTGACTTTGTGCTAAGCAAAATTGATGAGGAAACCTTCCTGTTTGATATGTCTGTTTAAGAATAGAATCAACCTATTTCTTAAACACCACATTTAGTTCTTTGCCATTGTGGCGCAGGTGGAGGGTAGAGCTATCCTCAAAGTTTTTGTTTTGCAGTTGTTCCAACACCTTGCGGGTGATCCCCCCATCCATACTCAGTAATAAGTCGCCTTTTACAATTCCTGCGGTTTCAGCGTTTTGTGTCACTGCCATTAGGGTTACGCCTTCTTTTTTCTGCTCCAGCCTCACACCGAGCCGCACGTTGTCATGCACTTTGTAATCGACCTTCCAAGCGTAATCCGCCGCATAAAGTGGGATGGAGACTTTCTCCACTACCATTTCACGGTCTTTCAATTCTTCAGGGATGTGAGTGATAGTCGGTTGGATTGTGGAATAGGCGTGTGGAACCCGACGGTAAGTACGCTTGGGGATGCCGAATCCGTATTGGATATGGAACCCACCACTCAGAACCACCAGCTTCGTGTCTTTATATTTCGGATTGATTAAAAAGCGCGAAACGGTTTGTGCCATGGTTTCTTCCCAAAGCAGCAACATGCGATAGGGTTTTTCCAGAGCTTTTTCTGTTCCACGGTGACCGCCGAAAGCCGCCATGCAATAGGCTCGATGATAGGGGTCCTGATCGTCCAGTTCTGGATAGAACGTATTGTCGGGAGCCGGGTCGCCGGAACGGAAACTGTTTTCTACCTTGCGCGTAGATTTTAGTCCGATCAGCTTTATTTGGTTAGTGCGGGCAAAATCAAAAATGGGTTGATACAGTTGATAGCCCGGTCCCCAATTTGTGTGGAAGAGATTTTTAAATTCTTTCACGGAAAGTTCGCCTGTATGCCACTGGTCGAGTTTTTCTTGAGCCGAACGGCGAAACATTTCCATTCCGATTGCCACTGGGAACTGTTCGGTTAATTTTTTTATAATTTGCAACTGCACTTTATGAGCTTCGATATTGTCGTGAGTTTCACCGATATAAATCACCCGGGACGCGACAACCGAATCCATCATTTGGTCAAAATTGACAGTCAAACCTGTTGGCAGATGCAGTATTTCCCCAGTTTCCATGTCGCCTAAATTCTGATAGGGAGAACCTGAGTTTGGGACAGCAAATTCTTCTGTTTGGCCGTCTGGGGCAAGGAGCACTAATAGCAATAAAAACAATGAGATAGCGCGAATCATTTGAATTGTGGGATTGGGGTTCATCATTTTCATTCAGCTATTGACTTTAGAGGTGTTTTTGTTGATAATCCCTAGCTTCACGATAAAGCAGGGTGCTGGCAGAATTCATGTTGTCTATTTTTGTGGGAAATGTAATTAGTTTCATTTATTTGATTGGGAGGTAAAGGTTTTTGGAAGTAATAGTTTATCAAAACCAAGTTGAAAAAGCGTTAAAAGTCTTAAAAAGACAAATGACCAAAGAAGGTTTGTTGAAAGAGTTGAAACGCCGTCGTTTTTACGAAAAGCCCTCCGTGAAGAAAAAGCGCAAGCAGAAGGAGGCTAAGAAGAAAAGAAAAGCCGCCATGCGTCGCATGCGATCCTATAATCGAATTTAAAAATCGATTGACCTCCACGTTCTAATCGTTTATTTTTTTTGTCGCAATGCCTCGTAAAAGAGTATTGCCGCCGCCACCGATACATTCAAAGACCCTATTGCACCTTGCATGGGTATGTTGAGGGTGACATCGCAGGATTTTTTCAATAAAGGGCGAATGCCTTTTTCTTCTCCCCCCAGCACCAAAACTACGGGTGTATCAAATTTATATTGATGGCAGGGGGTGTCGCCGTCTGGAACCACTCCGGCAATCCAAAATCCCGCTTCTTTTAAATGTTCTATTCCACGGGTCAAGTTAGTGACCCATGCAATGGGAAGATGTTCGATAGCCCCCGAAGAACATTTTGCAACGGTTTCATTCAGAGTTGAAGTGCGATTTTTTGGAAGGATCATTCCCTGAATTCCCAATGTTTCTGCTGAGCGGATGATGGCTCCGAGGTTTTGCGGGTCTTGAATGCTGTCTAACACAACCAGAATCGGCAACTGCGATTTTTGAAAAGCCTGTTTGATTAACTCATCCAGCTCCAAAGCTTGGATGATTGCAAAAATCCCGACCACTCCCTGATGGTTGTGACTGCGGTATTTTTTCTGAAAAGCCGTTTTTTGAATCGTCTCAATAGGCACTTTATTTTCACGCGCCAATTCGATCAACGAATTTAATCTTGTCTGCGATTTCCCCTGTTCAATGATAATCTTATAGCAACGCCGTTTGCGAGCTTTAAGAGCTTCGAATACAGGGTTGAGTCCGAAAACGGTTGAGTGGTCGAAGGAATTCATATTCCAGGGAATGTAGTGGCTAAAAATGGGTAGTGTATCGGAACATGGGATTTTTCTAGGTGCAGGCCATCAAATGATCTATAACTTTATGAAAGCAATGGGTTTATTTGGTCGAAGAGTGCCAGAGACCTGTTGGCTATTTTTACTCGTTAGTTTTCCCCTCAACTTTAGAGCAAGTATTTTAATCTTCCATTCGTAAACTATATGCCGTTTTCAAAAAAAAAGGTAATTTTTTATTCCTTCTTTGTTTTGTTCCTCGGCGTGTTTTCTATATTTTCCCTAGCCTATTATCAGCTTAGAAACCTGGGGGATGTAAAAAATCTTGCTATAGAAAAAATGGAAGAATTGACCGGACGAGAAGTTTCCATTGGCGATGCTGAAATGGATATTGTTCGCGGACTTAGCATTCTTCTCAAAGACGTTTCCGTCAAATCACGTTGGGACTCCGAACCGGAACTGACAGTCCGCAGTGTCTGGGTGGTCGTGAAACTTCTTCCCCTGTTAGAGAAACGGATTGAAGTCAAGCAGATCATTGTCCAGGGGTCATCGCTCCAGATCGTTCGTAATGCGATGGGTCAATTTAGCTTGGGAGATGTTCAAAAATGGATATCGCAACCTGCCGACAGCCAGCTATTTAAAGTTCTCAAAGTCAGTCTGATGAGTCAGGTTAGGGTGGAAGACGGTTCCATTCATTTTCTGGATTATCTAGACCAGCCGAAAGACAAGCCGCTCTTGCTAGAGATGAATCATATTCGTTTTTCCGTCAGGAAAAGCCTGGTCAAATCGCCTTACCAGTTTGCCTTGAAAGGGGAGATACCCAATTCAGGGACTTCTACTGCTTTTCAAGTTTCTGGAGCCTTTGATAATTTTTCTGAGGAAAAAGGATTCGCGGGAATTTCGATTGATGGAAAAATTCGTTTAAATCCGTTAAATATTTCCAGATTCCAACCTTATTTTAAAAAAGTATTGGCGAAAACTCCGAGTTGGTTATCCATCGACTCCAGCTTTTCAGGGAATTTAGGAGGCGTTCTTAAAACCGAAGGTGTTTTGAAATATTCCTCTGACACCAAACAGGAACGGGCTGTGATAAGAGATGCACATGTTCCGCATCGAGGCAGACTCAAGTATAAAATTTCAATGGAAAAGGACTCTATCAATATTGAAGAGTTGAAGGCAGAAACGGGTCCCTTCAAATTTAAAGCAAGTGGTTCCCTAAAGGAAATCTTTTCAAAAGACTCCGTTGTTCTCATAGATTTGAAAACGGATTCTTTCCAGGTTAACAAGAGTATCAATTACCTTCCTTTGAAGATTTTTCCAGAGGAGTATCATGAATTAATTCATAAGACTTTCAAAAATGGATCAATAAAAATTAATTCGTTTAAGTTTGATGGAACAGCCAACCAGCTAAGAGAAATATCTAAACCTGAAAATCGTAGAAAGATTACCTGCGAAGTCGAGATGCTAAAAGTGGACTGGCAGAGCCCGCTTCCACCACTGCAAAAAGTCACAGGAACCTTTAAGGTGGATAAAGGGAATAGTAGTTTTCATATTCATAAGGCCCGATACGAAAAACAGCCTTTAACCAATTTGCGGGGGACTATAGAAAATTTTATGACCCGCCCTGTCGCCGACTTGTCGCTGGAAAATAAAGTGGATATGGCACAATTCCACCGCACTCTTAAGAAAGCATTTAAAGGGCATCCCATTCATAATGCTATTTCTATTTACTCTGACTTTGAAGGCTCAGCAAATATCAGACTTAATGTTAAGGGGCCACTTGAAGATTTTGACAAATTAGCGATAGCAGGGGAAATCGATTTGCAATCTGTTTCGCTGGCAGAAAAAGAATTTGAACCTAGAATAGAAAACTTGAATGGAAAAATAATTTATACCCACACACCTGAAGTGGCTCAAAGAAAAAATGAACGATGGATAAGGTTCCTGCAATATAAAAATCTCTCAGGAAACTTTTCAAATAGCAAGTTTACCAATTTGAATGGGGAACTTGGTTTCAGTAATGGAGAGCCTCTGGGGAAAACCACAGTCTCATATCACTTGGATTTCAGTGATTTGCATTGGATCATTGAAGAAGATGAAGGAGATGCAGAAGATGCTTTGTTGGAATTGCAAGAGGGACTCGATTTCACTTCAGGAGGGGTGCTTATCAACTACCGGTATCTGGGGAATCCTGAAAAACCAGAGACTGAAAAAAAATGGAAAAAAATTGAGTTAAAAAACCTTTCGATGAAGTATCGAGATCGGTTGCAAGCCATGATGGATTTGAATGGCAATATTTCTTATGATGCAGAAAATATTCGCTTGGATAATATTGTGGGTCGATATGGCGAGTCTTCTTTGCATCTTGAAGGCGAAATCGGTCGGAAGGATGTTTCTGCCCCAGAATTTTCTTTGCGCCTGAACCTTCCTGAATTATTGCAAGCAGACTTTAAAGATATTCCGGTTTTTAGTGATTTTAATTTTTCGGGTCCCGTGCATATTTCGATGAACATGAGTGGCACTCCCGAAAATTTTAAATTTGAGCAACAAACGGATTTGACAAGAACCGGGTATAAAATTCCTGGCCTTATTAAGAAAAATGAAAACGCACTCAACCAATTCAGAGCAAAAGGCAGGCTCTCTGAAAAAGGTGGGCTGAATATAGAAGACTGGTCCTACGAACTAAGAGGCAACAAAATTACAGGGTCAATGCAGATTCCTGACTTGAACATTAAGGACTTTAAAGTTGAATTGGCGACCAAAGAATTTCAAACTTCCCTCTCGCATATATTTTCAGATTCTTGGATTGCCGATGGGTCTGTAAATTTTAAAATATTTGCGAATGGGAACCTGAATCAATTAGAAGATTCCCGTTTCGCAGGAAAAATGGATTTGATAAATTTAAAAATCCGGCCCGAAAAAATATCATCGGAATGGTTACTCAATGCAAAATTAAGATTTAAAGAAAATCGATTCGATATTCGCTCTGCCAGTATCGTCTCCGCTAACAGCAAAGTGGATATCAGTGGTGTTTATCAGCGTGGTGACTCTCCGAACTTGGAACTGATTCTGACGGGTGAAAAACTTGATATCGATGAACTGTTGCCAGAGTCGCAGGAGAAAGATGCGAAGGTGATTGATTTTCTTGTCACGAAAGATTTTTTTCAAAAGGGTAAAGGACAAATTCTTTTTGATCTGGGCCAGTTAAATTTTAAGATGTTGCATTTGAACAAGGTCGCCGGAAAATTTTCACTCAACGATAAGGTGTTGCAACTTACGGACTTGAATGTGGGTGATAATCCATTGGTTAATATCTTCGGGGAATATGCAATTGATAGAAAAGGAGTGAGTACTTTTAAAGGAAGGGTCGAAGCCAAAGATGTGAAAACAGAAAACGTTTTTAGTCTTTTCGGCAATGTATTTGAGAAAAGCCTGAGTGGGGATGTTAAAAGTTTTAATACCAGCATAAAAGGTAAGGGCAAAGACAGGTCGGAGATTTTAAAGTCATTATCGGGAAAAATTTCCTTGGATATTCGATCAGGTATGATGGATCAGGAAAAACTTAAGCACGGAGTCCACAAACTTTTTGGGTCGGGTCCCGATTCATTGCCTTTAAAGGATAGTACTCGGTCCTCTTTTAAACAACTGTCTGGTGACTTTATTCCCAAGGATGGAATTTTTGAGACGGAGAATTTTATTTTTGAGACGGATAACCGTCGAACATCCATCGTCGGCACCTTTGATCTGAAAAAAAATCAGATGGATACAGTAGTCGGTGTCGCGCCACTTGCTGGGTTGGATCGGTTTTTGACTAAAATTCCACTTGTTGGGGGCATTATAACCGGCGGTGATGAGAAGAGTCTGTTGAAAACGTATTACAATGTTAAAGGCGATTTTGATGATCCAGAAATAACCCTTATTCCTTTTACCTCTCTCGGTAAAAAAGTGATGGGTATTTTTCAGGGTGTCCTGCAAGCTCCTGGTGAAATCCTGGATGCCTTACCTGCAATTAAAACTCCATTTGCTTCTTCTACAGAACAAAGCAAGTAAAAACATTTAGCATGGGGGGCCTGCTTGTTAATGCGATTGGATATTGACGATCCTGAATTCGTCAGGTCTTTTCCCCATATGGGATGCCAACGTGGCGGTGATGGCAGCGACTTGATCGTCAGATGTGCTGGCGACTGAAACGGATTTGGCTGGGGGGGGTGCTTTGTAAGGCATGAATTTCACCAGCATTTGAATGGTGAATATGAGAATTGTCAGCACCATAAAAATAACGACCATGGCAAGAACCGAAACATTCAGGGCTGCTGGGATACTGGCTTCCATTTAAAATTCCTTTATTGTTTTATAGCGTCAACTACAGTAGCAAGTGCTTGCATACTGGGTTCCGGGTTGCCGATCACCGGTGCCAGTGCGGCATGTGTATCGATGCCACCTGCATCTCCAAAGAGAGAAATAAACACTCCTGCCGCGACCGCACTGCCAATCACTCCTGCTACATTGGGTCCCATCGCATGCATAAGTAAAAAGTTGGAAGGGTCTGTATCCGCACCTACTTTTTGAGATACCCGCGCGGCCATGGGAACGGCGGACACTCCGGCAGAGCCGATTAAGGGGTTTACCTTGCCGCCTGACATTTTGCACATGAGCTTTCCAAAAAGCAGACCGCCAGCCGTTGCAAATGCGAAAGCCAGCAAACCTAGTACGATGATTTTAAGGGTCTCAATCCGCAAAAAAGATTCTGCTGTCATGGATGAGCCTACCGCAAGGGCAAGAAGTATCGTGACGATATTGATCAAATGAGTTTCTGTAGTTTCATGCAGGCGAGCGGTCACTCCTGATTCACGGAACAGATTGCCTAGCATCAACATTCCAAGAAGTGGCGTTACCCCGGGTAACAGAAGACAACAGACAATGGTCACCACTACCGGGAAAATAATTTTTACCGTTTGCGAGATCGGTTTTAGCTGTTCCATTTTGATCTTGCGCTCTTTTTCAGTGGTGAGCAACTTCATAATCGGCGGTTGAATCAAGGGAACCAGGGACATATAGGAATATGCAGCAACGGCTATGGGTGCCAATAAATGCGGGGCCAGTTTGCTTGCTATAAAAATGGATGTAGGTCCATCGGCTCCGCCAATGATTCCGATTGCGCTTGCTTCCTGCATATTGAATCCGAGGAACACAGCACCAACCAGGGTCATGTATACCCCGATCTGTGCGGCGGCACCTAAAAGCAGGGTTGCAGGATTAGCCAGCAAGGGACCGAAATCGGTCAAGGCTCCCACTCCCATAAAAATCAGCGGTGGCAGAATTTCGTGTTTGACACCTTGATAGAAAAAATTTAGCAGACCGCCTGCATCGGTGCTCGCCATCATGCTCATTGGAATGTTTGCGAGAAGGCAACCAAAACCTATGGGAAGCAGTAGAAGAGGTTCAAATTTTTTCCAGATGGCGAGGTAGATCAACACGCAGGCAACGCCGAGCATCACCATATCGCCACCGGCCAGACTGAAAAATCCGGTGCTATGAATTATTTTTGTAGCGGATGAACTGAAGCTGAATTCCATTATCCTATAGTTACCAGTGAGTCGCCGGTTTGAACGCTATCGCCTTCTTTGACCAGAATGGATTGAACGGTTCCGGCCTGATGGGCTTTGATTTCACTTTCCATTTTCATTGATTCCATGACCAAAAGGGTATCGCCTTCATTAACGGCATCGCCGACATTGCATTTCATGGAAAAAATAGAGCCGGGTAAGGGTGCGGTAAGTGGAGAACCGCCTCCGCTACTGGCTGGTGCTGGGGCAGGAGTCGCAGGTGCTGATGTTGCAACTGGTGCGGGAGCCATTGTTCCTGCTCCACCCATTGCCACTTCAACGGTGAAATCTTTTCCATTGACCCGAACCTGATAAATTGATGAGCCACCTTGTGGGGTAGCAGTCGGTTGTGCCGCACCTGCAGGTGATGGTTTTACTGCCACCGCAGGACTTGCTGGTGTGGGTTTTCCTCGAGTTTCAAAAAATTTCAGAGCCACCTTTTGAAACAGCGCGTAGGTCAATCGGTCCTCTTCGCTGGTATATTTATCTCCTAGTTCTTTGCATACGCCATCCCATTCGGGTTCAAGTAAATCTGCTGGGCGACAATTTGTAACTTTTTTGTCACCAGCAACCTTGGCCATCAGTTCTTCATCAATCGGTGCTGGCAATTTGCCATAATTGCCCATTACGCATTGTCGCGTTTCTTTCGTAATTATTTTATAACGCTCTCCGGTCAGTACATTCAACGTTGCTTGCGAACCCACAATTTGACTGGTGGGGGTGACCAAGGGCGGGTAGCCCATGTCTTTTCTAACACGTGGCACTTCTTTGAGTACTTCTTCGAGTTTGTCCAGAGCATTTTGTTCTTTTAACTGGTTTTCCATATTAGAAATCATGCCACCGGGAATTTGTGACTTGAGGATGTTTATATCCACACCCTGGAAGTCACTTTCAAACTCGGCATAATTTTTCTTCACTTCTTTGAAGTAGTCGTTAACTTCCTCCAACAGATTCAGATCCAAACCTGTATCTCGTGGAGTTCCTTTTAATGCGGCAACAACACATTCGGTTGCATAATGAGATGTTCCCATCGACAAGCAGGAAATAGCTGTGTCAACCATATCAACCCCTGCTTCGATGGCGCATTGCATATTCATTCCGACGAGACCGGTGGTCGCGTGTGTGTGCAGATGAATGGGGATATTAATATTTTTCTTCAATTCCGTGATGAGGGTTTTTGTTACGTCGGGAGTCAACAGGCCAGCCATATCTTTGATGCAAAGAATATCCGCCCCCATGCTTTCAAGGGTTTTCCCCATCTGGATATAGAGTTCGAGGTTATGCACTGGGCTGACGGTGTAGCTGATACAGCCTTCAACCGTCTCACCACATTTTTTGACGGTATTGACTGCGGTTTCTATATTGCGGAAATCATTGAGGGCATCGAAGATTCTGAAAATATTAATCCCGACTTCTACAGATTGTTTGACAAACCGTTCAACAATATCATCCGCATAATGTCGGTAACCCACTGCATTTTGTCCGCGCAACAACATCTGAAAAGGGGTTTTGGGCATTTTTTTCTTTAATGCCCGCGCTCTTTCCCAAGGGTCTTCATTTAAAAACCGGATGCAGGTATCGAAAGTGGCTCCCCCCCAGGTTTCCAGGGAGAAAAAACCCACCTGATCGAGCTTTTCTGCGATGGGCAGCATATCTTCTGTCTTCATCCGCGTGGCGAGAAGCGATTGATGGGCATCTCGAAGTACGAGTTCGGTAATTTTTAGTGGGTTGGTTTCCATAATCTATATAAATTCCTTAAAAATCAGGGATGCTGCAAAACTAAAGACAAATCACTGACAAACAAATAAAAGGTGCAGACGAGGCCGTGGCTATAAAGGTTTATTCTCTTGTTTGCCAAGTATCAAAGCTCGGACTGAGAACACGAAATTTTAATTTATTGTTTTTGCTAAATCAAATCTTATTTGCGCCAGGCGATGGGTAATAAAAGGAGAAGGATACCATATATTTCAAGCCTTCCCAATAACATGCAGGTAATCAGAATTCCCTTGCCCATAGCGGGTATTGTGGCGTAATTACCCACGGCACCCACATCTCCCAGTCCGGGGCCGATATTAAACAAAGAAGCGATAGATGCAGAAATTGCAGTGGTAAAATCAACCCCCATGAATGAAAGCATCATTGCGCTCAGGGCTGAAATTCCCAAAAACAAAAATGTCAGTGCCGCAACATTGGAAAGGTCATCGGGGTCGATGGTTTTATCCCCTACCTTCACATGGAAAATAGCCCGTGGATGAACCAGTTTTTTGAGTTCTCTTAAAATAATTTTTATCAGGATAATAAAACGAATGATCTTGAAAGAACCACTGGTCGAGCCGGAGCAACCGCCGACCATCATGATGCCCAGTATCAAAAGTTTCAGATACTCCGGCCATAAATTAAAATCATCGGTAACGAATCCGGTGGTCGTGTTAATGGATACCACAGTGAAAGCGGCACTTCGGAATGCCTGGCCGGCATCGCCATCGGGCGACACTCGGGTGAGTCCCCAGGTTACTAGCAGAATACCTATTATTAGCATGGAGCAATAGGCACGGAATTCCGGATTTTTGAATACGCCTGCAAAGTTTCTTCTTACCATCTGCGAATGCAAGGCGAAGTTGATGCCACCGAAAAACATGAACAGAATTATTATGGCTTCAATATATATATTATCGAACACACCCACACTGCCGTTATGCGGGGAAAATCCGCCTGTGGCGACTGTGGAAAATGTATGACAGACAGCATCGAAGAAATCCAGTCCCGCAAAACGTAGCGCAATAATTTCAATGAGGGTAAGCACAAGATAAGTTTTCCAGAGAACTTTTGCGGTTTCAGCCAGCCGCGGTTGTGTTTGCTCAACAGTTGCCCCGCCGGGGATTTCTGCTTTGAATAAATGAAAACTACCTATACCCAGCATCGGAAAGATGGCCAGGGAAAGCAGGATGATCCCCATTCCTCCCACCCATTGCATCAGGTTCCTCCAGAAAAGAATGCCATGCGGCACCACATCAATATCAATGAGGATCGATGCTCCGGTGGTGGTAAATCCACTGACACTTTCAAATAAAGCATCGATATAGTCCGGGCAGACTCCTGTCAGGTAAAGTGGAATGGCACCAAAAGCGGACATGGCCATCCAGGATGAGGCCACAATTGCAAAGCCTTCGCGGTCGCGCAGCTTTTCAATGCCAGAGGGGAAGAGTTTCCAGAGTACAAGACCTGAAACAAGACCCGCAGCAAAAGTCAGGCTGAACGCAGAAGTTTCTGAAATAAAACCTTCGAGAGCAGGGTGGTCGTAATACATTGAAACGCCTAGTGGCGCCAGAAGAAGACCGGAAAGAAGAATTAACAGAACCCCAACAACATTTAATATTGCCTGGATATTCATCGGAAAGGAAGAAAGGAGCGCTTGCGATCAAAGAGTTTTTCGATTTTCTCTATAGCTCCGGGCAGAGCAACTAGAATGACCGAGTCGCCGGCTTCCAAGGTGATTTCATCGTTGGGGATCAGCATTTCTCCTTTTCTGAGAATGGCACCGATGATGGCTTCCTTGGGAAATTTGATTTTTGAAATTTGTTTGTCAACGATGGAGGAGTCCGGTTCCACACCGATCTCCATGACTTCGGCATCTTCAATCAGTTTAAACACCGACATCACACGCCCTTTTCGCAAATGCTTCAATATGGCACTGACGGTTATCAGGCGCGGGTTGATGGTAATGTCCATGCCAATGGAATCCAGAATAGGCAGGTATTCAGGGTCATTAGTGATAACCAAAGCCCGTTTCGCACCATATTTTTTTGCGAGTAAAGCGGAAAGGATATTGTTTTCGTCGTCATCCGAAAGAGCCAGAAAAAAATCCGCTTCCTTCATATTTATTTCATTGAACAGATCCATATCTGTTCCACTGCCATGCATGACAACGGTTTTTTTCAGTTGACCTGCGGCAACGTGGGCCATATCTCTAGACGGCTCGATGATGCGCACATCCCGAGTGCCTTCTTCCAAGGCTTTCGCGAGGTGAATGGCCATGGGGGTAGCACCGTAAATAATTACTTTTTGAACTTCATCGAGAGTTTTATTCAGCATGGGAAGTAGAAAAGGCAGAAACTCTTTATCTACGAGGGTGTAGAACCTGTCGCCCGCATGAATGATATCTTCATCTTTCGGGAGCACCAGTTCCCCTTCGCGAACGATGGCTACGATTAGAAACGAATCCATTAACGTGATGCTGCGGATGTCCTGAATCGATTTCCCGGCGATTGGAGCATTTTCAGGAACATCAAATTCGCGCAAGAGGACTTCTCCGTCGGCGAATTCGGCAACGTTGACGACACCCGGAGTCTCAAGAAACTTCAGAATGGTTTCGACCATGATCTGCGGCGGATTGATCGCCTGATCGATGAATAAATCTTGTGGGGAAAGGATGGCACCGTCGGTAGTGAATTCCATGTCACGCAACCGGGCGAACCGCTTAGGCACTTCAAAACGGGAAGCAAGAAAACAGGCAAGCAGGTTGATCTCGTCTTTTTCGGTGACGGCGATCAGCATTTCAGTGGACTTGATTCCAGCCTTGACCAATACGCTGGGCAGACAGGCGTTGCCCTGTACCGCCATGACATCGAGCGTATCTGAAATTCGTCGCGTCCGGTCCAGGTCCTTATCCACAATGGCGACATCGTGGCCTTCCTGCGAAAGCTCCTGGGCAAGGTTAAATCCGACTATTCCCGCTCCAACGATGAGTATTCTCATGCGACCTTATAGAAAAAGAGAAAGGTTCTCACTGCCATAATAAGAGTTTCTCGTTTTTTTTACTACCCGGTATGTTGAGTTATTTGGACTTATTAAGAAATCCCAGAAAGTCGGAATCTTCGGACATCAGGAGAGTGGTGTCGGTATTGAAAGAATTTTTATAAGCTTCCATGGATCGCATAAAAGAGTAAAACTTGGGATCTTTATTGAAAGCATCTGCGTAAATTTTTGTCGACAGCCCATCGCCTTCACCACGAATGGATTGCTCCTGTTTATAGGCTTCTGCTACGAGAATGGTTTTTTCCTTGTCGGTTTCAGCGCGAATTTTGGTCGCTTCTTCTTTACCTTCCGAACGGTATTCCATAGCAATACGTTCGCGCTCTGTGCGCATTCGGTTGAATATGGAACTGGCAATTTCAGGAGGTAAATCGGTGCGCTTGATTCTTACTTCAACGACTTCCAACCCATATTCGGCGGCTTTAATATTCGTTTCCTTGGTGACCTTTGCCATAATGGCATCCCGCGTTTCGGTAACAATATCGATGAGGTTGTGGTTGCCGATCTCAACGCGCAACTCGGAATAAATAATATCGTCCAGCCGCGCCCTGGCACCCTGCTCACCGCGAACTGTTTCCAGGAATTTCAGCGGATCACTAATGCGGAACATAGTGAAGTTGTCGATCAATAAATTTTTCTTATCTTTGGTGATTACTTCCGCAGGCAAAGAATCGTTGTCGAGCAACTGATTGGGGAAATACTTCACCTGCTGTAAAAAAGGGATTTTGAAATAAAGCCCAGGCTCAGTAATGATCTCTTTGGGTTTTGAAAGTTCCAGCACAATCACGCTTTGCGTCATGTGTACCGTGAACATTGCAGACGAAAGAATAATGATCGCAATCACGCCGCCGATGATAAAGGAGTTTTGTTTCATGGCTATTATTTATTGCCTCCTAATATAGAGTTTCCGCCCAACGGAAGGATTGGCAA
>WASW01001159.1_pt1 | contig 21189 bp, 24 predicted proteins | sample 5698521 | NCBI WGS metagenome assembly WASW01 (sample SAMN11175560, study PRJNA528189) | sponge metagenome | isolation source: marine sponge | host: Leucetta | place: Antarctica: Western Antarctic Peninsula, King George Island | collected 2013-01
TTTATTGGTGGTGGCAATATGGCGCATGCGCTCATTGTCGGCCTAAATGCTCAGCAGTTTCCAATGGCTAATATTATTGTCGTTGAGCGTGATGCAGCCAAATGTCGGCAGTTACAGCAGCAATTTAGCGTACAAGCCAGTAGTGATCTATCGAGCGCTCAGGCTGCTGAGGTCATTGTGCTGGCGATTAAACCACAACAAATGTCTGCACTGGCGAAAATGCTAGCTCCCTTACTCGAAAACCAACTCGTCATTTCCATTGCGGCTGGTCTCCTATTAAAAGATCTCAGTCGTTGGTTAGGTGATTACAAAAATATTGTACGTGCAATGCCCAATACACCAGCACAAATTCAAAGCGGCATTACAGGCTTATATGCCATGCCTAGCGTCAGCAAACAACATATTTCAGATGCAGACCAAGTACTCAGTGCTGCAGGCAGTACGATATGGGTAGCTAATGAAGATCAATTAGATGCTGTAACCGCCATCTCAGGCAGCGGACCAGCTTATGTCTTTTATTTGATCGAAGCCTTGCAAGAGGCTGCACTGTCATTAGGTTTAAATACGCCGCAAGCCAAGCAACTAAGCCTAGCTACTTTTAAAGGCGCTAGCTTACTAGCCGATGCCAGCACCTCACCAGTCACCACTTTACGCGAACAAGTTACGTCCAAAGGTGGCACAACGGAACAAGGCTTACTCAGCCTAGAAAACTCAGCAGTCAAAGACGCCGTCATATTAGCAGCGCAAAAGGCATTCGAGCGCGCTAAATCACTTGGCGACGAATTAGGTAAGCAATAAAATAGCGATTCATTTAAAGGCAAAATAACCACATGTTTTCTTCAGCATTCCACTTTTTACTCAATATTATCTTTGGCATGCTCACGTTGATATTTTTGCTACGTTTTCTCATGCAATTATTCAAAACACCTTTTCATAATCCAATCAGCCAAATGGTGATGGCGCTTTCTGACTTTGCCGTAAAACCCGTGCGCAGATTTGTACCGAGTTGGAAGAAAATTGACTTATCTACTTTATTGTTAGCTTTCGCTGCACAGCTCATACTACAAATCGCTTTGCTGTCGATAAGTGGCTTCCCCTTTGCGGTGGCCGGTAGTGCTATTTGGCCAAACATCTTTGGGCTAAGCTTGATTGCTGTACTACGCACCATTATCGATATTTTGTTTTATGCGCTCATCATACAAGTCGTGCTGAGTTGGGTTAATCCACACACACCCATCGCACCTGTGGTGAATAGTCTCACGCGCCCAATCCTAGCACCGATTCAGAAATATGTGCCTATGGTTGGTGGCATCGACTTTTCGCCGATGGTGGCTATTATTTTTCTAAAAATGATTAATGTGTCTGTGATTGCACAGTTGGCCGCTTCGTTCTCAACCGTTTTCTAATATTGTAAAAACGCTAAACAATTAGCTCCATACAATATCAAACACTTCCCTAGGATATTGGGTACCCACCTGTAAATTAACCCTTTTTTTGATAAAGTCTGACAGGTTAGCCAAACTTTGTGATTCTTCATCTTGCAACAGACTAATCACATCTGGCGATGCAATTACTTTAAACTCTTTTGCATCAAACTGCTTAGATTCTCGCAACAACTCTCGCATAATTTCATAAGCAACCGTTTGTGCTGTTTTGTGCTCACCTCTGCCCTGACAAATTTCACAGGTTTCACATAACAGATGCGCAAGACTTTCCCGCGTACGCTTGCGCGTCATTTCCACTAACCCAAGTGATGTAAAGCCAATAACACTAGTGCGTGACCGATCAACACTTACCGCTTTATTCAATTCTTCAACAACCTTATCTCGCTGCGCATCGCCATCCATATCAATAAAGTCGATGATAATAATGCCACCTAAATTACGCAGCCTAAGTTGTCGTGCAATACTTTGCGCCGCCTCTAAATTCGTTTTAAAAATAGTATCTGCCAGCGTCTTGCCACTGACAAAACTACCTGTATTCACATCAACCGTGGTGAGCGCTTCAGTTTGATCAAAAATCAAATAACCGCCTGATTTTAGATCCACTTTACGCGATAGCGATAATTCAAGCTCTTTTTCAATATTGTAGAAATCAAAAATTGGCCGCTCACCCTCATAATGACTTAATGGTTTCACCGCTTTGGCAACATAACGCTCAGCAAACACCTTCATACTTTCATACGTTTCTTTAGAGTCGACGCGTACGCATTTGGTTTGATCATTCACGACATCTCGCAAAATACGCTTGGGTAAGCTTAAATCATAAAAAATAGGCGATCGTTCTGTCGCATTCACACTATCTTCTTCAATTTTTTCCCATACTTTTTGCAGATACTCGATATCTGCTAACAACTCTTCATCTGTTGCATTCCCAGACATGGTACGGACAATAAAACCACCTTTATAATCCTCAGGCAGCAAAGTCATTAAACGATTACGCAAGCCTTCTCGTTCATCTTCATTCTCAATCCGTTGCGAAACACCAATATGGTTTTGATGTGGCAAAAAGACTAAAAAACGACCAGCGATACTAACCTCTGTTGTGAGTCGCGCCCCTTTACTACCAATCGGTTCTTTAGTCACCTGCACGATAATCGATTGCCCCTCATGCAATACTTTTTCTATGGGCAGTCCTGGTTGCGATTCATCTTGTGTCTTACATCCCATGACATCAGCCACATGCAAAAAAGCTGCACGTTGCAAACCAATCTCTACAAATGCCGATTGCATGCCTGGCAAGACGCGACACACCATGCCATAATATATATTACTCACAATACCGAGTGAAGTAGATCGCTCAACCAATAGCTCTTGCGCAACACCATGCTCTAAAACCGCTACACGTGTTTCTTGTGGCGTTACATTAATTAATATCTCTTGTCCCAATGTTTTTATGCTCTTAAGTTATTTGGTGGTCATTTTGTTAATCAATTGCAGTGTCTCATATAAAGGCAAGCCCATCACACCTGAATAACTGCCATCTATATGCATTACCCAAGCACCCGCAAGGCCTTGTATACCATAAGCACCCGCCTTGTCTCTATGCTCGCCTGACGCAATATAAGCGTGCATCATGGCTTGTGTCAGTGGCAGCATATCAACTATGGTTGTACTCACAACTATTTTGATTTTTTTTCGTAAATATACAGCCACTGCCGTATGCACTTCATGTTTTTTGCCTGATAATTTTTTTAATATGCGCAGCGCATCTTCATCATCCTCAGGCTTACCTAATACTTCATTATCAACCACAACGGTCGTATCTGCCGACACAATTGGCAGATAGGTGTAATCGCTCTTAATACTCTTAGACACAGCCAGTGCTTTTTGTTCAGCCAACCGCACCACATAATCAACGGGCGTTTCGCCATCTTGCGCAGATTCATCAATATCTGCTGGCAACACCATACAATCAATACCTATTTGTTTTAACAACTCAACACGACGCGGGCTACGTGAAGCCAACACAACCATTTATACGTTTTCTTTTTTCACTAATTTCTCATCCTAAGTGCACTTTAATTGACGATGCGAATATATTCTAACAAAACATAATTTTAACGGGATTATGCGCCACAATAAATCAACTTATTCCAGTAACTCGTGACTTAGCGTAAAATAATCACCATTAGATGAAAGAGTTTTGGAAAAACAATCGTTGAAAAAAGAAACCATAAAAAAAGAGGCTGTAAAAAAAGGGACTATAAAAAAGCAACAATGGAAACCAAACGCCACTGTTGCTGCTATCGTAGCGCAAGATAACCAATTTTTGTTAATCGAAGAAAAAACTGAACGTGGTAATCGCTTTAATCAACCAGCAGGCCACTTAGAAGATGGTGAAACGCTCATTCAAGCAGTCATCCGTGAGACGCTAGAAGAAGCGGCTTACGCATTTACACCACAGTCGTTACTCGGCATCTATCATTGCAAACACGCGCATAATGATATTACCTATTTACGATTTAGCTTCATTGGAAACGTTGATAAACATTATCCGCAACAAGCGCTCGATGCCGGCATTATTCGAGCCGTATGGATGAGTGTTGACGAGATTAGAGAAAATCAAGCACGCATAGCGATCAAGTACTGACGTGCGTTGAAGATTACCTTGCTGGCAAACGATATCCACTAGAAGTCATTACACACCTATGAGCAAACAAAAAATAGTCGTTGGTTTATCAGGCGGCGTCGACTCTGCCGTCACTGCCCTGTTGTTAAAACAACAGGGTTATGCAGTGACAGGCCTATTTATGAAAAACTGGGAAGATGACGATGACGATGAATATTGCTCAAGTAAGCAGGACTTAATTGACGCCGTTTCTGTCGCAGACAAACTTGATATTGAAATTGAAGCAGTTAATTTTAGTAAAGAATATAAGGATCGCGTGTTCGCTAACTTTTTAGCAGAATACGAAGCTGGCCGTACCCCTAATCCAGATATTTTGTGCAATGCTGAAATTAAATTTAGAGCATTTTTAGATCACGCAATGGGCTTAGGGGCTGATTTAATTGCCACCGGCCACTATGCCCAAGTGCGCGAGAACCCACTTAAAACAGGCAGTTATCAGCTATTAAAAGCAGATGATGGCAGTAAAGATCAAAGCTATTTTTTATATCGTCTTAATCAACAACAACTCAGTAAAACACTGTTCCCACTAGGCACCTATTTAAAGCGCGAAGTGCGTGAAATGGCGCGCGAAGCCGGCTTAGTGAATGCTGATAAAAAAGACTCCACTGGTATTTGCTTTATTGGTGAGCGTCCTTTTCAAGCATTTTTGCAACGGTATTTACCTAAAAAACCCGGCGTCATTAAAACGCATAAAGGCAAAGTCATTGGCCAGCATGATGGCCTAATGTATTACACACTCGGCCAACGCCAAGGGTTAAAAATTGGCGGCTCAAAAGACAGCAATGGTCAACCTTGGTTTGTTGCTGCTAAAGACATGGTAAGCAACGAGTTAATTGTCGTACAAGGTCATGATCATCCGCTACTACTAAACGATGGCTTAAAAGCCAGCCAGCTACATTGGATTAGTGAGGAAGACCCAAAAACAAATTGGGTTTACGCAGCCAAAGCGCGCTATCGGCAAGCGGATGCTGCTTGTGAAATTGATGCCATTAACAAGCATGAAGTTGATATCCGTTTTGGTCAAAAACAGTGGGCAATTACGCCAGGCCAATCTGCTGTTGTCTATGAAAGCAATGTATGTCTAGGCGGCGGCATTATTACTGCTGCAATTTGACTATTGCTAAAGCCAACGGTAATTATGGTTTAGGTGCTGTTACTTTAAAACTTGGACGCTTAATTAATACATTGTAGTGTTTTGCTAAACTTGGGTAGGCATCTTGCCAATTTAACTCTTTAAACCGCAACCCCACATAAGCCAACATACAACCTACTGCAATATCAGCCAAACTAAACGTTTCATTCACGCACCACTTCTTTTTATTAATATCTTTATTAAGCTTTTCTAAGCCCGCACCCACTCTAGCGACTTGCTTATCAATAAATACTTGTGATTGCTGCTGCTTAGGTTTGCGCGCTTCTAGCATTGCTGAAACTGCGGCATCACAAATACCGTCAGCTAATGCACTCCACCGTATCACCGATCCTCGCTGAATGATCACTTGGCACTAATTTACCAACTGGCGTACGCGTATCTAGATACTCAACAATCACACACGAGTCATAAAGCGCTTCATCATCATCCAATATCAACACAGGCACTTTGCCTAATGGGTTGTACTGCTTAATAGCAGAATCAGCGTCGCCAAGCACGACTTCTTGCAAGTCAATATTGATATGTTTTTCCATTGCCACAATGCGGACTTTACGTGCATAAGGACTATTAGGCGTATACAAAAGTTTCATGCTGAGATCACCCTTATAAATTTTCTAACTGCATTATAATGGATATATGAATGATGAAAACATGGCTTTACCCTTATTTACACAAAACTACCCTCGCGGCTCAAAAGCTTTTTTAGATTTAGTCAATCAACAAGTGTCTGATGCACTTAATGAAGATATTGGTAGTGGTGATCTAACCGCATCACTTATCTTAGAAACCCAAGGTACGCATGCAACAATTATTGCACGCGAGCATGCGATATTATGTGGCATTGATTGGGCTAATGCTTGTTTTCAAGCGCTAGATAAAAACGCGCTAATAACATGGCATGTTGATGAAGGTGATACGATTAGCGCCAATCAAGTGTTATGCGAAGTTAAAGGCAATGCGCGCGCATTACTCAGCGCTGAACGTTGCGCATTAAACTTTTTACAAATGCTTTCTGCCGTTGCCACACACACCAAAGAATATGTCAATATTGTCGCCAACACTAAGGCCAAAATATTAGATACACGCAAAACCATTCCGGGGTTACGGTTAGCAGAAAAATATGCTGTCACTGTCGGTGGTGGCCATAATCAACGCTTAGCTTTATATGATGGCATTTTAATTAAAGAAAACCACATTGTGGCGGCAGGTAGTATTGCCAACGCCTTGCAGCAAGCATTTAAAGTTAAAGATAAAGCTAGCATACAAATTGAAGTCGAAAACTTAGATGAGTTACAACAGTCTTTAGACGCTGGTGCAACGCGTGTTTTGCTAGATGATTTTAGCTTAGATACTCTACGCAACGCCGTCGAGACCAATCAAAACCAGGCCCTATTAGAAGCCTCAGGCAATGTCAATTTAGACACTGTGCTCAACATTGCCAATACTGGTGTTGATTGCATTTCGATTGGTGCATTAACAAAAAACATTCGCGCCATTGATTTGTCAATGAGAATCAAATAGGATTAGGCAAGCGCTTACCACGCTTAATCACAAAGGCACAAGCAACCAAACTTATGGAAAAAGCAAGCAAATCTAATACTAAAGATAAGTTTAATTTAGGTGATCTACTCCGCATGTTAGTCGATGCAGGCAAAATCGAAGAAGACACTGCTGAAAAGCTCTATAAAGACCGTAAATTAGATAGTTCTAATCTTCACCCTATCATCATCATCGGTGAAAAAAAGTGGAAAGATTTACAAAGCCCTCACAAGGTAATGAATGCAGATTTTTTATCACGTTGGTTAGCCAAAGAAGTTGGCATGAATTTTTATCATATTGACCCGTTAAAACTCGACTTTACCTCTGCTGCACAAATTGTTTCCCAAGCTTATGCTGAGCGTCTGAAGATCATGCCAGTTTCAATCAAAGGCGATAAAGCAACTGTCGCTACGGCAGAACCGCACCAAACTGGATGGGTGCCTGATTTAGAGCGTGTACTCGGCATGCAAATTAAATTGGTGTTTGCCAACCCACTCGAAATTAGCCGTTACCTGCCTGAAATTTACAATCTTGCTAGCTCGATAAACCAAGCCAGTTTATCTAAAGCTGGGCAAATTGTAGGTGTGCAAAACTTTGAACAACTGGTTGAGCTTGGTAAAGATAAAAACCTAGACGCAAACGAACAGCATGTCGTTAATATTGTTGATTGGTTGTTTAAATATGCCTTTGAGCAGCGCGCCAGTGACATTCATTTGGAGCCGAGGCGTAGCATGGGTGCGATGCGTTTCAGGATTGATGGCGTATTACATCAAGTGTATCAACTGCCGCCCAATATCATGAATGCGATTACTAGCCGCATTAAGCTATTAGGCCGTATGGATATGGTTGAAAAGCGTCGCCCTCAGGACGGTCGCATTAAAACCGTGAGTAGTGATGGTACTGAAATTGAGCTGCGTTTGTCTACAATGCCAACAGCGTTTGGTGAAAAACTAGTGATGCGTGTATTTACCCCTGATGCAATTGCGCAAGATTTTATCAAACTCGGCTTTACTAAAAAACAATCCGTACTGTGGCAAGAATGGACTGAACATCCAAATGGGATTATTTTAGTGACAGGGCCAACCGGTTCTGGCAAAACAACAACGCTTTATTCAACACTCAAAAAACTAGCAACGCCTGAAGTCAATGTCAGTACGGTTGAAGACCCGATAGAAATGATCGAACCTGCGTTTAACCAAATGCAAGTAACCACTAACATTGGTCTTAATTTTGCTGATGGCATACGCACCTTAATGCGACAAGACCCTGACATTATCATGGTAGGTGAAATTCGGGATGTTGAAACAGCCGAAATGGCTATTCAGGCCGCGCTTACTGGCCATCTTGTTGTTTCTACGCTGCATACTAATGATGCGCCATCTGCCATTACACGCTTACTTGATTTAGGCATCCCTTCCTATCTCATCCATTCTACGGTATTAGGTATTATGGGGCAGCGATTAGTCAGGAAATTATGCCCAAAATGTAAAGCACCTACTGATTTATCAGATCAAGAATGGGCCTCCATTACACATCCGTTTAAAGCTGCTAAACCAAAAAAAGCAATGAAAGCGGTTGGTTGTGTGGAATGCCGCAACACTGGCTATATTGGCCGTAGTGGTATTTATGAAATGCTCACCATTTCACCTAGCCTACGTAAGCTCATTAAACCAGACACAGAATTAGCACCACTAAAAAATATGGCGTACAAAGAAGGCATGCAGCCATTAATGCTAAATGGTGCAGAAAAAGTGGCAATGGGCATCACCACTGTTGAAGAAGTGCTAAAGGTAGCGCCTCACCTTAATGAATAACATCTTAATGCACCGGTTCAACAGCACTTCTTTTTTTATTTGAATGACGATCTTTATCCAAACGAAAATAATGTAGGCATAAGTCCGCATCTTTTAGCAATTGGCTTACATAATGCAGATCATCAGCATTAACTCTTAGGCTAACTGCACCAATTTCTAATTCCACTACATCACAGCGCTCACAATAAGAAACGCCACCTGCTTCGTTTTTGGCCAGTAATATATGCTTACATGATTTATGTTTATTCATATAACTTTCTTTGATGCGCTAAAAATTAAAGGCGCATTTTGTTAACATCTACTTTTCGGTGCCTGATTAAAAGCAAAACATAACGTTAGTTTTATCTTAATGTTAAAAATATGACCGACTTACTTAAGCAAAGCATGCTTAATGCAGCCATAAGTGGGTTGATCACAACCCTATTGGGACGTGCTTTTAATGGCACTACAACATTTAAGCCGTTGTTAGGGACGGCTTAAATTCTTTTTGCCAAATCAAATAACTTTTTGACTAGGCTTTTTGACTAGACTCTATTTGCATAAAATTCAACTACTAACTGGATATCGACTGGAAATGGCACATCTTCAACTGCAGGCAAGTGTGCGATTTTTACAATTTTACTTTCCTCGTCCCAAGCCAACCATTCAGGACGCTCTAGCGGTAATTCTTTTAGGGTTTCAACCACCATAGGGATACGTTTACTTTTCGCCTTGATAGTCACCTCATCTCCAACCTTTAATCTAATGGATGGAATATCTACAGACTGACCATTAAGCATAAAATGGCCATGACTCACTAATTGCCTCGCCGCAATGCCTGTAGGTGCAAACCCGGCACGAAATACAACATTATCAATACGCCGCTCTAAAAGTTGCAATAAAGCATCACCAGTAGGCTCTTTTCCTTTACGTGCATCTTGAATCAGGATACGCATTTGGCGCTCGGTTAACCCATAATTAAAACGCACTTTTTGTTTTTCAATGAGCTTGACGCCAAAATCTGACCGGCGCTTTCTTGCGCTTTTATTGCCGTGCTGCCCTGGTGGAAATGGGCGAGCTTCTATACTTTTGCGTGACAGCCCAGGTAAAGCCACACCTAAAGCACGCATTATTTTCAGTCTTGGCCCAGTTATTCTTGACATATTTTCCTTAATTACTGTATTGAAGTGTTTTGCGCTAATATGGATATTTCTAAATAACGATACTCATCCACCACTCGTGCCCACTGTTGACTTAATTGATTAGCCAGCTTTTCCGTATACGCTATTTCATTATATTCAGGCGCTTTCAAACTGTTAGCCAAACGTAATGCAAGTTCTGCTAAATCTTTTGAAGGTTTTACTGCATACTGTGTCGCAGTACCAGACAGCGCAATCAGCACATCTTTTACTGTTGGTAAATCCGAGTCATATAAAGCACTATATTCTGTTGCTTTCTGCTCTGTTAGAGATTGCATTTTCATCAGTAGCCCTAGCCTTATAATGTTTGGTGCGTTAAATTTGTTTGTACAACCAACCTAGCAGCAGCTTTACGCATCATTTCATGCATTTGCATAAAACTGTTCTCATCTAAAATGATTGATAAACTGCCTATTTTCAGCAAAACCTTGTCTTGGGCTTGCACATACTCAACGTTGCAGGCAGAAGCTTCTTCTGGTGTCAATTGACTTGAAACAGGTAATATTTTCATCTCCTCACACTCCTAAAGTTTGTTATACAAAACGACAACCTGTTTAAATGATAATGATTCTTATTAACAATGTCAACACCTTTCACTGTTTCCTTAGTTTATAGGTCAGATATCTTGACCAAATGCCCTCAAACAGTTATCTTCTAGGGTTGGTACCAAACAGCTAATAAACGGATATATGAACCAAGCAACCTTCCCAATTATCGAACAAGAAAAAAGCAGCCAACAGCAGATTACTGGCGCTGAAATCCTGATCAAATGCTTACATGAAGAGAAAGTCAAATTTGTATTTGGCTATCCTGGCGGCGCTGTACTTCACATTTATGATGCGATCTATCAGCAAAACAAGTTTAAGCACATCTTAGTCCGTCACGAGCAAGCTGCACTACATGCCGCTGATGCTTACTCACGCTCAACAGGAAATGTTGGCGTTGCACTTGTCACATCAGGCCCTGGTGCAACCAATGCGGTCACAGGCATCGCTACTGCCTATATGGATTCAGTACCAATGGTCGTTATTAGTGGTCAAGTACCTACTTTTGCGATTGGTGAAGATGCTTTTCAAGAATGTGACACTGTTGGCATTACTCGCCCATGCGTAAAACATAACTTCTTAATTAAAGACATCAAAGACATTGCATCGGTCATGAAAAAGGCATTTTATGTTGCCACGAGCGGTCGCCCTGGCCCTGTTTTAGTTGATATCCCCAAAGATATTACAGGCCTTATGAGTACGTTTGACTACCCAGAAACGATCGCAATGCGCTCATATTCGCCTGTGGTTAAAGGCCATGCCGGACAAATTAAAAAAGCGCTTAAATTGCTGGCTGAAGCCAAACGCCCAATGGTATACACGGGTGGTGGCATTGTTTTAGGTGATGCTGCACCACAATTAACAAAGTTTATTCAGTCACTTGGCTTACCAACCACTAGCACCCTAATGGGTCTAGGTGGTTACCCTGCTACCGATAAGCAATCTTTAGGCATGCTCGGCATGCACGGCAGCTATGAAGCCAACATGGCCATGCAAGAATGCGATGTATTGCTGGCGATAGGGGCACGCTTTGATGACAGAGTGATTGGCAATCCAACGCATTTTTTAAGCCGTCCACGCACCATCATCCATGTTGATATTGATCCTTCATCTATTGCTAAACGGGTAAAAATTGATGTGCCAATTGTAGGCGATGTTAAATCTGTATTAAATGATTTAAATCACTTGATCGCAACAGATAAACCCAAACAAAATACAACTGCGTTAGCAGATTGGTTTAAACAAATTAACCAATGGCGCAGTAAAAATCATTCTGACTTTGCTTTAGACAAAGCGGTTATTAAACCGCAACAAGTCATTAAGTCTTTATATGAAGTCACTAAAGGCGAAGCCTTTATTACCTCTGATGTCGGTCAACACCAAATGTGGGCAGCGCAATATTACCCATTTGACAAGCCACGTCGCTGGATCAACTCGGGCGGCCTAGGCACCATGGGCGTCGGCTTACCATACGCAATGGGCGTACAGCTTGCACACCCTGATGCACAAGTTGCCTGCGTCACTGGTGAAGCTTCCATTCAAATGTGCATACAAGAACTATCGACTTGTAAGCAATTCAATTTGCCAATTAAAGTCATTACTTTAAACAACCGCTACATGGGCATGGTCAGGCAATGGCAAGAGTTTTTCTATGAGAACCGCTATTCTGAGTCTTATATGGAAGCCTTGCCTGATTTTGTAAAACTGGCAGAATCTTATGGTCACGTAGGGATGCAGATTACAGACCCCGCAGATGTTGAAGGCGCACTAAAAGAAGCTTTCAGTCCTGCATTAAAAGATAGATTAGTCTTTATGGACTTCCTGACTGATCAAACTGAAAATGTGTTCCCTATGGTACCAAATGGTAAAGGCCTGTCTGAAATGATCGTCGGAAAGGATTCATAATGCGCCATATCATTTCCTTACTGATGGAAAATGAGCCTGGCGCACTTTCGCGCGTCGCTGGTTTGTTTTCGGCACGTGGCTACAACATTGAGTCACTCACCGTTGCCATTACTGAAGACCCAACATTATCACGCATGACCATCGTCACCAGCGGATCAGACGAAGTGATAGAGCAGATTATTAAGCAGCTCAACAAACTCATTGATATCGTTAAGGTGCTCGATTTATCCGGCGGCAAACACGTCGAACGTGAGCTTATGCTGATCAAAGTAAAAGCAACTGTTGCTTTTAGAGAAGAAATGAAGCGAATGTGTGACATCTTCCGCGGCCGCATTATCGATGTAACCGATGGCAACTTTACGATTGAACTGACTGGTTCTGGTCATAAACTAGACGCTTTTGTAGAGAGCATCGATAAAGCAGCCATTTTAGAAACCGTACGTACTGGCGCATCGGGCATTGGCCGCGGCGACAGAGTCCTCAAGTTATAAGCAATCATTTATAAAGCAATTGTATTGAAAGGCAAATAGCAATGAAAGTATATTACGACAAAGACGCTGATCTCAGCATTATTAAAGGTAAAAAAGTAACCATTGTTGGCTACGGCTCTCAAGGTCATGCACACGCTGCCAACCTAAAAGACAGTGGCGCAACGGTGACCGTTGGCTTACGTAAAGCAGGCGGCTCATGGGCAAAGGCAGTGAACGCTGGTCATAATGTTTTAACCATTGCTGATTCTGTAAAAGATGCAGACGTTGTCATGGTGCTTTTACCTGACGAAACAATGGCTGGCATTTACGAAACTGAAGTAGCGCCTAATTTGAAAAAGGGTGCTGCGATTGCTTTTGCGCACGGCTTTAACGTGCACTACAATCAAATCGTGCCACGTACTGATTTAGATGTCATTATGATCGCGCCAAAAGGCCCTGGTCATACGGTACGTTCTGAATATCTCAAAGGGGGCGGCGTACCAACACTCATCGCTGTCTATCAAGACAGGTCTGGCAAAGCGAAAGACCTTGCATTGTCCTATGCTGCAGCCAATGGCGGCACAAAAGGTGGCGTCATAGAAACTGACTTCCGCGAAGAAACAGAGACCGACTTATTTGGCGAGCAAGCGGTATTGTGTGGCGGCGCTGTTGAATTAGTAAAAGCAGGCTTCGAAACATTAACCGAAGCTGGCTACGCACCTGAAATGGCTTACTTTGAATGTTTACATGAGCTTAAATTGATTGTTGACCTGATGTACGAAGGCGGCATTGCTAACATGAACTACTCTATTTCTAACAATGCAGAATATGGTGAATACGTCACAGGCCCACAAGTCATTAGTGACCAAGCGCGCGCTGCCATGAAAGAATGCTTAACTAATATTCAAAATGGTAATTATGCAAAACAATTTATTTTAGAAGGCCGTACCAACTACCCAGAAATGGTGGCACGTCGCCGTCTAAACGCAGAACACCCCATTGAAAAAGTGGGTAATGAATTGCGCGCAATGATGCCTTGGATTGCTAAAAACAAACTAGTTGATCAATCTAAAAACTAATTAGCATTGCATTTAAAAAAAGCACAGTCAGCTTACTGCACTGTGTTTTTTGTGTTTTTTTGTGTTTTTTTATTATTTATTTAGTTTAACCACTTGCTGAGATACTACATTGAAACTTGCTATATTTTTACAGTATATTGCACCAAAATATGCGATTACGGCTGTTGCTGGCAAACTTGCTAATAAACAATGCGGCAGACTCACGACCAAAGTCATTGCGTGGTTTGTAAAACGCTATCAAGTCAATATGGCCGAAGCAGACAACGCAGATATTGCCAGCTACAAAAGCTTTAATGACTTCTTTACGCGCCCACTTAAAAAGGACGCACGCCCCATTAATAAAGCTGATTTTATTTGCCCAGTAGATGGTGTTATTAGCCAATTAGGGGCCATAAAACGTAATCAAATTTTTCAAACAAAAGGGCATCATTACAGCACCCTTAATTTAGTTGCTGGCAATCAAACTTTAGCAAAGCAGTTTGAAAATGGTCACTTTGCTTGTCTATATTTAAGCCCTAAAGATTACCACCGCATTCACATGCCTTGCGATGGCACATTACAAAGTATGACCTATGTGCCTGGCAACTTATTCTCCGTTAACCCGACTACTGCTGCTAATGTGTCCAACCTATTCGCGCGTAATGAGCGTGTCGTCTGTGAGTTTACATCAAAAAAATATGGTGCTTTTATCTTGGTACTGGTTGGTGCGACTATCGTCGGCAGCATGGCAACTGTTTGGCATACGGCTAGCAATGGCATTATTAACCCACCACGGTCTGGCAACATTAAAACGTGGCACTATACCAAACAGCATACCAACCAAAATATCCACTTAGAACAAGGCGCTGAAATGGGTCGCTTTTTACTAGGCTCCACCGTTGTGATGTTGTTCGAAAAAAATGCATTAACCTTTAACGCTGATTGGAAAGCCGGTAATGCTATTAAGCTGGGTGATGTAATGGGTAACAAAGAACCTGCATAAGCAGGTTTTTTAAAAGCGTTAATTTAATTAACTACTACTTAGTTTTTTTACACCTTATGATGCAAGTGCGTCGCTAGTTCATTGAGTGCTAAGCGATAAACATCACGCTTAAAATCAATCACATCTTCTAGCGGCACCCAGTAATCATTCCAACGCCAAGCATCAAACTCAGGCTTATCTGTCGCACGTAAAGAAATGTCGGAATCTCGCCCCACCATACGCAATAAAAACCAGATCTGTTTTTGACCGCGATAACTGCCGCGCCACTCGCGCTTTACCCATGTGCTAGGCACTTCATAGCGCAACCAATCACGGGTGCGCCCCAATATCTCCACATGCTCGGGGCGCAAACCAACTTCTTCCATCAGCTCACGATGCATCGCCTGTTCTGGGCTTTCGCCATGGTCTATACCGCCCTGTGGAAACTGCCAAGCATGTTCACGTATGCGCTTTGCCCAAAACACTTGGTTCTGTGCATTACACAAAATAATACCCACATTCGGACGAAATCCGTCACGATCTAACATATATTGCAAAACCTAAAATATTTAATATCATTTTTTCATACTTTAGGTACTATTGAAAGCAAGCTTAATTAAAGACATCTATGAATAAACTGTCAAACTTATTATCCAGTCAATACAGGTATCCCATATTCTTTATTGTGGCATTGATGCTTAGCGCGTGTGCTAAGCCAGTACCGCAAAAAAACTTGGCCTATATTACTAATCAGGGCGATGACACCGTATCAGTGATCGACATCAACCAGAACAAAGTGACGCACACGGTGGCGGTAGGTGATGCGCCAGTAGGGGTTGCTTTATCTAACAATATGCAACGTGCTTTTATTAGCAATGTAGATAGCCAAAATATCTCTGTCATTAATACACAAACGCAAACCGTGTTAGACACTATTAGCATCAAAGGCTCACCGGTTGGCATTGCCATTAGCCCAGATGACAAGACCCTTTATGTCGGTGATTGGTTTAGCGATAGGATTATTGCAATTGACCCAAAAACCTACAAAATTAAAGGTGAGGTTAGCGTTGAAAAAGCCCCAGCGGGCTTGCTTGTCAGCCCAGACAGTCAATGGCTTTACGTTGCCGCGCGGGACACTAATGAGATTGTAGTTTTAGATACCAACAAAATGGCTGTGACAAAACGCATTGCTGTTGGCGCCCACCCTTTCGGGCTTACGCTTAGTAATGACGGCAGCACCTTATATAGTGTTAACGTTTTTGATAACAATGTATCCATTATCAATACGCAAACATGGCAACAAAAAGTGGTGCAAGTCGGTGACCATCCTTATTGTGCTGTGCCCAGCCCAGACAATAAGACTTTATATGTCACTAATACGCTAGATGATACTGTATCCATCATCGACTTAAGCACACTTAAAACCATTACCACCTTAGCAATAGGCGAAACCCCTGAAGGCATTAGTTACGACAGTATTAATCATCAAGTGTTAGTAAGCAATTGGGGCAATAACAGTGTCACAGTCATAGATGCCACAAGCAACAAAGTGATTAACACCATTAGCACCGGTGATAAAAGCCGCGCATTTGGGCAGTTTATTCTTAATAATAATTAGCACCAGCAGTCAACCGACACGGTGACAATACGTTATTGATAGCATAGGCTTTAAGCATGAAGTCATCTATAATAAAGCGAAAGTCCACTTTGTGTGGCACGCCGCATATAACATTAGTGGCTATCTAGTTTTAGCTATATTAATAATATTTTTGGGAGACCATGCATGAAAAAATTTTTAGTATTAATCGCACTGGCAGCATGCTCAATCACTGCCGTTGCTCACGGTCCAACACCGTATAAGAGTGACAATTCTATCGTCATTAAAGCTGATCCAGCTAAAACGTGGGCCATGGTCAAAGACTTTGGCAATATACACGCATGGATGCCAACGGTTGAAAGTACGCAAGTAGAAAAAAAAGGCAAAGATACTTTCAGAATAATGGTGTTAAAAAGTGGTGCTAAAGTAACCGAGCGCTTAAAAAGCATTAACGATGAAGACATGAAAATTAAATATGAGTTCATAAGCGGCGCCCCACTGTCAAATCACAACGCCTATCTAACTGTTAAAGCAGGGCCTGGCAACGGTGAAAGTACGGTTAGATTTTTCCATCGTTACTATCGCTTCTTCGTCAATAACCCACCGATTCCTGAAGGGCAAGACGACGCAGCAGCGATTAAATTTATCACTGAAAACTATGAATCAGGTTTAGCTAACCTTAAAAAGGTGCTTGAAAACTCAAAGTAACCAGCACGGAAGCGCGCGCGGCCTCCGATAGCACACAAGCAGCAGCAGTTAAAGCAAGCGCACCGCCAAAAAAACCTTGGTGGCAGTTTTGGTAGTAACCGTCTGATTAAGGGTGACAAAAAATGTCACTTAAATTGCAAAAAGCGAGCTTAAAGCTCGCTTTTAAAGCTCGCTTTTTTGTCACTATAAATCCCAGTAAATGATAATGTTTGCCATAATAAACAATTAGTTATCAATGATATCAAGTGTTGGCACAACCATTACTAATACTATACCAAGCACTGGTATTCACTACTCCTAGTGTTGCTTTTAAACTTAACTAGTAATACTAAAATTTTTACACAAAGGAAATTAAAATGAACATGGGAATTAAAAGGGGAATTAAAAGGGAATTAAAAGGGGACGCTACCCTTTTTGGGGCCTGCCTTGCGGTCTAAATTGCATCGCGCAATTAGCAATCTGCTCAAGCTTACTAATAAATCTATCATTGCCGCAAGGTAAACCTTTTTCAATATTACGTGCTAGCACAGTCGTTAACGCCATATTTTCAGGTGCGGATAACCACTTAGACCAATCACAAGGTTTTATGTCGGTCATCTCGTTCGCTTGATGCGCTAAAGCGTCATTGCTCACTAAACCACAGTGATGCGCGGCACTAGACCATTTGTATTGTTCTGCTTTTTCAACCATATTAGCTTCTACAGGGTTACGCTCTACATAACGAATAGCAGCATGGGTATGCGCTTCATCCAGTGGCGATGAAAAGAAACGCCCTTGCCATAAATGGCCTGTCCAACCTTTTTGTTTATTCATGTATTGGGCATAACGCATATGTAAGGGTTTTAAGACTTTCATCAGCCCATCTTCAGTAGACGGCGTAAGTACCAAATGAATATGGTTATCCATTACACAATAGGAGAGCACGCTAACATCATACTTGTCACAATAATCTATTAGCCATTCAAGATAAAGTTGCTTATCATCACCACAGAAGAACACATCTTCACGGCGATTGCCACGTTGCGTGATATGGTGCGGTATCGTAGGAAAAACATGTCTGGCTACTCTTGGCATGTGGTACCTTACAATAATAGACTTAAAAAGGGAAGCGTCTCCTTTAATAATAAGGGAAGCGTCCCCTTTAATAATAAACAATCGATTGAAATTTGCAAGCATAAAGCGCCAACAGCCAGCGTCATATGGTTACACGGCTTAGGTGCAGATGGGCAAGACTTTGTGCCTGTCGTTGAAATGCTTAACTTGCCCAATATTCGCTTTGTGTTACCGCACGCGCCTCACCGTCACGTGACGGTTAATAATGGCGCTAATATGCGTGCTTGGTATGATTTATACGGATTAACGCACGACAGCCTCGAAGATGAAATAGGCATACGTGAGACACAAGCAGTTATTGAACGCTTGATTGCAGGCGAAATCGAAAAAGGCATTGCTAGCGAAAAAATAGTGATCGCCGGCTTTTCTCAAGGTGGCGCAATGGCATTACATACGGCGCTGCGCTATCAAAAAAAGCTAGCTGGGATCGTTGTATTATCAACATACTTACCACTCAAAGCATTATTGAATAATGAAAAATCTACCGCTAACTTAGCCACTCCAATTTTTATGGCGCATGGCACAGATGATGAAGTCATTAGCTTGGATACTGGCCAAATTTCATTGAGATTATTGCAAGCTGAACAATATGCCGTTGAATGGCATGAATACCAGATGGCGCATCGTGTTTGTATGGAGGAAATTGATGCTGTTAGAGATTTTTAAATCGCTAGCCTTCATCTTTAGCTTAATATTTAACACCATCTTTAGCACGCAAGCACGCATAGTTTTGCTAAAATGTTTTATCTAGACGATAACGATGACAAAAGCGCGAAAAATGCCTGAAAAAAATCAACTTTTACCAAAAACTTATGAAGCTGCCATTGCAGAACTAGAAGTCATTGTCAATAAAATGGAAACTGGCAACCTTGCGCTTGAGGACTCTCTTAACAGTTATAAACGCGGAACAGCACTACTAAAAATGTGCCAAAAATCGCTTGCTGACGCTGAGCAAGAAGTTAGCATCCTCTCTAACAACAATAGCCTTAGCCCATTAGTCGAGACAGAACATCCTAAATAATGGACATAGCCATAGAACCCATGCCATTACAAGATAGTACGTTTGAACAATGGGTAAGCCATATGCAGTTACGCATAGAGGACGTATTGGATAAACATCTACCTGCAGTCGACATTGTGCCTGAAGCATTACATGAAGCGATGCGTTACGCTGCTTTAGAAGGTGGCAAACGCGTGCGTGCATTATTAACTTATGCAGCTGGCGAGTTTTGTGCTTCCAGCCCAGAAAGAATAGATATTCCCGCTGCGTCGGTCGAATTAATTCACGCCTTTTCACTGGTGCATGATGATATGCCATGCATGGACAATGATGATTTACGTCGAGGCAAACCATCGACACATAACAAATATGGTGATGCTATCGCATTACTAGTAGGCGATGCACTGCAAAGCTTGTCATTTCAGCTTATTTCGCAAGACACTAGCCTGAGAAGTAGCCAAAAAATTAAAATGTTACACATACTAGCCTTGGCAAGTGGTTCGCGCGGTATGGCCGGTGGCCAAGCGATTGATTTGGCCAGTATTGATTTACTACTGACACAAATCGAACTTGAAACCATGCATATTCATAAAACTGGCGCGCTAATCCGTGCCGCTGCTTTACTAGGTGCATACAGTGTTTACAATCCAAATGAAGACAAATTAAAAGCACTCGACCATTTTGCCAAATCAATAGGGTTAGCATTCCAGGTGGTAGATGATATTTTAGATGCTGAGGCAGACACTGAAACTTTAGGTAAAACAGCTGGCAAAGATGCAGAAAATAACAAATCAACCTATGTCACAATTTTGGGATTATCCGCTGCAAAAAACCTTGTAGACGAGTTATATGCCAATGCAATCACAACATTATCTTTCTATGGCCGAGAAGCAGATTTATTAAGATACCTAGCAAAATTCATTACCCACCGTTGCTTTTAGCTATTATTAGCACCGTTTATGTCCTCGCTACTATCATCCATTAGCTCTCCAGCTGACTTACGTCAACTAGAACGAAATCAATTGACTGATCTTGCAAAAGAACTACGTGATTTTATTATTGATAGCACATCAAAAACAGGCGGTCACTTAGCATCGAACTTAGGCGTCGTAGAACTCACCATCGCACTGCATTATGTATTCAACACGCCTGATGATAGATTAGTGTGGGATGTCGGACATCAAACATATGCACATAAGATTCTCACTGGCCGCCGTGAGAAAATGGTTAATTTACGCAAACCAAATGGGATTGCTGGATTCCCTAGAAAATCTGAGAGTGAATACGATACCTTTGGTACTGGCCATTCCAGCACATCAATTTCTGCAGCATTAGGCATGGCAGTTGCAGCAAAGCAAGCTGGCCTAGATAGGCACAGCGTCGCTATTATTGGTGATGGTGCAATGACCGCAGGCATGGCTTTTGAAGCGCTCAATAACGCAGGTGATACTGATGCCAATATGCTCGTTATCTTAAATGATAATAAAATGAGCATCTCTAACAATGTTGGCGCACTGAATAACTATCTTGCAAAATTACTATCGGGGCGCTTTTACGAAACCGTCCGTGAAAGAGGCAAAAAAGTATTAGACATTGTACCGCCAGTAAAAGAATTTGCTAAGCGCGCTGAAGAACATGCTAAAGGCATGGTGACGCCTGATGGTACATTATTTGAAGAATTTGGTTTTAATTATATCGGCCCAATTGATGGTCATAATATGAACACGTTATTAGATACTTTAACCAATATTAGTGCCCTTAAAGGCATGCAGTTTTTACATATTGCGACCCAAAAAGGTAAAGGCTTTGAACCAGCGGAAGACAACCCAAACAAATATCACGGCGTTAGTAAATTCGACCCTTTCAATGGCGTGACACAACCCAGTAACGTGAGTAAAACCTATACAGAAGTATTTGGTGACTGGTTAGTCGATATGGCGGGCAAAGACAAAAAACTAATCGGCATTTCGCCCCAATCTGAAGAGCGTCGGGTTGG
>WASW01027841.1_pt1 | contig 21182 bp, 15 predicted proteins | sample 5698521 | NCBI WGS metagenome assembly WASW01 (sample SAMN11175560, study PRJNA528189) | sponge metagenome | isolation source: marine sponge | host: Leucetta | place: Antarctica: Western Antarctic Peninsula, King George Island | collected 2013-01
AAAATTCCGACTCCCTCTCGCACGGCGCGATGTTCCTCTGCTGAGTATTCAAACCAATTCTGGCGTTTGTAAGAATATTGATATTCAGGGACAATCCCTTCTGGAGCAAACCAATTGGCACGTTCCCAGCCTCCGGCTTCGCCAAAACATGCGCCCCGTTTGGCCAAACGATCATGAAGAGGGGAGGTGCGCACCAGGCGGCTTGATTCAAACTGACGAAACGGCCAGTGCATGGCGTAAAGCAGACCCAACCCTTCAATCGTGCGATCATGGAGATAACGAGGATTGCCTTGAAAAGGGAGCATCCTGCGAATATCGACATCCCACAAATCTATCGGGGGATGCCCCTTGACCATCCATTCGGCCAGCACTTTACCGGCCCCGCCTGCCGATTGAATCCCAATCGAATTGAAACCTGCGGCGACAAAGAAATTTTTAAGCTCTGGTGCTTCACCAAGGATATAACGATCATCTGGGGTAAAGCTCTCAGGGCCGTTAAAAAACAACTGAATCCCGACATTATCCAAGTGAGGTATCCGATGCACCGCTTGTTCAAAAATTGGCGCGAGATGGTCTTGATCGTCGGGGAGGGTATCGAAACAGAAATCTTCAGAAATTCCTGCCATTCCCCAAGGCTTGGCTACGGGTTCAAACGCACCGACCAGTAATTTTCCCGCATCTTCTTTATAATAAGTATACCCTCCGGGATCACGGAGAGTCGGGGTGCCTGATTTTAATCCGTCAATGGTTTCGGTCACAAAATAAAAATGTTCAGCCGCATGAAGGGGCACATTCACCCCACAGGATTTCCCCAATTCGCTCGCCCACATCCCAGCACAATTGACCACAAATTCCGCTTCAATCGCCCCTTTATCTGTGGCAACCCCTGTCACACAGCCGTTTTTTTGAAGAATGCCAGTCACTTTGGTTTCTTCTAAAATCAATGCGCCTCCCATCTTCGCGCCTTTGGCTAAGGCTTGAGTCGTATCAACAGGATTGGTTTGGCCGTCACCCGGAAGAAAAACACCTCCCACCAAATCTTCAATATTCGCCAGTGGCCAAAATTTCGCAATCTCCTCAGGAGTGATCAACTCTACTTCCAACTGGAAAACACGGGCCATCGAAGCCCCTCGTTTCAATTCTTCAAAACGCTCTGAGCTATTGGCGACAGAGACCGATCCCGTATTTCTAAATCCCGTCGCCTGCCCCGTTTCTTCTTCCAATTTGCGGTAAAGATTAGTCGTGTATTGCGCCAGTTTGGTCAAGTTTTGTGTCGCTCTCAGCTGACCGACCAAACCAGCGGCATGCCACGTCGTCCCGCACGTCAGGGCCTTGCGTTCCAAAAGGGCAATATCGCTCCAGCCCAGTTTTGTCAGATGATAAGCCAGACTGCATCCGATGATCCCTCCACCGATGATCACGACTTGTTTGTGGGTTGGAAACGCTGTTGTCATAATGGCCTTCTTATTTTGAGGGTTGATTTTTGTGAATCTTTTCTTTTGGAAAACCGTTGATGCTGATAGCCAACAAATCTTATCTGACAAGAACGCATCATAACCACATCAGAACAAATAAGAACAGATGATATGTTCAAAATCAAGTAAATCTCTTCCTAAATCTATCTAATTCTTTGATTGACTCCGTTTGAGCCAGAATGCCCATAGAGACGCTGGCAACAGAGTCAAGCCCGCCATCACCCAGATCATGTTAGAAATCCCCAACGAGTCGAGGGTTCCGCCAGCGATTGCTGCCCCGATGGCACTCATGAGGGTGAACATGGCAAATTCGGTGGCAAAAATCCGCCCCCTCACCTGACCGGGTACCAGATGCAATAAGAGTTGCGTCGAGAATACCCAGATAATGCCACCACCCACCCCTCGTAAAAAAGTCCCAAAGAGCACCCAACCAAAATTGGTTAAAGGGGCGGTTATCGCCAAGCCTAGCCCTCCTATCAGATATCCGATGATGAGCGTCAATCGTAAGCGATGATCGTCGTCTCCAGTAAAATAACGAGCAACGACAGGCCCGATCCCGGTGCCGATCCCAGTAATACCAAACATCAAGCCCAGGCTGATTCCCCCGCCTTCACCAATCACAAAAACATCCTCAGCAATGGCCACTTGAGCGATTTGTATGCCGGAAAACAGCAACAAGGCTTGAGCCGGTTTATGCAGAGCGATGGCCAGGATATTGACTTGTTTGCCAAGATACCGCAAGCCATCGAGATATTGTTCTAAAGCCGCTCCAATCGTTTTCTCTGAAGCATCGAGGCCGGGCACGTGGTCAAGTTTGATCTGAAAAAGAAAAAATGCTGAGAGCAAAAATGTGAAACCATCAATGATAAAGGCTGAATAAATGCCCCATATTCCGGAAACCAGCCCACCAAGAGCCGCCCCCAATGCCAGCATCACAGACCAGGTAATCGAGTTGATCGTATTCGCCGTGCCTAGTTCAGCTTTTGAGGTGATGTCAGGTAAAATGGCGATCCGAGTTGGAAAGAAAAAACCACTGATGCCCAGTTGCAAGGCCGTTAGGGTGTAAAGCAACCAAACCTGACTCGCGTCTCGTACAAAAAGAAAGCAGAAAACGACAAGCGCCCGCGCAATATCCGTGATAATCAGAATTTGTTTGCGGTTGTAACGGTCGGCGATTACCCCGGCAATCGGACTCACCAGGAACGGAGCCAACATACGCACCACAAAAAGCCACCCGATGGCCATCCCCGAATCGGTTAGAATCGCAATCAGCGAGGCCGAGGCGATCAAATTGAACCAATCGCCCAATAAACTGACAAGTTGGCCGAGCCACAAATAACGAAAGTTGCGATTACTACGAAGGAGTTGACCGTAGCCAACCGTTGAAGAAGGCTGAGATGGCATTAAAATCATTTATTGGGGATGAAGGGATTTTCCTTGAATTCACGCTGAAAGGCCATTCACAAAATCATTCTTTGGATGAATTTTCTTGCATCATTGCAAGCTAGAGATCTTTACACAATCTCAGTGAATCGTAAATGGCCGCATGAATATTTCGGCTGGTAACAGCATCGCCAACACGGAATATCTGATAAACTCCCTCAGGGTTATGGGCGATTGTCTGGGGTTGACCGTTTATTAAAGCGTCCAAATCCACTTCTCCTTGGTTCGATGAGTTGGCTTTGAGCGAAAAATAAAGTTCGTCTATCGGGAGAGTGCCATGTTCCACCACCACCTGATCGACGATTCTTTCAGTGAAAGATTTGTTGTATTCATTGTATAAGCGCGCAACCAGCTTGTTGCCTTGGCGAGAAACCGCGGTCAAACGATGGTTCGGAGTCATTGTCACACCATGGTCATAAAAGGTCTTGAAATAGGCTGGGTAAATGGTGCCTCCGACTTCCTGGCCAATCATCCGGTCGGGGCTGACCAATTCTAATTTTGAACCCTTTTCAGCAATGAATTCAGCACAGGAAATTCCTTGGTTTTGGCTATTATCGTCAAACAACAACACCTCAGCCGCCAGTTGGACATTGCGCCCTAGAATGTCCCAGGTGGTCACCACCAAATCAGCGCCTTCCTGCAAAAAAATGGTATTCGGCTCTCCTCCTGTTGCAATGATCACCACCGCCGGTTTTTCAGCGAGCACCTCGCGATCTTCGACATAGTGGCCAAAGCGGAGATCAACGCCCAAACGCTGTACTTGCTGATAAAGCCAATCGGTAATGCCGATGATCTCCATGCGCCTGGTTACTTGAGAAGCTAACTGAACCTGCCCCCCTGGTTTATCGCTGGCTTCAAACAAAACCACACGATGCCCTCGCTCCGCACAAACACGAGCCGCTTCAAGCCCCGCTGGACCCGCACCAATGATCACAATCTTGCGCGGTGGTTGCTGGGTTTTTGGGATAATGTGAGGCATCGTTTCCTCACGCCCGGTGGCGGGATTGTGGAGGCAAAGCGCTTCGCCTTCTCCATAGATACGGTTGATGCAGTAACTGGCTCCCACACAAGGGCGAATCTGATCTTCTTTCCCTTGCTCAATCTTAGAGACAATGTGAGGATCTGCAATATGGGCGCGGGTCATCCCGACCATATCAATCAGCCCTTCTTTGATGGCATGCCGAGCAGTGGCGACATCATTGATCCGGGCGGCATGAAATACCGGCAAATCTAACTTGGCTTTGATCGCCGCCGCTAATCCGAGGTGAGGGGCACTAGCCGTGCCCATACTGGGAATAACATGAGACAAGGCTTCATCGCTAGGAATGATCCCTTTGACAATATTCACAAAATCCAGCATTCCCGTTGCCACCAGAGTTTGGGCAATCCAGACGCAATCCTGGTGAGTCAACCCTCCGGCCACATCTTCATCACCAGTCATCCGAATGCCAACAATGAATTCATCTCCGACCTGTTTTCTGATTTCCTCTAAGACCTCTAAACTAAACCGCACTCGATTTTCTAGACTACCGCCGTAGTTATCCGTTCTTCGGTTGACCAAAGGGGTCCAGAAACTATCCAACAAATGGCCATAGGCGCTGATTTCGATCCCGTCCAACATCCCTCTCTGGCAACGCTCCGCCGCCGCACCATAGGCTTTGATCACCCGTTTGATGTCTGAAATTTCCATTTCTTTCGGAAAAGAACGATGAGCCTGTTCTCGGACACTGGAAGGCGCAATGGTCGGCAACCAATGTTCAGTATTCCAAGAAGTCCGCCGCCCCATATGCGTGATTTGACACATCGCCGCGGCGCCATAAGGATGAAGGCGCGCCACCATCTGCTTTAAATAAGGAATCACTTCATCATTGCCCACAAAAATCTGCCCAAAAGCCGCTGGAGAATCCACCGCAACATTAGAAGATCCACCAAACACCGTCAGCGCAATCCCGCCTTTGGCTTTTTCTTCATGGTAAAGTTGGTAGCGCAATTTAGGTTTGGCATCCTCAGCATAAGCGGGTTCATGGCCGGTGCTCATGATCCGGTTTTTCAGCGTCAAGTGTTTGAGCTGAAGCGGTTGTAATAATGGATCAGTGGGGTTCATTTGAGATTCTCAAGAAGAGGTTTCCTCAAAGCCACGAGAACGAACCAGTTGCGCTAGTTTTTCATCAGAATAACTTTGTTCCAAGTGCTCGGCTGCTGTTTTTGCAAGGTCTTCCAACTCGCCTTCACATTTTTCGTAGGTGCGTTGCCAATCGTTTAAATACTCATCACTTCCCTGCCGTCCTGCTTTCATTGCGGCTTTGTCAATCGCGTGCTGAAAGCGTGCTGTCAGTTGAATCTTCGCTTTTTTTCTCCCACTCTTTGCAATCACTTGAGAAGGGATATCCCTCCATGAAATTTTGATCAACTGCGGCATCCGGTTCCTTTGTTGGCAATGTTTTCGAGGGACTCCAATAATTCTCCATAACCAGTCACATGTTTTTCAAAAGCCAAACCCAATGTTTGCGCCGCCGCTTGGGCTTTTTCTAAACATTGAGGATCGTCCGTTTGCGCCAAATACACCACTTTTTTATAGTTTCCAAAGTACATCTCCTCCAGTTCGGGATGGCGGTCAATTCCCAAGCCACGCATGATTAGGCGTTCAAAATGTTGGGCAAGAAAATCCGTCAAATAAAGAGTGCCAGGTTCTTGTTCGGCAAGTTTGAGAAAGAAACGATTCCCAGCAAAAAATTGGTAACAATGGGCCCCTGGCAGTCGCTCTACCTGAAACTCCTCAAGCAACTTATCCAGATGCCCTCCGGTTCCACAATCGGCATAAGCGACAAAGAGAACATCATATTTTCCTTGAGCGGCCACTAACTTCGCGCGGACTTCACCAGGAATCTTCTGAGGGTAATTATGGAGTCCTGAAGGGAGGTAGTCCACCACCATATTATCCCATTGATTCAGTCGTTTAATTGTGTGGATTTCTCTGGCCAAAGCCCCACAGGCAATGACATAGATAGAGTTCGGCAGTTTCATATTTTTGACGGCGCTCCCATATCATTTTGCATAAAAGATCTCGCAATCTCCACTGAGACCGCCGCATCCCTGCAATAAGCATCGGCTCCAATCGCTTTGCCAAATTCCTCATTCAAAGGCGCGCCTCCCACCAGCACAATATAATCATCGCGCATTCCTTTGTCTTTTAAAGTGTCAATCACGACTTTCATATAAGGCATCGTGGTCGTCAGTAGCGCAGACATCCCCAAGATGTTTGGTTTATGTTCCTCTAAGGCCGCCAAATAATCTTCAACAGAATTATTGATCCCGATATCAAAGACCTCAAAACCAGCGCCTTCCATCATCATGGCGACAAGATTCTTCCCAATATCATGAATATCGCCTTTGACCGTTCCAATCACCATTTTTCCAATCGGAGGCACGCCCGTTTCTGCCAATAAAGGGCGCAAAAGCCCCATCCCGCCTTTCATCGCATTGGCAGAAAGCAACACTTCAGGCACAAAGAGAATCCCATCCCGGAAATCAATCCCGACAATCCTCATCCCCTCCACCAGAGCCTCGTCTAAAACTCGGCTAGCAGACCAATCGCGTGAAAGTAAAATTTCGGTTCCTTCAATGATTTCCTCTCTTAAACCATCATACAAGTCATCGTGCATCTGTAAGACAAGCTCCTCGTCTGAAAGCGAGGCCAGCTCAATTTCGTCTTCAAATTCCTCTTCAAATTCATCAGCCATAATTCACTCCTTTGGGGTTGAATGTTTCGATTACAATTTTAGAAATTCGTGTCAGGAAAAGATGCTTTGCGTTTTTCAATAAATTCTTTGAGAGCTTCATCTTTTGCCGGATCCAAGGCCGGCATTTGATAATCCGCAAGCATTTTTTTCCAGATTTTATTGGCACGTTGTGTGGTGTCTTGACTGCCTTCTTCTTGCCACTGTTCATAACTGTTGTTATCCGCAAGATTGGACATGTAAAACGCCGATTCAAAATTCGCTTGAGTGTGGGCACAACCCAAAAAATGTTTCCCTGGCCCGACTTCTCGGATCGCATCCAAGGCTTGCCCATTTTCTGACAGATCGACCCCTCCTAAAAACCTTTGGATCATCCCAGCCTGATCGACATCCATGATAAACTTTTCATATCCCATTGCCAACCCTCCTTCAAGCCAACCTGCTGTATGGAGCATAAAATTGACCCCTGCGTTCATGGCGGTTTGGAGGGTATTTGCGGATTCATAAGCGGCTTGTGCGTCTGAAATCTTAGCACTGCACAATCCGCCGCCACTGCGATAAGGAACCCCCAAGCGACGCGCTAACGCGGCTGTGATGTAAGTCACTAATGAAGGTTCAGGGCTGCCAAAAGTGGGCGCGCCTGTTTTCATTGAAATCGAGCTGGCAAAAGTACCAAAGACGACTGGGGCTCCCGGTCGCACCAATTGAGTAAACGCGACACCCGCGAGGATTTCAGCCAAAATCTGGGCGGAGGTTCCCGCAACAGTCACCGGGGACATCGCTCCCGCAAGAATAAACGGAGAAATGATGGTGGCTTGATTATTTCTGGCATAAACTTTAGCGGCTCCTAACATGGTCGCGTCAAAAACCATCGGAGAGTTTGCATTGATTAAACTGGTGATCACACAGTTTTGATCAACAAAGTCCTCTCCAAAAACAACTTTTGCCATATCCACCGTATCTTGTGCCCGTTCGGGAGCGGTGACCGACCCCATGAAGGGTTTGTCACTGTATTTGATGTGGCTATAGACCATATCAAAATGGCGTTTATTGACGGGTAAATCCACTGGCTCACAAAGCGTTCCTCCTGAATGATGTAATGACGGAGACATATAGGTCAATTTAACGAAGTTTTGAAAATCGTTGATGGTTCCATAGCGTCTCCCGTCATCTAAATTTCGAATGAAAGGCGGCCCATAGGCTGGCACCAACACCATATTGTTTCCTCCGATGACCACATTTCTTTCAGGGTTTCTCGCGTGCTGTGTGTATTCTTTAGGGGCTGATTTTTGAATAATGGAGCGACAAAGGTTTTTGGGAAAACGGACTCGTTCTCCATCGAGATCCGCCCCAGCCTCTTTCCACAATTGAAGCGCTTCTTGATCCCCACGAAATTCAATCCCGATTTCTTGCAGGATGGTATCCGCATTATTTTCGATCAGCTCCAACCCCTCCTCGCTGAGGATATTAAAAATGGGGATATTGCGTTTGATGTAAGGCGCACTTATAACAGTGGTGTTTGCTCTCGCCTCTTGACGGGCATTCCTGCCACCGGACCTTTTCCGTTTTGGGCTGCTTTCCTTAGGGTCGGTATCACTCATGGGTTTTCTCCTCAGGTTTTATTTTCAGTGGATCGTAATCGAGAACGCCTGCGAGGGCGGCCTTGAGCGGATTGATTCGGGTTCATTTTAGGTTTGGGAAGTTTCACTGTTTTGGATAAATTAGGATAGAGCGCAGTCTTATGCGGAATAGCCATCGCTTCGACAAAGTAGTTTTGAAAATCCGTTTCCAGCGCCGTTTCGATTTTTTCAACATTGTTGACAATTTCCTCAATTTCTCGACAGGCTTTATAATCCAGTAAAGCAATCCGCGCTCCGGTACTGGCCGCATTTCCGGCAGCCTCCACTTGTGATAAATCACAATCAGGAATCAACCCTAAAATCATCGCGTATTTCACATCAATATGGCTCCCAAACGCGCCTGCCAAACGAATGCGTTCCACCGTATCGATTCCCATTTTATCCATCAACAAACGAGTGCCGGCATAGAGTGCCGCTTTGGCAAGCTGAATCGCACGGATGTCATTTTGCGTAATGAAAATCAGTTTTTCTTTAGAACTCTCCGCAAGACGATTTTCCGGTTGATATAAGCGATAAGAAAACGTTCTGCCATCAGGAACAATCCGCTTGGTGCGCTCCGCGAGAGAACCGTCGATCACACCATCTTGTGAAACAATCCCACTGAGAAATAATTCGGCAACCACTTCAATGATCCCAGAACCACAAATGCCGGTAATTCCAATCTTCGCAATCTCTTCAAAAAACCCTTCTTCATTCGACCAAAGATCCGAATCAATCACTTTGAATTTAGGCTCCAAGGTATCCGGGTCAATCCGAACCCGCTCAATGGCTCCGGGGGCTGCTCGTTGTCCGCTACTGATTTGAGCGCCTTCAAACGCAGGCCCGGTCGGACTGGAGGCGGCAATCAGCCGGTGTTTATTCCCCAAAACAATCTCAGCATTGGTGCCGACATCGACCAGTAATGTCATTTTTTCACTGGTGTGGGGGGATTCCGACAAAATGACTCCCGCCGTATCAGCGCCGACATGTCCTGCAATGCAAGGAAGAGTATAACAACGGGCATTGGGATGCAGATTCAAATCCAGTTCATTGGCATAAAACTTTGTCGATTGGTGGGAGGCCAGCGCAAAAGGGGCACCTCCCAATTCGATGGGATTGATTCCCAATAATAAATGATGCATGATCGTATTGGCCGCAAAAGATGCTTGCAGGATGTCAGTGACTTCGATTCCTGCTTCCGCGGCCGCTTGTTTTGCTAAAGAATTGATCGCTTCTCGAACCACTTTGATCAACTCTTTTTCTCCGCCAGGGTTCATCATGATGTAAGAAACGCGACTCATTAAATCTTCCCCATAACGGATTTGAGGGTTCATCATGCCAGTCGAAGCAACGACTTCTCCATTGCCCATGTCACACAAATGAGCGGCAATGGTCGTGGTTCCCACATCAATCGCCAATCCATAAAATTTTTCGTGGTAACCCGGCCAAATCGCGATGATTTGATTTTCTTCATAAATGGCGACCGTGACTTTCCACTTTCCTTTACGGAGAGCTGGCTGGAGTTCTTGTAAAACCCTCAAGTCGCAGGAAAGTTCTTTGATATCCCATAGCCAATGGAGCGCTTCTTTGAGGCGAAAAATGTCACCGGACGGGAGATACATGTTGGGCTCCTCCACTTCAACATAAGAGAGCCGAACCGATTGATTGAGAACAATGTCACGGATTTCCGGACGCTTCCGAATCACTTGGTCGTGAGCTTGGCTTTCTGGAGGAACATCAATCACGACATCCCCTAAAATTTGGGTGGAACAGCTCAAGCGCCTTGAAGAGAGGAGCGTTTTTTTAGCCTGATATCGTTGTTCCGTCTCTCCGGGAGAGGAGAGGTGATCTGCTTTTGAAGTGATCTGATGTTTGCTGAATTCTCCTTCTTGGACTTCGACCTGGCAACGCCCGCACAGGCCCCAACCTCCGCAAATAGAATCAATATCCACACCCAATGTCCTTGCCGCCTGCAAAACAGGGGTTCCGATGGGGAACCTGCCTCGTTGCCCAGAAGGAGTGAACACAACAAATGCGGTCGGATTCAAACTCTCGCTCATACCAACCCTTTCATATCAATTTAGAAAGTTTCATTGATCCCGTTTTATCCGCCCCCGACGTCTTCCCCCACGCGCACCTTCGCTTTCAGGGCCTCGGTCGGCATACTTTTTAATCCAACGCGTACAATCCGGGTCACGTCCCATCAAGACATCTCCTGCTTTGACCGCCTGATTGGTTTCGTCATGGATCGGATTTGTAATCGCTGAGGTCAGCCCCGCCACCATCGCCATCGAAAGAAAATGGCCATTGATCCCATTGCGATTGGGAAGCCCAAAACTAATATTCGAAGCCCCACAGGTTGTATTGACGTTTAATTCTTTTTGCAGTCGAGCAATCAATTGAAACACTTGTTTTCCTGCTGTATTGATGGCACCAATCGGCATTACTAACGGATCGACCAAGATATCATGAGAAGGAATCCCAAAATCAGCGGCACGTTGCACAATTTTTTTGGCAACTTCAAAACGCACATCTGGATCTTCAGAGATCCCCGTTTCATCATTGGAAATGGCAACCACGGCGGCATTGTATTTTTTCACCAAAGGCAACACCACTTCAAGCCGTTCTTCTTCCCCGGTGACAGAATTGAGCAGTGCTTTTCCTTGATAAACGGCAAGCCCTGCTTCGAGGGCGGCCACAATTGAAGAATCAATGGAAATCGGCACTTGACAGACTGATTGAACCACCTGAATCGCTTTGGCCAACAAAGCCGGTTCATCAGCCAACGGAATGCCAGCATTGACATCCAACATGCGGGCGCCGGCCTCCACTTGAGCAATCGCGTCTTGTTCAACACGACTAAAATCGCCGGCCTTCATTTCTTCTCCGAGGAGTTTTCTTCCCGTCGGATTGATCCGTTCGCCAATGATGACAAAAGGACGGTCAGGCCCGATGATGATCTCTTGGGTTGCAGAACTAATTACAGTTTCGGCCATTTTTTCTCCGTAAAAGGGTGTTGTTTGAATAGAGATGATTCATGTGTTTTTGGGTTCAGTCGTTTTATTTTTATAAAAAGCAGGCAAATCCGGTTTTTGATCAAAGAGCGGTTTGATGTCTTCTCGACCAGGATACCACGGGACACGCTCCCCTAATACTTTCGAGGCTTCAATAATTTCTGCGACACTTTCTTCTTGGCGATAGGCCATCACATGGATGCCACTGACTCCGGGGATCTCTTTGATTTGCTGGATCAATTCAATGCAAATTTTTCGTCCTTCTGTTTTTTGTTTTTGAGCGTTGGCCAGTCGCTTGATAATCCAATCAGGAATATGGATTCCTGGGATATTTTCACGAATCCAGCTCCCTGCTTTTGCAGAAGCAATCGGTCCGATTCCTGCTAAAATGAAACATTTTTCTGCCAAACCGAGATCCCGGACTTGTTTCATATACTCTTTGAACCGTTCAATATCATAACAATATTGAGTTTGGATAAACTGAGCACCGGCTTCGATCTTTTTTGCCAAACGATGAGGACGGAAGGAAAAAGGAGGCGCAAAAGGATTGGCCGCCGCTCCTAAAAATAAATTTGGCGGCGAAGAGAGTTTGCGCCCACTGAGAAATTCTTGTTTGTCTCTCATCGTGCAGGCCGTATTCAACAAAGACATGCAATCGAGATCAAAGACTGGTTTTGCTTGAGGGTGATCCCCGACTTGCACCCCGTCTCCGGTTAAACAAAGGAGGTTGCCCACTCCCATTGCTGCGGCCCCCAGGATTTCTCCTTGAATGGCAATGCGGTTGCGATCCCGACAACTGAGCTGCATAATCGGCGCATAGCCGATGCGCGTCAAAATCGCACAGATTCCCACACTGGACATATGACAATTGGCACCGGAGCCGTCAGTGGCATTGATCGCATCGACATAGCCATCAAAAACATGGGCCAACCGATACACTTCTTCCGGATCTGCCGAATCTGGAGGTGAAAGTTCTGCCGTGACGACAAATTCTCCAGCTCGTAAAATACGTTCAAATCGTCCAGCTGAGCTATGCCCCGGCAAGATTGGCAACGGTTCGCCTGGGACAGGTTCGTCTCTAAATTTCATAGAGACTCCTTTTCAGCACTGACAGCCACTTTTTCTCTGGTCATGCGGAGCCACGCTGAAGTGCCTTGGATTTGATGATCGAGAGGCGGTTGTACTGCAAAGATTGTCTTCCCTTGATTCATGTTTTGGCTTCCTTCCCAAGCCTCGACCCAGACGCATTTCATTTCAGGTTTGATTTCACAATGCCCATTGAGGCGAACCCCCCCACAAGGGCCATTGCGTAAATTTTTAGGACAGTTCATTGGGCAGGACATCCCTGTGTCAGAAAGGATACAGTTTCCACACATTTGGCAATTGAACAAGATCCCTTTGACTCCCTTTTCTACCAGAGCTACCGATTTCTCGATGCGTTCGTATCCGATCTTTTCCCAAAGAGGGTGCAGGGCGATAAAAAAAAATTTCACTCCCGCATAAACTCTTTCCATCAACAAGGAATGTCGAATCGACCATTGACGGATTGACATCAGTATTCTCCTTACGTGAAACCCACTATCAAACTGGAAAAATCGCTCTCAATTTATGAACTCAGCGAACATTGAAGACGCCCTAGATATTGGAGCGGAAATAAAATGTCAATGTCTAAAATATTCACCACAAAAATAATTCTAGAATGTCAGGAAAATTCTCTTCTGAAAAGACAATGAATCGGCTTGTAAATTCAAAGAATGATGAGATCGCTAGAGGGAAAGGAAAGACAAAAGATTTTATCTATGGGGCCAAAATAAAATTCTCAAAGCAGTGCCTTTAGGAATTTCCAAAAGGGATTCTAATTCAATCGTGTTTTCTAATTGGCTGCTATCTAAAGAAGAAGCTCCCAACATAATTTGACTGACTGCTTTTCCCTTGAGAAATGGCAATTGCAATTTCTTTATTTGTAAATTCCCATAAAGTACCGTCAATTCCATTGAATCAGGCTTGATCTGGATTTCTCCCCATCCTGAAGAGATGGACCAAAAACTTTGAAATGCTCCTTTTTTATCATATTGAAGGGGGTTGAAGCCCAATTCATGATTGACCATGTCAAATTGAAAACCAGACCAATCTAGCAAGAATGCGTAAGTGGCCATGGAACGAGCATAATGGTTACCACACTCAATTTCATTCCAAGGGTTCCTTTTCTCACCATCATATTTGTCTCTGACTGCCTTGATGATATTGAGTCCTTCTTCTATCATACCTTCTTGAATCATATGAGAAGCAGAAGCGTACTCAAACCCATGCATTGTTTCTTCGGCATAAGGAACTGCAATAGTTGGCTTTTTAACGCCTTGAGGCCATTCACAAATTACTTCTCCGGCCTCATCGTTTAAAGCGAAGATCCGACAGGGGTTAAAATGGTCTCTCATGGACGTCTTAAAATTGTTTTTATAGACCGATTGGAGCGATTTTTTCGTTTTTCGGTTATCATAAATTTCTCCTAAACCAATAAGATTGGCATGCCATTGGGCAAGTACCTGATCAATAAGACAACCGTCACCGACCTGATACTTAATTTCTTCATGTTCGGCACTCCAATAAGCTTCCTCGGTGTTTCCACCCATCAATGCCGAATCATCTTTATAAGGTTCTAAAATGGATTTATTCTTTAAATCCAATTGCTGATGATAGTATTCCCCATTGAAAAGGTTTTCATCTACCCATTGTTTTCCCTTGTTGAATAAGGACAAATACTCTTCTGCTTTCAATGGTTCATCCATAGCAATGGCCATGATAGAACATGCTTTTAAGGCAGCCAAATAAAAACCACTCAACCAGGAGTTAGGGCCAAATAAATCCATGTCTAAAGTATGATGTTGGCTGCCGTGTATGATTCCTGTTTTATCAGGATCCCACAAGTTCGGATTTTCTGGTGACCAGGCATATTCCAGGGCAATTTTAACACAAGGCCATTTCTTTTTTAACCATTTCGAATCTCCAGAAATCTTCCATTCGCGATAGGTATTCAAGATCGTGCCATACTGCCCGTCCACACAGGCTTTAAAACTAGAACGGGGACTTCCTAAGGGTAACATCAAACGAAATGTTATATCTCCCACCTCGTTCAGGTTATATTCATATTCGAGATCTCTCATCGAACGAGCAAGTGCAGGAAAAAGAAAAGGGAGGATATAAACATAATTCCAAACGTGAGTACACGACCCTTCACAGCAACCTTCATTGCTGTGACATCCCTCGAAGGCATAAAAAGATCCATCTTCCAGTCGTAAGCAAGTAGGTGTTTTTAAGGTTGAGAGATTGGCTGAAATCGCTTCCAAGACAACATCGGGAAGGCTTGATGAAAAAAGAGTGTTTTTAAATTTTAAAGTTTCTTGATGAAGTCGGTCCCAGTTTTTCAAGCTATACTGGGCACTATCTTGGGAATCCTTGAACAGAGTCGCATAGTAATTTTTCCATGTCTCTGTGCTTTTCTCGTTTCCACAACATATTGTTTCTTCTTGTTGTTGCCAACTTTTAGAACAAGTAGGGAAATTCCAAGTCACAACATATTTAACGCTGGTTGCCTTCTTAGGTGCGCAATTCACCTTAGCAGAAAGGGTTCCATGATCTGATGTTTGAAGAGGAGTAGGGGCAATGGTTCCTTCAGCTTTTCTATTTTTTAAAGGTCCGTTTTTTACAAAATCTTGCCAGTATACAGCAAGATTATCGAACCATGCCCCTCGATACCAGTACTCTTGATAACTCACTTCTTTGGCATCAGTGGCAATACTCATTCCTCCCTCTTCTGTTTGAACATTACTCTTTAAATTCAAACTATGGATAGCGTCTTTTTGTTCGTAAATGTTGACAGATTCTTTGACCCCAAAAGGATTTTTTGTTGTAAAAGCAATGGAGTAAATGATTTCTTTGTTAGTCGTATTCTCAACTTCAATTTCAAAAAAAGCTCCTGGAATACTGGAATCATCTTCATTGAGTGGAATGAAAGGATTAAAAGCGGTTAACTTCACTTTTCCTGGAAAAGAGGGATCCTCAAACAAAATAGTGGCATAAGGGAACTCACCAATGAAAGTACTTTTCCGGAAATGAGGCAAGCCCATCAGATATTCACGAGGGGGGCCAAAACCAATCCCTAGAAATTTTGCATTGGTTTCTCCAGAATAAGGCGCTAGTAAATCTCCATGTAAAACCCTGGAGTCTAAAACCTCACCATCCGATTCAGCCTTGATTGCAAAATGGGAAAAGCCATGTCGGCTATTTTTATTAGGTGCATTGAAAATCTCCCAATCGACTAAATTGCCATTGCCGTTTAAACTGACACAACCACTTCCAATGCCTCCAAGAGGAAAAGCGATTTCTTTTGTTTTATTTCCTGTATAGGTAAATCGATTCATTCTATCCTGTTTCGATCATGATTTTAAATTTGTTAGGATTACTTTCAGAAACTATCCTTTGATTCCCGTCATTGTAATCCCTTCAATAATATGACGTTGAGCAACTAAAAAAACGACAAAAACCGGAAGCACACTTAAACTGACGGCGGCCATGATCACCGCTAAATTTCCAGCGCCCATATAATTAGTGAGGCCCGATATTCCAAGGGGAATCGTAAAATTTTCTCTGCTATTGAGAAAAATTAAAGGTTGAAAATAGAGATTCCATGAATTGACAAAAGAGAAGATTCCCAGAGCAGCAATGATCCCTTTCGCTTGAGGAAGCGCGATTTTGAAAAAAATACCCCAAGCTCCGCATCCATCAATCCTTGCGGCTTCTTCTAGCTCTATTGGAAGCCCCATAAAAAAGGAACGGACTAAAAATATGCCAAAACTGTAGGTCAACAGGGGCAAAATGATCGCAAGAAGAGAGTCCGTCAGCCCCACTTTTGACATTCCAATAAAGAGAGGGATGATCGTGACTTGTACTGGAATCATCATTCCTACTAAAATGAGAATAAATAATATGCCTCTGCCAGGAAATCTCAACCGAGCAAATGCGAACGCCGCAGTTGTGCTGGTAATGAGTTGTGCTAGAGTGATTGTGACTGAAATAATGATGCTATTATAAAAAAAAGTAAAAACGGGAATGCTCTTGAGTAGTTCAATGTAGTTACTGATATCTAAACTGGCCGGTATAAAATCAGGTGGCATGCGAAAAGCGTCCACCGGTCTTCGAAAACTCATGGAAAACATCCATAAAAATGGAGCCAGCATTAAAAATGCTCCTAAGCATGCAACAATAAGTCTAACTATTTTACCACTTTTTTGAAAAGACAGGGCATTTCGTGAGGATAATTCAAGAAGGCTCGCTACAGATACCCCCTTATTCTGATCCTTTTTTTCAATAGTTTTAAATGACCTCAATACTTGAGTTGAGGATTCTTTATGCTGATTTGTCATTTTTCCATATAAACGGAGAAACCGATCTTGAACACGACCTTTTCTCTTTTTGGCAAAGAAATGGTCAAGGATTAAATTAACAGCCTGTCTTCACAGAGTCTAATAATGAACCCAACGTTTGCTGAAACGGATCTGGATTAATGTAACAATCAGAATCAAAATCATTAAAATAATAGCCACTGCGGAACCATAACCGAGCTCAAACTCTTGAAAGGCTTTTTCATAAATATAAATAACGATACTTCGCGTCGCATCGCCTGGCCCACCTTGGGTTAATAAATAAATAGACTCAAATACTTGTAAAGCCCCAATGGTTACAATAGTCACATTTACAAAGATGGAAGGAGTTAACAAAGGAAGTGTAATTCTAAAAAATGATTGCATTTTTGAGGCTCCATCAATCGAAGCCGCCTCGTAGTACATTTTGGGTATATTTTGTAATCCTGCTAAAAAGATAATGAGGCAAAAACCCAGGTTTTTCCAGACATCCATCATGATAATGGAAAAAAGAGCCATGTCCGTATCATTTAACCAACCAATTTTAGCGAAGTTGATTAAGTGGAAAAAATAATTGAAAAGTCCCGTATCCGTATCATAAAAAAACCGCCAAACAATGGAGACCAATGCCAGAGAGACAATAACAGGGAAGAAATAACTGAAACGTAAGAATGAGAGAAAATAGTTTGGCATTTTCATGTTGATCAAAACCGCCCCGAAAAGCCCTAATCCTACATTTCCAAGCACTGATAAAAATGTAAACATAAAGGTATTTCCCAGAATTTTAAAAAACCTATCATCATCTAGGATCTCTAAATAATTTTCGAAACCAACAAATTCTGGAGGAGAAACAATATCGTACCAAGTGAGACTGAGCCCGAAAGAGGTTCCTATCGGCAAGAGCGTAAAAATAAAATACAAAATGAATGTCGGTACAATAAAAGAATAAGCGACCCATATTTATTTTTTACGATAATTCGGAATACGATTTTTTATGGGCTTTGATGTTGAAGGCATCATTCTTCCCGGTTATTTTTTCTAGTTAGCTTTCACTAACGCACTTTTCTCATCGCTTTTTTAAGTTCTTTATGAGCTGCTTGCAATGCCTCTTTTGGAGAGACATTTCCTGCCAGGGACTCATTGACGTGTCGCATAAAAATATTGTTGAATTTTCCAAAATTTTTAGGACTTGGCACAGCCACTGAATCTTGAATACTATCATAAAATATTTTAGAATTTTCAGGGTGTTTTAAAAAGGCGGCAGAATAGGCTTCTGAACGTCTAGCAGGAATTGCAACTCCTGCTGTTGCAGTGGCTCCCATCGTTTCATGACTTAGAAATTCTTTGATCAATTCCCAGGCTAACTCTTTGTTAGGGCTGTCTTTAGTGATCGCCCAACCTCCGACACCAAACACACTCGTCGATTTACGATTTCTAGGAATATACTGGACATCAAAATCGCGAAAGTTATTGTCATAAAAACCGGAAATTGGCCAGTGTCCTCTGGAAATCATTGCCAATTTTCCTGCTGAGAATAATTGTTCGGCATTTTGGTTTTGGCCACTTGGAGTAGGTGCTACTTTGTGTTTGTGGATCAGGTCGACCAAAAATTGTAAAGATTCCAACATTTTTGGATCATCTAAATTCGATTCTTTTAAATTGTTTTTTAGTTGTAGGGTATCATTTGTTAAAAACCATGGTGTCAAACCGAAATTAAAGGCTGGAACCTCAAATCCCCATTGGGTCACAAGTCCACTGTCATCTCTGATGGTTAATTTTTTAGCAATTTCTAAAAACTCATTCCAGGTCCAATCTTTTTTAGGCAAAGGGATTCCTGCTTTTTTAAAGATAGATTTATTATAATAAATGACCATATTGTTCCAAGAATTTGGGAAATAATATAATTTGCCATCAATGACTCCTGGTTTTCTCAAGGCAGGATCCACATCTGCCATCAATTCCTTTGAAGAAGGTTCACTTTCAATAAACTCATCCAATGGATAGACAACCCCCTTTGAGTGCAAGAGCCTCATCCCTTCAATGGCCATATTTATGACATCAGGGGCATTTCCACCTGTAATCTGTAAAATCAGCTTGTTCGTGTAAATGGCCCAACTATCAACAGGAACCATGGTGTCAACAATTTCTACATGGGGAAATCTTTTTTTAAAACGTTCTCCTGCGGCGGAATATATCTTGACATCATTCGTACCACCAAAATTGAATATTTTTAGTGTCGCTTTAATATTTGAATCTATGCCCCAAGCAGTCATAGAAAACATCATGACCGCCATCAGACATATTAATGTGATTTTTCTAAACATGCTGTCTCCTTTTCAATCATATCGCATTTTTTAGGCAATAATGCTCTCGCAATTTTTTGATAGAAAAAACAGTTCTCTCATTTCATTGTATCAGTGACGCAATTCTATTTTAGATCAATTGCCTCCTTTCATTTAATATCCCGATTCTCTTCCATAAAACATTCTAAATTTACAAAATAGCCGCTTTTATTAAAAAATTGTGTACGTGCACGGTATCGATTATATATTTGCTTAAAAATTTATTTTACGGCTCATATAAAGTTTCGTGCACGTACACAATATACATGCCTACATCAATCTCTAACCCTTGTCAAGAACTTTATTTGAGATTTTTATTCCTCGGTGCTCAAGCTCTTCTCATGCAAGCTTAAATAGTATTTCCTTCAACAATGTTACACTCTATATAAACTTCTTGGTGTAGATCATCTCCGTTTTCTATATGCTTAATTAAGTAATTCACTGCTTGGATCCCAAATCCATCTAGGTTTAAATCAATGGTGGTCAATCGTGGATGAATATATTTTAAGATATCAATGTTATCAACCCCCATGACGCCTACCTGATCAGGAATCCTTATTTTTCGTTGTCTCAGGTATTCCATCACTTCTAATGCAAAAATATCACTGGAACATAAAATCGCTATTTTTTCAGAATTTTCAAATGAAAATTCATCTAATTCCTTTTGAAATTCTTTTTTTCCGATCACAATCGGATGATCCAGTTCATTGATTTCTTTCACGGCTTGTTGATATCCTCGTAAACGCTCTTTTACTTCATAAATATTTAATTTTCCTTTTAGAGAAAGAGGGGGACTGACGTAAATGACTTGGTGATACCCCTTTGACATAATGTAATAGACACTCTCACGAATCACTTCATAACTTTTAAAACCAACAAAAGGCCATTCTTTTACTTTATTTCCAATCATAATCAGCGGAATGTGCAAGCGTTTCAAGAAAAGATCAAACTGTTTTCCTTCATCTATAGGCAATAAGATGATTCCATCCACATTGAGACTTTTTAATTGAGTTAAGGCTTGTTTTTCCTCTTTTTTACCTTTTTGAGTATAGATAACATAGAGCATATAGCCTTGTTTTTTGACCTCACTTTGCATGGCAAAAACAAGTTGTGAAAAGAAGCGAACGCCCATATCAAAAACGACGACACCAATGGCCATTGTCTTACCACTGACTAAGCTCCTACCTCTCATATCAGGAATATATCCCCGTTCTTTTGCAATCGTTAATATTTTTTCTTTTGTCTGACGATTAATACCAGGACGGTTATTGATAGCACGATCCACAGTACCTAAGGAATAACCGGATATTTTTGCGATGTCTTTTGTTGTGACTGTCAAAATTGTTCTTTTCACTAAGAATTCATATAAACTTATATTTTTGAGTTTAAATTAAATGTTTTTTTACTCGTCAGTGAAGAGATCTCAATGTAAAAAACTATTCAACAATTTCTCAAAAAAACATATAAGCTCCTTGGAAAATTAAGAAACACAAGAAAATAGAAGGTTGTAGACTCAACTATATTCATGAATCATTGTATGGTTTTCATAAAGTTTTTTCTCGTCATTGAAGTTGGTTGATTCTTCCAGTGGTACTAGGCTCTATGGAAATTAAGGCTGGAGTTTGCCATCATTAAAAATGAGACACAATAAATGTTGTAGGAGCAACCACAAAGGTTCCCAAAGGGTTGCCCCTAGCGAATAAATAGAGTCAATTATAATGCTTGACTCGCTTTTCTATAATGCTTGACTCGCTTTTCTCAAACCAATCCACAGGCTGACGCACATAGTCAGCAAGACGATGGTGAAAGGCAATCCCGTCGATACCGTCATGGCCTGGAGAGCACTCAACGCTTCAGAACCGCCAACCAGCAATAAGACGGCAGCCACGAGGCCCTCAAATGAACACCAGAATATTCGTTGCGAGACAGGCGCATCGGTTTTGCCGCCTGCCGTAATTGTATCGATCACGAGCGAACCAGAATCAGACGAGGTGACGAAGAATACCAGCACCAAAACGATTCCAATCAATGACAGAAAACCAGCCAACGGAAAACTTTTTACCATTTCAAAAAGCTTGATTTCCTGTGCAACAGAGCCAACGGGAGCCGCGGCATCAGCAATCACTTGGCTGATG
>WASW01051939.1_pt1 | contig 21161 bp, 21 predicted proteins | sample 5698521 | NCBI WGS metagenome assembly WASW01 (sample SAMN11175560, study PRJNA528189) | sponge metagenome | isolation source: marine sponge | host: Leucetta | place: Antarctica: Western Antarctic Peninsula, King George Island | collected 2013-01
CAAATTGGAAGTGACCGATTTCAGCCCCATTTCACCCATCTGAGCAATCACGGCAATATACATGGATACGTCTGCAAATCCCATCAAAATCGGGCCACTGACGGAGTTTCCAGGACGCAAATCAGCCTCGGTGCTCGGTGGGCGTTTGATCTTGACAAACGACCGACGAATTTCCATGATCTCAAGGTCACTTTTTGGAAATGCTTTTAAAAATAAGGAATGCACTTCCGCAATGCTTAATAAATCCATCTGCTTTTTCTTGCTTGTGGTGATTCGGCATGCCAATTCTTGACAATCATCTCAAGAATCAGGTAATTGGTAGGCAATCGCATCGAATAAAAGAATCCGACCTCAATAACTTCATCAACTCGTGTATGCTATTGGTAAAGAAATTCAAAATCAATTTTTTTAACTCGAAAGAATCAAATGGAATTTTTTGGAAATACTGCCCATAATGAGGGGCAACTGAATTTGACTGAAGAACATCAGGAGGTTTATGAAACATCTTACTAGAACTTTAGAAAGCGCAACAAGAAAAAAGATTGATTTGATGCTATCAAATCTTGGTTGGAATATTGATGAACATTCTAGGGAATGTAACGTTTTTACTGAAAGAGCTAAAACGACTGAACAAAATAAAAAATTTAAAGGCAAGAAACCGGATTATGTTTTGTATAGATCAAATACAGATAAGCCTATTGCTATAATAGAGGCAAAACGATCTGGGGAGAGTCTAAAGAAGGCTCTTGAGCAAGTAATTAAAAATTATGCCTCACCACTAAGCATTGATATTATTTTTGTTACTGATGGTTCAATTGTAGAAACTTTCGACAACAGAAACAAAGAACAGCTAAGGCTAGATGAACAAGTAATAACAGATTTTCTTACAGAAAAAGATGTCTTAAAATTCATTGAAATAGGCTCTTCAATTTTTTCTCCTGAAAAAATTACACACACAAAAAGAGAACTTATAAAAATTTTCTCCGAAGCTAATGATTTGCTTCGTAAAGAGGGAATAAGAGAAGGTATTGAAAGATTTGCTGAGTTCTCAAATTTGCTATTTTTAAAATTAATTAGTGAAATTGAAGAAGATAGAGAAGCTAACAAGGAAGAAAGGATTTTAGAAAAAAGATACTGTTGGGAAAGCTTTAATCAGCTAGAATCAGAAATGATGCTAGATCATATAAACAAGATAATTTTGCCAAGGCTTGTCAATAAGTATAACAATAGTGGGGATGTTTTTCAAAAAGAATTACTAATTAAAAATCCTGAGAACTTAAAAAGAATTGTTGATAAACTTTCTACATTGCAATTATTAGATGCCGATTCTGATATAAAAGGAGATGCTTTTGAATATTTCCTAAAAACTCTGTTAGCGTAGGGACTGATCTTGGCGAATATTTTACCCCTAGACATATAGTAAAATTAATGGTTGATCTTATTGATCCAAAATTTGGAGATCTTATTTATGATCCAGCTTGTGGAACTGCTGGCTTTCTAATTGAGGCATTTAAACATATTAAGAATAAGTGCAAACAAACACCACAGAACATGAAACAACTCAAAGAAAATACTATTTATGGTAGAGAAATTTCAGGAACGGCTAAAATAGCCAAAATGAATATGATTATTATTGGTGATGGGCATAATAATATAGAGCAAAAGGATAGTCTAAAATTAAAAACCTTTATAATGTTGTTCTAACAAATTTTCCATTTTCCCAAAAAACTGATCATTCTTTTCAATATGGATTTGTTAGCGAGGATGCTAACCCCGTTTTTATGAAACATGTTATTGATTCACTTGTAGATAGTGGAATTGCTGGGGTTGTCGTCCCAGAAGGTCTACTGTTTGATGAAAATTCAGAATATGTAAAAATTAGAAAAATTCTTTTAGAAACATGCCAAGTTAAAGCTATTATTAAACTACATGATTTTGTTTTTAAGCCTTATACAGGGCAACCAACAAGTATAGTTATATTTGAAAAGGGAAATCAAACAAAGAATATTTGGTTTTTTGATGTTTTAGAAGATGGATTTAAAAAAACAGGTAGCAAACTGGGTAGGAATCCAATTAAAGAAAATGATTTAACTCTGTTAAGGCAAAGTTGGCAAGATAAAGAAAAAACCAGCAGATCTTTTTCTGTGGATTTTCAATCTATAAAAAATCATAGGTATAAACTTTCGATGGATAATTATCGAAAGTTATCAAGCAATAGTGCTAATTTTGTTTCACTTGGTGGAGAAAATGGACTTTGCGATATAATAATTGGAGGGACTCCTTCTCGAAAGGATTTGAGTTTATTTGGTGGCGAGAACTTATGGGTAAGAATCAAAGATATGGATCAAATGTATATAAATGATAGCGAAGAAAAAATTACTGATAAGGGGATTAAAAAATCCAGTGTTAAGTTACTACCAAAGGAACTCTCCTTTTTAGTTTTAAATTAACCATTGGTAAAGTAGCAATTGCTGGAAAAGAGTTATATACAAACGAAGCAATTGCTGGAATTATCCCCAAAAATGAAAAGCCGGTTTTAACAAAATATTTATACTATCTCTTACCTCGTTTAGATTATTCCTCTTATATCCAAAGGGCAGCAAAAGAAAAAACTCTTAATAAAAAAATCCTAGAAAATGTAAAAATTCCCTTACCTAGTATTGATATTCAAAAGAAAATTGTAGAAAAATTAGATAAAAAAGAAGCGGAAAAACAAAATTTACTTTCTAGTATAAATAATATTTCTCAGTTTCAGAATAAGAAAATAGGAGAATTAACCTGATTTAAGAGCAGTTGATGTTATTAGCCCTTTCTAATTCCCTTTAATGGGACATTCCGTATTTTTTGAATGACAAGACGTTCCAGGCGGTTATTGATTAAAACGGACTTGGAGTCTCCCGTCCCCAACGAGTTGTTTCGTAAGCCAAGAAAGAACGATGCCGGAGAAGAAGCGAACGCATTGAAATTTTTTTAAAGCCACTTCTGTCACCATTGAAATGGTGAGAGGAGTCTATCATCAATAGACACTGCTGCCGATGTTGTAGCATTTAGAGGAGTTCAGGGATTATGAAACTAAACAATAAAATTGCAGTCGTGACCGGCGGGGCCAATGGGATTGGCCGGGCGATGGCAGAACGTTTTATTAAAGAAGGTGCCAAACAGGTGGTGATTGTGGATTTGGATGAAGCGCACACGCTTTCGGTTGCGAAAGCAATTGGAGCAATCGGGATGAGGGCCGATGTCAGCGTGGAAGCGGATCTTGTCAAAGTGGTGGAGGACACCGAAACGCAATGCGGCCCGATTGATTTGTTTTGTTCCAATGCCGGGATTTCAGTGCATGGCGGCTTTGAAGTTTCCAATGAAGCGTGGCAAAAAATTTGGGATATCAATCTGATGGCGCATGTCTATGCGGCACGAGCGGTCATTCCTCGGATGACGGCACGAGGGGAGGGCTATCTTTTAAACACGGCCTCTGCCGCAGGATTATTGAGTCAAATCGGGTCAGCGCCGTATGCCGTCACCAAACACGCGGCGGTGGCTTTTGCTGAATTTCTGGCCATCACTCATGGGAAACAAGGGATCAAAGTTTCTGTGCTTTGCCCTCAGGCGGTGCGCACCAATATGACGGCAAGCCTCAAGGATGGAGGGGTTGCGGGGATCGATGGCATGATAGAGCCGGAGCAGCTCGCCGAAACAGTGATTGAAACCCTGGCTGAAGAACGGTTTCTGGTACTCCCCCACCCAGAAGTGTTGACTTATATCCAACGAAAAGCCTCGGATTATGATCGCTGGCTGGGGGGGATGCAACGTTTGAATGATCGGTTTTCTGAACAATAATCAATTGGCAATGGCGCGTTTGGCCATCCCTTTTTGGGGGCTGTAACCATAAATGCCGAGTTGCAAAAAGACGATCAAACTTCCGACAACGACCGCCAATCCGATCCAATTTATTTTTCCGTAAATGGCAAAGCGGATCAGTTCCACAGCGTGAGTGAAAGGATTGGCCAAAGCGAGGTAGTACATGATTTCACTCCCTTCGAGGACGCGCCAGAGCGGGTAAAGCGACGAGGAAAGAAAAAACATTGGAAAGATCACAAAATTCATGATCCCTGCGAAATTTTCGAGTTGATTGAAATAACTCGATAAAAAAAGCCCCATCGCGCAAACCATGAATCCCACCAGAATCATTGCCGGGAGTGCCAGGAGCGCGCCGAGCAGTGGAATTCGATAATCGGCAATCAGGCAAATGAAAAGGAAGACATAGACCTGAATAATAGAAACAGTCGTCCCTGCCAGCATTTTTCCGATCAACAAAAACCAGCGCGGAAGAGGCGCCGTCATCAACAAACGCATCACGCCCATTTCCCGATCATAGACCATCGACAGAGACGATTGCATCCCATTGAACAATAAAATCATCCCAATCAAGCCAGGAATGATATAGATCGGGTAAGGGATATAAGTTTCATAAGGAGGCATGATTGCAATCCCCAAAATGTTTCTAAATCCGGTGCCAAAGACCATCAGCCACAACAAAGGGCGGACAATGGCGGACAACAAGCGGCCTCTCTGCTGGATAAATCGAAAAAACTCACGAGCGAGAATGCCTTTGATTGCTCTCAAGATATGAATGGGTGGCATGATTTTCTAATGGGCAAGAGGTTTTGATTTCGAGGTCAATTGTTGAAATGCGGCTTTGATCGTCGCGGTTTGAGTTTTTTCAAGCAATGCGATTTCGCTCCCATTGAAGACAAAATGCCCTTGGTGCTGGATGATGATCCGATCCACATTCTGAGCCTCTTCAATCAGATGAGAAGCCCACAACACCGTCATTTGTTTTTGCTGACACAAACGCTGGCTGTGCTCAAGAATGAACTGGCGTGAGGCAAGATCCAACCCCGCAGTGGGTTCGTCCAATAAAATCAAATTCGGTTGATGCAAAAAAGCCCTGATCAATTCAATTCGTCGTCGGTGACCGCCATTCAATTCGCGCACTTTATCTTTTAAACGTCCGGCCAAATCCAGTTGCTCAACCTCCTGCATGATGCGCTGACGGGCAACCTCAGGAGCGATGCCATGTAAATCTGCGTGAAATTTAAGATTTTGAAAAACCGAAAGATCCATATCCAGGGTCGGTTGTTGAAAAACGATTCCGACATGTTCCAGAGCTTTGATCGGGTGTTTCGTGATCTCAAAGCCATTGATCCTCACGTCTCCTTCATCCGGGCCGAACAAGCCTGTGATCAAATTGAACAAAGTCGTTTTGCCAGCGCCGTTTGGGCCGAGCAGGATCGTGAATTCTCCAGCGTTCAAAGAAAAAGAAACCCCACCCAAAGCAACGCGTTTACCATAGCATTTTTTTAAATGACTGACCGATAACACCGGATTTTCTGTCTTCATAGAAACGTCAACAATCAAAGAATTGCGCCAGATTCGATAGTTTTCAAATCATTCAACTCAGTTTCAAGTTCGTCGAGGATCTGCAAATAAGTTTGATAAAATACGGGATCACGAATACTTCTCGGACGAGGCAGGTCAATCTTCCACTCTTGAGTAAATTTTCCTTGCTCCTCACTTAAAAACAAAACCCGATCTCCCAGAGACAGGGCTTCTAGCACATTATGCGTCACAAAGAGAATGGTTTTTTTTGAAATTTTCCAAAGTTTGACCAATTCTTCAGAGAGCTTAGATTTGAGTTGCTCATCGAGAGAAGTGAAGGGTTCGTCCATCAAAAGAAGCTCAGGATCAATAATGAAGGCTCGAATCAAAGCCACTCGTTGTCGCATCCCTCCTGACAATTGCCCTGGGTAATACTGGCGGAATTCCCAGAGGTTCATCATTTCCAGAAATTCTTTGATTTTTTTTTCAACAACCTGTGGAGCCGATTGACTGCCTGGCAAAACGAGTTTGATGTTTTCATAAACCGTTTTCCAGGGCAATAACCTCGGTTCTTGGAAAACCTTCCCAATCCTCATGTTAGCATCCTGATTTGCCCCGTTCTGAAGCCGCAAACGGACTTCACCAGCATAGTCTTTTTCCAACCCTGAAATGATATTCAAAAGAGTCGTTTTACCGGATCCCGATGGCCCTAGAAGGCAAACAAATTCCCCTTCTGCAACGGCCAAAGAAAGATTCTGAAGCACCGGGAGATTCTCCTTTGATGGCCGCTGGAATGTTTTTTTCAAATCAATAATTTCAAGCACGCTCTTTCTCATTTATTTAAAAGATGGCGAGAATTCCGTTTATACATTCTCATTTCAGATTATGCTATTGAAAAAGCGAATTTTTGATGCGGAAGAGCTGGGGAATAAATTCGGGCTTACAGTTGATATTTACTGAGAAAATCATCGAGAAATAAATCCAAGCGGCTGTTGTAATCATTCGTCACGACCATCTGACTGTGTTGTCGAGTAGGAGTGACATAACTGAAAAAAGCAGGACGGACAAACGCAAAATACTGCTGAATGCTGTATTCCGGTGTATAATTGCTTTCCTTGAGATTCTTCAGAATGTATCGACTCATCACCACATCGGGTGGGCTTTCCAAATAAAATGAATACTGGAGCAACGAACGAATGCTCGCGTGCATCAGGACATACAATCCTTCGATGATTAAATATTGACCGGGAGTGAATTTTGTAAAAGAGGTTCGCTTGCCCAAAGTGTATTTATATTGGGGCATTTGAATGGGCAATTCGTCTTTTAAATCTTCCAGTGCTTTGTGAAATTCTTTAAAATCAAATGCAGTCGGCGCTTCAAAATTATGCTGTTCAATAGGCACATGCGCTGGTTTGTCCAGATAATAATGATCCAGGGAAAGAATTTTCGCAGAGGGCAGGCGTTTGGCAAGATATTGCGCAAAGGTCGTTTTCCCTGTTGCGGCTCCTCCGGCAATGGCAATAATTTTCATAAGTTGCTCTCAAAAAACAAAGACGTTTGACTCACTTTAATTAGAATCACCCCATAAATTAAGGTGATTTTTATCAAAATGTTTATCCAGTAAATCACCAATCTTTGCAGGATTTTCCAAGCCTGTTTCTAAAAAAGGGAGCAGTGCTAAAACAACCACCGATGATTCTTCTTCCAGAGTGAGCCATTGATAGTGGATCAGCTCAGAATTTTTATTATTCTCACGATTGGAGAGGATGATCCCAGCAATCTCGATTTGTGCCTGCTTCAAAACATGAATCTGCAATAACGTGTCTGCCAACTCACGTTCTCCAATATTCGTAACCCAAAGAATTTTTGGTTTCCAATGTGCCAATAAATCGAGTTCGGTGTCTGTTTCGGTCAAAGGCGTTTGAAGCCCTCGTGCGCCTTCAATCACAATCTGCTCAAAACGAGTCAATAGCGTTTTGAAATCCTGTTGAAGCGCGGCTGTTTTCAAGGCAACTCCGTCCCGCCGAGCCGCTAAAATTGGGGGCAGATCTTCATTCAATAAAAAAGGATTGACCAGATTGGGGTGTTCTGCCATTTGAGCGGCTTGATGCAACCGTTGGCCGTCACTCAAGACATCCGCAGCATTGTATTGGAGATGCCCGACATCAATCGGTTTCCATGCCCCGGTTTGGTAGTGTTGTTTTAAGAGATGGAGCAACCCCAGGGCGACAAAAGTTTTTCCTACGCCTTTTGAGGAGCCTCCGACGTAGATGGGGGATCTGCTCATTCTTTGTCTCCCGTAAAGGTCAATTTGTTCCGCAACCGTTTCACTTGATCACTTTCTTTTTCAAGCAAATCCTCTGTGATGTCTTTCACTGTGATGTATATTTTTTTCTCGGCTTTTTCTTTTGCTTGCTTGTCCTGTTGTATCCGCTTTTCTTCATTTTTGACAAAAGTCCAACAGTTGACGGATTCATCTCCAAATCGAATGATGATATTTTCCTCCAATTCCTTTTGAGTAAAACCCGCATTCCTGGAAATACCAATATACCGTTCACAATCGCGTTTCCTCTTCAACCTTTGTTTGGCTTCGGCAATCTCTTCTTCAGATAATTCTGAAGTGTCGATGCTTTGATTGAGAGCCGTTTGCGCATCAAGCTCGGAAAAATTTACACAACTCAAGTAGAAAGCGCAGGAGAGGAATAACGCCCCTTGCCAGTTTTTCATTGTCATCCTCCTGAACAAAATTACTCTTAAATAATGATTTGTATCAGCTAAGCCAAGCAAATAAGATTCCTTTTTGATTGATTGAGTATGAAATGTGCATTTCATTTTATAAGAGAAACACAGAAAATCAAAGAGAAGACTCAATTGCGAAGGCAAGCGAGCCTCTCAACTCACAAAAAGGAGGCGTCATGGATCGATGGAAAAAATGGCTTGGTAGCCTGGTCTGGGGAATCGGAATCATCGCTCTTGTTAGCGGATGTTCATCTTGGAAAAAAAAGGAAGAACCCCATTTTTCAGCCCTTCGTTTTTTTCAACAAGGGAATGCGACCTTTGCACAAATGGATTATCACCAAGCCATTATCAATTACCATAAAGCGATTGAGATGGATGATCAAACAGCCGAGTTCCATTATAACCTAGGACTTGCTTATTTTCATGTTGAAAAATATAAAAAGTCACTGACCGCCTTTGAAAATGCGAGTCAATTGGCTCCAAGAATGGCGGGAACTTATTATAATGTCGCGCTGATCTACAATAAATTATATGAAACCGACAAAGCGCATAAGTTTTATAATAAATATCAAAGTTTAATGGTTAAACAAAAAGCTCAACAACTCCAGAGCCAAACGGCTCAACAACCTTCCAGGGCAAAGACAAAAACCGCGGCTAAATCGAAGTCAGCTCCGATAAAATCAGGGAAAAAGCAGGCAAAAGCAACCGCCTCTTCTTCGCTAAAGAAAAAAAACATAAAACCAATTCCTCGCCCAAAAAAGAAAGGAAAGAAACGTACTTGACTTCTCTCTCCCACCACGCAATCATTTTCGGTCCCTAAAGTTAGACTGCGCTTGAAAAATTTCACCCACCTCATTGAGGATATCGGGATTTTGTTACAAACACTCGAAATGACCTTTAAACATATTTGACTTGGAACCGTAGAAATAAGTTGACTTGACCCTCATAGTTTCTTTACTACTGTTTAAGTTCTTTTTGAATAAAGATTTAATACGTCAACACTTGATCATCCCGTTTTAAAACTTGATCGTTCAGTCATACTTGTCCGGCCAATTGATACAAGGGAAGATCAGTTTTTGTCCATTTGAGGACATCCATCTTGAAAATAAGGAGATCATCATGAAGCGAAGCATTGGGAAAATAATGGCTGTGATTCTAGGCGTGAGCTTACTGGTTGTGCCGATTTCTTTAATGGCCAAAACCAAATGGAATTTTTCAGTTTGGGGAGGAAAGCGCGCTTTTACGAGAGGCTTGGACATCGCCAAGATTATGTGGGAAAAGGCCGATCCGGATTTTGAACTAAATATTGCGCTGGGAGATGCGCTTTCTCCCAGAAAGCAAAACCTGGATAACATTAAGATTGGCGTGATTGAAGGAGCCGTGACATGTGCTGGTTATCATCCGAACAAAGTTCCTTTGATGACCGTGATGGAACTGCCCTTTATCTTACCGACTGATATCAATAAACGGATCAAGATTGAACAACGTATTTTTGAACATCCCGCGGTTGCTGCGGAAATGAAAAAGCGTTGGAATGGTAAAGTGCTTTTTAGCGCGCTTTTGCCAACTTATGAATTTATGGGAAACAAACGCATCGCGAGGGTAGCAGATATGAAAGGAGTCCGCATGCGGATTTCAGGAACAAATGCCAAAGCGTTACAAATATTTGGCGCAGTTCCTACGATGGTGACAGCTCCAGAGGGCTATCAGGCTTTAGAACGGGGAACTATCGATAGCTTCGGTTTTCCATGGACTTATGCGTTTGGTGCGTACAAACTTTATGAAGTTTCTAAGTATGCCACAGAAGGGATCGCAATGGGGGGTTTCTCTTGCGCTCATGTCGTCTCCCTTGATTCATGGAACGCGATGCCCAAAAAGTCACGAGACATGCTCCCTGAAATTCGGCAAACGGCACTTCAATCAATGATCGATGCCTACGCAGTGGCTGATAAAAAATGGTACCCGATCTTCAAGGAAAAACTGGAGGTGGTTCCTTTTCCGACAACTGAACGGGCAAAATTAGTGGCCAATGCTGAAAAAATTTGGAATGAATGGGCCAAAGAAAAGGATGATAAGGGCATGCCTGGAACCGAGTTATTGAATTTTGTGAAGGATTTGGTCAAAAAAAGTATGTAATCACATCACAATACGAGCAAAAGGGAGTTCGTTTGACGCAACCTCCTTTGATTCAATCAGGTGGAAAAAATGGGAGAATTTATAACCGTTTTGGCGGTCGTGATGGCTTTAGGGGGATTCATCTATATCGCTGCCGTTTTTCTGGATAAATGGGCCTGGCGGATGGAACAATTTCTCAATCTAGCCGCCAATGCGATGATTTTGTTTGTGATGTTCTTTGTCACAGCAGAAGTTTTTATGAGAAAAGTATTCAACTCCCCAATTCCAGGTCATTTGGAATGGTCCGAATTGTTCATGCCCGCCATTGTCTTTTTCGCAATGGCTTACACCCAATCCACCGGGGGGCACGTCCAAATGATGTTAGTGATTGAAAGACTCCCTCCTCCAATCCGACGAGCCGCAGATGTCATCACTCTGGCTCTTTCGGTATTTATTTACGCAATCTTGACTTATTTCAGCGCCAAATTTCTCTATCGCACTTGGGAATATGACGATATCACGATGACGCCTCCTTATACTTTGATCTGGCCTTCAACAGCGGCAGTAACCGTTGGGCTGTTTTTTACATCATTGCGACTGTACTTAGACTTCCTTCGAGCACTGTTTCCGGGAAGAATCCAAAGATTGATCAGAGATCCTCAAGAACATCTGCAATTCAAATAACCAGACAGATTTGAGACGCTATCAACGCTCTTATTAGGAATTAGAAATGGACCCTATCGCGCTCGGTATTATCGGAATGATCGTCCTGACATTCTTTCTCGTTAGCGGAATGAGGATTGCTTATGCTACGGCCCTTTGCGGATTTGTTGGTCTGTGGCTCCTGCGAGGTTATAAGCCGGCCGCAGGGTTATCGGGATTGCTCCCTTTTGCTGAAACATCGCATTATACCTTATTGGTGCTCCCTTTATTTATCTTGATGGGGTACTTTACTTTTTTTGCGGGTATCACCAAAGATATTTTCTGGACGGCTCGACAATGGTTTGGAAAACTTCCTGGAGGGATGGCGGTCGCAACTATTTTTGGCGCGGCAGGTTTTGCAGCTGCTAGCGGCGCTTCCACGGCCTCTGCGGCAGTGATGGGTCGGATCGCTTTGCCTGAATTGAAAAAACTCGGCTATGATGACAAAGTTTCTGCCGGATGTGTGGCTGCCGGAGGAACCATGGCTACTATGATCCCTCCTTCTGTCCTCATGGTGATCTATGGGTTCATTGCTGAAGAATCCATTGGTGCCCTATTGTTAGCAGGTTTTTTGCCAGGACTCCTCGAAGCAATCAGTTATTCACTGATGTTGATCATTCGCTTTAAAATCAACCCCTCCCTGGGGCCTTCTTTGCAAGACATTACTTGGAAAGATCGTTTTGTTTCTTTAAAAGGGACGTGGGGAATCCTGGCGATGATTGTTTTAATAATGGGAAGCATTTATACCGGGATTGCGACACCAACTGAAGCCGCTGGTGTCGGTGCTTTGGGAGCAATGTTGATGGCTTTTGCTCGCAAAATGAGCTGGTTGCAATTCAAAGAATCGTTTATGGAGACAGGAAGAACCACCGCTTTGATTTTTGGCATTGTCGTGGGGGTCTTGATTTTCGTCAAATTCATTGGATTCACCGGGATGCCCACGGCCCTTGCTAATTGGATTGTTTCCTTGCCGGTACATCGTCTCGTGATTTTGGGCTGCATCCTCTTTTTGTATCTGATTTTAGGGATGTTTCTCGATGCGATTGGGATGTTACTTTTGACGATTCCGATTCTTCTCCCAGCGGTCAGGGAGTTGGGAATCAATCCGATTGTTTTTGGGGTACTGGTGATTCGAATGATGGAAGTAGGACTGATCACCCCTCCGATGGGGCTCAATGTTTATGTGCTGAAAGGGGTGGCGCCGAATGTCAAGATGGGGGATATTTTCAGAGGCTGTGGTTGGTTTGTCCTGGTTGATATCGTCAACGTCGCTATTTTAATTGCCTTTCCCGGAATTATTTTATTTCTTCCTAACACTATGATCCAGTGAAGGGGGCAATTTGTCTGAATTTTGCTTTGCTATTGAGAAAAAAACACCAAAAATTGAAATCGAATTGTCAATCAAGTGCGGTTGAGTTTGGAAGTTTACTAAAACCATGATAGATTGCCCCTTTTATTTTCATCACTGCTTGTGTTGAGTTGGTCAGACCAAGCAACACCTAATTTGCGAAATATTATTCCAAAGAAGTCTGTTATATGACAAAGACACTGAAAGATTTAGGAAAACTCAAACGCTCGCTTGAGATCGAAATTCCTCTTGAAGAGATCAAATCTACTTATGAGCATGTTTTCACAAATACGAAATCGACCAACCTCCGAGGATTTCGGCCAGGTAAATATCCGAAAGGGTGGGTTAAAAAACGATTCACCGAACAAATGACACTCGAAGCCAAAGATCGTGTCATTCCCCAGCGTTTTAACGAAATTGCTGAAGAAATGAAATTGAAACCTGCCACTCAGGCAGTGATTGAAGATCTTTCTTTTGACTCCAAAAAGCCAATGACCTTCACCTTGAGCTTTGAAGTTCAGCCAGATTTGGCACCTCCTGATTATGAAAAATTGAACCTCGAAAAACAGGAAATCGAGACTAAAGCGGAGGAGATGGAAGAAATGATCGAGAATCTGCGCAAGAGCCATGCGACGACTGAAAGCAAAGCCGAAGGGAGCGTTGCCGAAGACGGAAATCGCGTTGTGGTCGATTTCAAACGGACCATTGGAGAAAAGACTTTCGAGCAGGAAGATCAGCTGTTTGATTTGGATAAAAATATTCTTCCTGAAATTAAATCGAATATTCTCGGAATGAGTGTCGGCGGCACTCAGGAGTTTTCTTTTACCATCACAGAGGAATATATCAAAGAAAATGCTGGCGAAACGGTGAGTTTTGAACTGACATTGAAGAAATTGGAAACAATCTTGCTTCCTGAAATGAATGAGGCGTTTTTTCAAAACTTTGAAGGTGCTCAAAATGAAGACGACTTCCGAAAGTACATCGAGAAGCAGCTAAAAGAACGAAAAGAAAGAGAAGCACGCGCCTCACACCATGAAGGTTTGAGAAAACAACTCCTTGACTGCTATGATGCCTTTGAGCTTCCAGAAGCAATCATTGAGACGCAAGAAAAACAGCAAGAAGACGAGTTGCGTAAAGCGAATCCTGAAATAACGGATGAAGAATTGGAAACCTCCAAAAGTGAGAAAATGAGCGCATTCAAAGATGGCTTGCGCCTCGATTATATTCTGCAACAAATCTCGATGGCTGAGTCTCTGGTTCCTGATGAAGACACCATTGCGCAGCAGTTTTCTTCAATGGCACAGATGTATGGCTCTCATCCAAGGGATCTCTATCAGAGTCAGATCGGCCCTCACCTTTATCGACAAATTGCGCATCAGGTTTCAGAAGAAACCGCGCTCGATTTCATTGTCAAACGGGCACTGGGTGAACCAGTTGAAGAACTGACAAATGAACCGGAAGCTCAAGCCACAACCGATTGATTTTCAATATGGCTGGAATCCCTGATTATCAAACATTATTTTTTAAATTTTAAGAAGAAAGCCTGTTATGTCTGTCCCTTTACCAAATGTGATCGAACAAACCAATCGTGGGGAACGTTACTACGATATTTTTTCTCGTTTATTGAAGGATCGTATCATTTTTCTGGGCTATCCCGTGGATGATACTGTTTCCAATTTAATGATTGCTCAGCTGCTCTTTTTAGAGGCAGAAGATCCAGAGAGCGACATTTCACTTTATATCAATTGTCCCGGTGGTTTGGTCACTGCGGGGCTTGCGATTTATGATACAATGCAATACCTTAAACCCGAAATTCAAACCATCTGTATCGGACAAGCCTCCAGCATGGGCGCGATTCTTTTAGCGGCAGGCACGCCAGGAAAACGTTATGCGCTGCCCCATGCTCGCATTATGATTCACCAACTGACCGGAGGGTTTTCTGGACAGGCGGAGGATATTGATATTCAAGCCAGAGAAGCGTTACGATTGAAAGCAACGTTGAATGAAATTCTGGCGAAACATACCGGCAAACCGATTGAAAAAATAGAACATGATACTCAACGTGATTATTATTTTTCTAGCGAAGAAGCTAAAAATTATGGCATTGTTGACACGGTGATGGCCAATCGGGGCGCTCCCAAAAAATAAGCATGAGATTAGGCTCAAATAGCTTTTGAAGGCAAACAGAAAATACATTGTTAGAAAAAGGAGAATTGATTTATGGCGAACCCAAAAGATGTTCCATTGCGGTGTTCTTTTTGCGGAAAAACACAAGATGAGGTCAAGAAAATTATTGCGGGGCCGACCGTCTATATTTGTGATGAATGTATTGAACTCTGCAATGACATTATCGAAGAAGAATGGCACAAAGATCGTGTCATTGACCGTCGTCAGAATTTAATGACTCCTCTCGAAATCAAAAACGTCCTTGACAATTATGTCGTTGGCCAAGAAAAGGCGAAGAAAGTCTTATCGGTTGCCGTTCATAATCATTACAAACGATGCCAAGCCAATTACAACAACTCGGAGGTCGAATTGCAAAAAAGCAATATCCTGTTAATTGGACCGACCGGCACCGGAAAAACATTGCTGGCGCAAACCTTAGCGAAAATCCTCAATGTGCCTTTTGCGATGGCCGATGCGACTACTTTGACGGAAGCTGGCTACGTTGGAGAAGATGTTGAAAATATTATTCTCAAGTTGTTGCAAAATGCTGACTATGACATTGAACGTGCTGAGCAAGGGATTATTTATATTGATGAAATCGATAAAATCACTCGGAAAACGGAAAACCCTTCGATCACGCGTGATGTCTCTGGAGAAGGCGTGCAACAAGCCTTGTTGAAAATTATCGAAGGGATGGTCGCCAATATTCCTCCTCAGGGAGGCCGTAAACACCCGCAACAGGAGTATTTGCAGGTCGATACAACGAACATCCTCTTCATTTGTGGAGGCGCGTTTGTCGGTTTGGACACGATCATCGATAAACGAACTGGAGACCATTCGATTGGTTTTGGCGCAAGCATTCCGAATAATAAAGGGGATTTTTTTACCGAAACGCTTCAGCAACTGGAGCCGGAAGATTTGCTGAAGTATGGTTTGATTCCTGAATTTATTGGACGTTTGCCGGTCATCACGACTTTGGATGATTTGGCAGAAAAACACTTGAAACAAATTTTACAAGAGCCGAAAAATGCCATCATCAAACAATATGAAAAACTGTTTGAGTTAGAAGGTGTCGAGTTACAATTCACTCAAGATGCCATCCAAGCGATTGCCCGTGTTGCCATCAAACGGAAAACAGGCGCGCGAGGGCTACGCTCTATTCTAGAAAATGTGATGCTGGATATCATGTATGATATCCCTTCACAGCCTAATATTAAAAAGTGCAAAATCACCAAAGGGACCATCGTCAATAACGCAAAACCGACGTTGGTCATGCACGAATCTCAGGACAAAAAAATCGCTTGAGCCGCTTGGATTCTTGACATGCGCTTGAGCAACTGCCTTACTCAATCCCAAGCCTTTCTCTTCCTATGTCCTGAGTCCATTCCAAAGCCGCTGTAACTCATTCCCCATTCCTTTATTTTCACTTTTGATCAGATTAAAATTATGAAAGATATTAATGTGTTCGGAATTGGTAATCCTTTAATAGACCTCTTGTCTCATGTTTCCAGTGGTTTTTTAAAGGCACAGGGGTTAGAAAAAGATCGCATGTATTTAGTCGATTTTGGCGGGCAAAAAGAACTACTCTCACGGTTAGAGGAAGCCGGCGCAGAAGTTTTGTATGCCCCTGGTGGATCTTGTGCAAATAGCATGATTGGGATCTGCCAACTGGGCGGAACCGCAGCCTACAGTGGGAAAATCGGGTTCGACAAATACGGACGGATCTACAAAGAAAAACTGGCAGAAGTGAAGGTGGAATCTTCACTGGGAGAAGGAAGCGGCCCGACAGGGAGTAGCTTGATTCTTGTCCCAGAAGATGGCTCCCGCACGATGAACACGCATTTAGGGATTTCTCAAAAATTTCAAATTTCTGATGTTTCCGAAGCATTGCTCCAAAGGAGCCAGTATCTTTATATTGAAGGCTATCTCTGGGACACGGAGGAGCAAAAAGAAGCGATTCTTCTGACGATTGCCAAAGCCCAACAGTATGGGGTCAAAATCTCACTCAGCCTTTCTGATCCATTTTGTGTGGAACGCCATGCCGAGGATTTTAATAAATTGCTCAAAGAAAGCGTCGATATGGTTTTTTGTAATCAAGAAGAAGCTTTTGGCCTGACCGGTACCACAGTTTCTCAAAAAGCTCTGCTTAAATTGGCTGAAAAGGTTGAGACGGTGGCAATGACTTTGGGGGCGAAAGGGGCGTTGATTTCTCATCAAAATCAACTGACTTACATTGATCCGTTTTCTGTGGAAGTGGTCGATACGACCGGATGCGGCGATGCGTTTGCCGCAGGATTTTTATATGGGATGACTCATGGCAAATCCGTTTTGGAAAGTGCCCGAATTGCCTCGGCATTGGCCGCTTTGGTCATCAATCAATTGGGGCCGCGCTTTCAAAAAGAATTGCAATCTCGAATGATAGAATTGTTGGGGTAATTAAAAAATGGCTGGCCAAATTTTTCCTGAATTACTGGCACCTGCTGGAAATTTAGAGAAGCTCAAAGTCGCCGTCTTGTATGGCGCTGATGCGGTTTATCTGGCAGGACCACAGTTCAGTTTACGAGCAGGGACCGATAATTTTTCAGATGTTGAGCTGGAGCGCGGAATTGCTTTTGCTCATGAACATGGCACCAAAGTCTATGCCACCTTGAATGCATTCCTGCATGATCATGAGTTGCTCAAACTCCCAGAATACATCCGTTTTCTGGAAGCTCGCCAGGTGGATGCGGTGATTGTTTCCGATTTGGGCGTGATCAGTGTTGTGCGTGAGCATTCCCGTTTGCCCATCCATTTATCAACTCAGGCTTCCTGTTTGAATCAATACTCGGCCCAACTCTGGAAAAATTTGGGGGTCAGGCGCATTGTTTTAGGTCGTGAAGTGTCGCTTGAACAGGCACGGTTCATTCGTGAAAATGCCACTATCGAAGTGGAAATGTTCATTCATGGCGCGATGTGTATGGCCTATTCCGGGAATTGTACCATCTCCAATTACACCCTTGCTCGTGACAGCAATCGTGGGGGATGCGCGCAGAGTTGCCGCTTTGACTATTCTGTTTGGAAATCCGCTCATCAACGAGAAGCGGGGCTTTCTCCTCAACATGAAAATATCAATTTCATGAGTTCAAAGGACTTACGAGGGGTCGAACAGTTGCCTCGCTTCATTGATGCTCAAATCACGAGCCTCAAAATTGAAGGACGCATGAAGAGTAATCTCTATGTGGCCACCACGGTTCAGGTTTATGCCCAAGCATTGCGGCTTTGTCAAACGTCCTCTTCTCTGAGAAGCGAAGCACTGACTCGTTTTTCTAAAGAATTGGAAAAAATTCCTCATCGCCAATACACGGAAGCGTCCCTCATCAAACCAGCGGGGCCAGAGAGTATCTACAGCGTTCATGATCGCAGCGGAGAGCACAATTCCGCTTATGAATTGGCCGGAACCATTGTGGAAGTTCACCCTCAAAAATATATCACACTCCTCGTTCAAAACCCTTTCAACTGCGACAGTATCCTCGAAATTCTCACATTTGATGGCAAAACCATCACGCTGCCCGCCAATGAGATGAAAGATCTCAAACACCGTCCTCTCTCGACGGCACGATCTAACCGCCTGGTCATCCTTCCTTTTGTTGAGAAAATTCAACCCCTCAACTTGGCTCGAAAATCAATTCTTCACTGAATCTCTCTTTTTCCTATCAAAAATACTACAACTTTTTGTGTAAAATCCATGCTGATGGCGGCTTCTTGCCAGTATATAAAATTCTCCATCCTTCCATTATGAACCATCAATATGGGCGCTGGAAATCTCTTCCCTTTTGGCACATGCTCCTTTTTTGTCCTCTTTTCTTTTTTGGAAACAAAAAAAGATTTGCCCCCTTTTTCTTTTTGAAATCTTTTACTTTTTCATTATTTTACTATAGTGAACTTGAAAAATAATATATTCTATATTATAGAACTCTCCTGTTCGTAAATTCTAACAAAAACTTTATTTTAACCTCAAGGTAAAGCAGGGTAAACATCGCTGGATCGTCTTTGATATTTTTGGCTAGATGTGTGACTTGCAACCAGTTAGTTTTTAAATATGGATATTTTAAACCGTGTCGTCTGGATAACCGGTACAAGTACTGGTATAGGTCGTAGTCTCTCACTAGGGTTTGCAAAGCGTGGGGCCATCGTAATTGCAACATGTCTCGGAGGTCGTGAGAAGAGCAATGGCCTGGATGAAATGTTAAAGAGTGTCTCAGAAAAATCTATGGTTCTTGAACAAGATGTCACTAATGAAAAGCATGCAGTTGAAGTTACTGAAAAAATCAGCCGAGAATTCGGTACACTTGATGTTCTGATTAACAATGCAGGTGTATATCCGCGTCAGCCAGCTGATGAAATGACAAATGAACAATGGCATCAGATGATGAGAATTAATCTAGATGGCGCATGGTATTCATGCCAATCGGCCATTCCACTGATGAAAAAACAGGGCTATGGAAATTTGATTCAGGTGGGCTCTATAACACCCATTGTAGGTATGATGAATTTAACTCACTATATGAGTAGTAAAATGGGTGTTTTAGGAATGACTCGAGGATTGGCTAGAGACTTAGGGCCGTACGGAATTCGGGTAAACTGTGTTGTTTTAGGAGCAGTCCTTACAGAGGGTGAAAAAGAAATAATTGACGCAGATTCAGTCCTGGCGTTAGTTAACGAAAAACAGTGTATTGAAGGGCGCATACTTCCGAAAGATGTAGAACCAACATTTGCATTTCTTGCTTCTGCTTCCAGTGATGCAATAACGGGTCAGTCGATCACTGTTGATTTAGGCTGGACACATACAACTTAGACAGCAAATGCTATCTCATCACTAGCCCTCAAGTGCTCTAGTGTTTAAGCAAATTGTAACAATTATAGAAGGAATTGGAATAAAGCGATGACTAATAAAGTAGAACCAACACAACCTCGAATACAGACTCTAGCAAGAGCAGATGCGATCCTTTCATGTGTGCAAAATGCCCTTGGTGGCTTGATTACACTTGCTGAGATTTGCGAGGCTTTATCACTTAATAAAACAACTGTTTTTAACCTTTCAGAAAGTTTGGTCGTACTCGGTTTCCTCACAAAAACGGCTAAACCAAAAATCGGCTATAAATTAGGATTACGAAATATTGAATTGGGGCAGTCATTCACGAAAAATTGGCCTCTGGTAGAGTTGGGGCGCAGTGCAATAAAAAATTTGTGCCAGGCAACAGGTGAAACAGTCAATTTGGCATTTCCCTATCTAAATGATTGTTTGATTGTTGATGCAATGCAAAGCGAACATGCTGTCAGATCAGTCGCCTATGCTGGGTTAAGAACATTTTATCATTCTAGTGCCTGTGGAAAAGCCATTTTAGCCTTTTTGAGTGAAGGAGATCGCAACAGGTTATATCAAGTATCAGGGCTACCAAAACTGACCGAAAACACCATGGTCGTTGTACAAATATTAGAGGAAGATCTTAAATTGGTTCGAAAGAATGGCTTTGCTATTGATTCAGGGGAAAATGAATTAGGAGGATACTGTGTTGGCGTTCCCATCATGAGCCCCTTTGAGGACAAACCGATCGCTTCATTGAGCGTGAGTGGCCCTATTCATCGGATGACCGGAAAAAAAATCCCTACTATAATTAAAGTTCTAAAAAGCGAGAGTTTAATGATCACTCAGAGTCTCAAAGATGGCTAAAGTTGGATCTAACAAACCCATATAATGATAACAGGGTAATAGAACTATTTTTTAGAAACGAACCTTTATAAAAAGATATTGTTTCACAATAAGAAACTTGACATTAATAATGTTACATATAATACAATATTTTACTAAAAAACATTTTAACTGATTTAAAAATTGCAAAACTTTCGTGTTGAGAATCTTAATTAAATAATTAATCTTATGAAACGAAAAAAGAATTGGATCGTTAAATGAAAATCTTTGTTGCATCTTTAGCCACTGAAACAAATACGTTCTCCTCTATAAGAGTTGATTTGGATAATTTTAAAGAGTCATTTTATGCTCTTCCAGGTCAACATCCACAAACTCCTACTTTATGTAGTGCCCCCTTCATTGCTTGTCGAAACCAAATTCCTGCTGAAGGATGGGAATTAATAGAAGGAACCGCCACTTGGGCTGAACCAGCTGGTTTGGTCAATCAGCAGACTTATGAATTATTGCGTGATGAAATTTTAGAACAATTGAAAGCAGCAATGCCTGTTCAAGGTGTTATTTTGGGGTTACATGGAGCCATGGTTGCTCAAGGGTATGATGATTGTGAAGGGGATATTCTGGAACGAGTACGAGAAATTGTAGGGCCTAATACTACTATCTCAGCAGAATTTGATCCTCATTGCCATATGACTCCTAAACGTGTGGATAATGCTAATCTAATGATTGCCTTTAAAGAGGTTCCTCATCTTGATTTTTTGGAAAGAGCTGAAGAACTTGTGGCTCTTTCTATCAGTCATATTAAGGGAGAGATTAAACCGGTGATGTCGCTCTATGATTGTCGGATGATTGAGATGTTGCCTACCACTATTGATCCAATGCGTAGTTTTGTTGAGAAAATTCGGCAACTAGAAGAAAAGTCAGAAATATTATCAATTTCAATCATTCATGGATTTATGGCGGGGGATGTTTCTTTAATTGGGAAAAAAAAGCGTTTTTCAAAAGAAAAAAAACGTGAAAAAATAG
>WASW01047016.1_pt1 | contig 21133 bp, 21 predicted proteins | sample 5698521 | NCBI WGS metagenome assembly WASW01 (sample SAMN11175560, study PRJNA528189) | sponge metagenome | isolation source: marine sponge | host: Leucetta | place: Antarctica: Western Antarctic Peninsula, King George Island | collected 2013-01
CCGCGCGAATCATGTTGACAACAAGAACCCTTCCAAACGGATTTGGCAAACTCTTTTCGCTTTCTCAATGAGTCGGGGTATATTAATGACTTGGGTCTCATCAAGCTTTCCATCGGCCCACATTTTAGCAGCGCGATCAAATTCGTTATCATCGTCAATACTCATACCACTTTGAGTGTCGTCAGATACGCTCATATCATCAGGCATGATCGCCTCACCATCACCCAAACGTTTGTGAACTACTTCTCGGACCGCTTTATATGTCTTTGGCGACAAGTCTTGTCGTGCAGCCATACGTTTTAGAATATCGTCGGCGACAAAGCGGGCGATTTTGACCGCCGCAACTGTCGGGAGACGTGGTCGCATTGCCAATGGCATATGCCAAAGGTCAATTCGCTCCGCCTGCTCGATGACTTTGTTCAACGTTTCTTCGCGAATTTGCGCGCTGTCGTTCCCCAAAAGTAGCGCAATAGCCTCAGTATCTGAACTATCAACAATGGCATTGGAGACGGCATCCGACACCTTTTCCCGTTGGGAAACCGCTGAGGCGCATCCTTCTGAAGATTTTGCGCGAATAATCTCGATCAAATCCTCATCGGTGAGTATCGGTGAGAAACGCAAAACCGGTGTCGCAACCGCAGCTTCGACATCCCATGCAAGTCTTCGGATAACATCTGGCGGCGCATCAGCCACATCTCGCAAAGCCTCAGATAATATCTGACGGACACGTGGGGCTTGATCTTTCGCTAGCATAGATAGCGCATCATATGTCATTCGACGCAGACGATTTTGCTCGTCGGCGGTCAGACCAGGCGAAAGCCGCGCAATTTTTTCGGCTAAAGAGCTTCGGACTTTCTCATTATTATCTTTCGCCAATAACAGATCTGCATGTTCTGGCGCTGACGCGTTTGATGCAATGCTCTGCCTTACATGTGGAGATGGATCATCAGCAAGGAAATAGAGCACTTCTGGCGGAACGTCATCGCGCTGTGCCAAGTTGCCGCGCGACTTTTCATCACCATCAACGGCAAGCGCTTTGGCATCTTCATAAGAAATTTCTTTCTTTTTTTGCTGCGATTTCTTTGAAAAGATTTTCCAAACCATGGGTTAGTCAATACTCACCATTTGTCATACACGCGCGCTGATATCGGTGAAGAATTCGATCTGCCAATCGATTTCATCCTGAACCATTGGAAAATTACCGTCCTTTGGGAGCATGATAACTTCTGATGGAGCAATTCGGCCCATTTGTTGCTGAATCATACCTAACAATTCCAATGGCATGTTCGCCTTCCCGATTAACGCAACAATGCCGTGCGGGCTTTTCTCAATAAAAATTTTCCGTGCCACAGTAAGATCGACTCCACTGCGGACAATCAGGGCGGCAAAGACGAACACGTGGTCACCTGCTTGCATCGCCTTAACTATTGAAGTGTCTGTGAGATTATTAGCGATGTGAAGCCGGGCAGCCTTCGCGATCGGAGGCTCGACCTTTAGGAAATCAAATCCGGCACCAATAACGTTCGCATCATCAAGTTTATTGCCTCCCACCCTATCTCGAACAATGTCACTCACAGCCGCCAGTGCTGTCGGGTCAAGGTCTGCGCGTTGTTTAAGCGCATCCAGCAAATTTTCAGCAAGGAAGCCCGCCATCCGCTGTGCCGCACCGTCTGGTAATTCTGGACGCGAAACGAGGGGCGCCTGCCACAATTCTATATTGCTCGATTGATTAATAAGGTCGTCCAGCGCTTCTTCGCGAATTTGCGCACTATCGTTGCTGAGAAGATCAGCAATGCCGCCTACGTCTTCTGTCCCAATAATCGCATCAGCCAAATTTTCCGAGACGCTTGAGCGACGCGCAATTGCCGCAACACCACCATTTGCCGGTCCTTTTTCAATGATCTGAATAAGATCAGATTCACTTAAGACCGGAGAGAATTCGAGAACGGGTCCAGATACTTCTATCTCAAGGTCGTTCGCAAGCATCTTGATGATTTCTGCGGGTGCATCAACGACGTCTTTGAGTGCGTCAGAAAGGATCGCACGGACTTTGGTGATCTGATCGTTTGCAAGCGTTTCCAGCGCTTCATGCGTTTGCGCATAGATTTTGCTGCTTTCTGCCGCGCTCAATTCAGGCGCAACGGTGGCAATTTTTGCAGCAAGACCGCCTCGAACGTCCGCATCCGTATCTTGCGCCAATAACAGATCCGTCTGCCTTGGAGCGAACTCATTGCTGGCGACGGCAAGACGAACGTCTGCCGATGTATCTTCTGCCAGATAATATAAAAGCTCAGGCGAGAGATCTTTTCGCTCGGCGAGTGCACGCCTTACAGACGCATCATCACTTCGTGCAAGTTCCTTTGCACGCTCGTAGGGAATAGTCTCTGATCCGAGAGGCTCAGTCATGCTGCGCCTGTTAAGTTGTAGTTATCACACATTCTGCCCGTCAGTCCTGTGGCTCAAGAGGCGTGCCCGGTGGCGGCGCCAATTCAAAGCTACCTTTGCTGCGTTTTTTAACTGAGTACATTGCTGCATCAGCACGCGCTAACAGGTTATCCAAAGGTTCACCGGAACTTGGATCAAAGAATGCGACGCCCACCGAAATACCTAATGGGTGATCATCATCGCCTGACATAGAAATCATATCTTTACTCGTAGCGAGTAATTGTTTTACGCGCTTTATGCTTGTCTCCTCATCAATGCCGTCGAGCCACATTGCAAATTCGTCACCGCCAAGCCGCGCGACCAAGTCGCCTGGCCTTGAAAAGTTAAGCATCATGTCACGTAGATACAGAATCGCTTCGTCACCCGCCTGGTGGCCATGGACATCGTTGACCCGCTTGAAGTTATCCATATCAACATAGTACATCGCAGCTGTCTGGACATTTCGCTCAAGTCTGGATATCCGCCGTGGTAATTCCTCTTCATAAAATGCCCGACGGTTAAGCAACCCGGTCATCCCGTCTGTACGAGACAATTTCACAATGCGTTCGTGGTTGGCGATCTGCTCGTTTGCGATACCCAGTTGATTTGCAACATCTGTCAGCATAACACGGTGATCATCGTCCCAAGCCACTTCTTGGGCAGGCTTCCACATCGCCAACGCGCCATTAACTTCATTTCGATATTGAGTTGTCGTCATGAGCCCGGACCAGTTGTCGATCTGGATATCCATGACTTCGCCGGCGCGGAGCTTGCTGATGCTTTCATGCAGCACCTCAAGACCTTCAACATTGCCGTACTCTGCAGCTATAGCGAAACTTTCAGCGGTCAAATCTTCACGGTAGATGCGGGATCCAGCAGCCCCCAAAGCGCGTGCCGTCGCTGTCGCAGCCGCAACCAGCATATCGTGAGGCTCAATCTCGTCACGAATTTGCCCAACAATGTAATTTAACAACTGCTCGCGGTGACGTGCGCGCGCAAGAGCCGCCTCGCTCTCCCGCTCTTCTGTAACGTCGCGGCAATTCCCACGGCATCCGATCCAGGTTTCGCTATCATCATCGTTTTTAACCAAAGGGAGCGCCGACACAACCATGCATGCTGTGGACCCATCTTTATTGGTCATCCACATTTCAATGTTGTCGAGTTTACGATTGGTCGTAAAAGGGAATGGTGTAAACTCGTCCGGATCAATCACAAATCCTCGAGCAGCCTCGCCAATCAATTCATCGGGCTTATAGCCCAGCGCACCCTGAGGTGAGACAAATATGAATTTACCCGAAGCGTCCACTTCCCATGAAAAGTCACTTGATATCTCAACAAGGTCTTTATACCGCTGTCGCGATTCAACGAGCGTCGTACGTAAGTTGCGCTCCATGGTCAAGTCGCGCGCCAGAATCAGCGTTTTGGCAACAGCTTTGTCCGCATCCAATATCGGAACTGCGGTTACTTCCAAGACAAGTTCGCCGCGACTGGTTGCAATTGTCACCGTCGCATTGGCGATGCTTGTACTTTCGGCAGATTTTTCGATGAGCGCTTCGATCTCGGGCACGGCACCACCGACTAAAGCTTTCTCTAATCCAACACCCTTTGCGTTGGCGAGGATCGGCTTGGCGTCCGCATTCAGCAGCAAGGCTGGCCCAGGATAACCTGCAATCAACTTTACATCGCTATCGCTGGCGACATTCTTATCATCCGAAATTACCATGTCGTCGGCCATTAAACCTACCCGCCCCCTGTTGACGCTGGAATATATACTAGAAGATGCTTTCCACCCGTACCAGTCTACTATTCAATGATTTCTGAATCAGCTTGTCAGTGATGGTTCATACCCGTTAATTATGCGCATTATGAAATCAAACGATACAAATATAATCCCGCACCGCATCCGCCAAAGCCCCGATGAGCTTATGGCCGCGGAAGTATGGATTTTTGATCTCGACAACACACTCTATCCGGCCGCATCAAAACTTTTTGATCAAGTCGACTGGAACATGACTCGTTTTGTCGGAGAATTACTGAATCTAGAGAAAATTGAGGCGCGAAAACTGCAAAAACAGTATTTTCGCGAATACGGCACGACAATGCGCGGCCTCATGACGTGCCACGATGTCGACCCAAAAGAGTTTATGGACTATGTCCATGATATCGATTTGTCGCCAATCTCTGCGAACCCTATTTTAACGGAAGCCCTTGCGAAACTACCCGGGCGGAAAGTGATCTATACTAACGGCACCACGACACACGCCGAGAACATCACTCAGCATCTGCAGATAGATCATCATTTTGAAGGTTGTTTTGATATCATCGACGCAGAGTACGTACCAAAGCCTGCCACAGGCCCTTATGGAACCTTTTGTACGCGCTTTGATATTGACCCCAAAGCCGCCATCATGGTCGAAGATATGGCGCGCAATCTGGCTCCAGCAGCAGCATTGGGCATGACCACTGTCTGGCTTGATACCGACGTCGAGTGGGCGCGCGATGGCGCCGAACACGATCATGTCCATCATCGGACGGTCGATATCGCCACGTGGCTCAATGATATCGTCTCTGGTATTCAGCCGAGTTGACACAACGTACCTGCCGCGTCAAATTCCCGGCACATTCATTCAACCTAAATATTGCTTAGAGATAACACAGAGGATCACCATGGATACCAATCAGCTCGAACAAGTCATCGACAACGCCTGGGATGACCGGGATAACGTTTCGCTGACCACCACAGGTGAAATTCGCGATGCCGTTGGCGAAGCTCTTAACCTTCTTGATAAGGGCGAATGCCGCGTTGCTGAAAAGACTGATGGCACCTGGCAGGTCAATCAGTGGCTTAAAAAATCTGTGTTATTATCGTTCCGCTTGAACGACATGACCCCCATTCCTGGCGGCCCTGGTGGCGCACATTGGTGGGACAAGGTCCCATCCAAGTTCGAGAATATGGGCGAAAACGCATTTAGAGCAGCTGGATTCCGTGCCGTCCCGGGCGCGATTGTCCGCCATTCTGCATTCATTGCACCAAACGTCGTCTTGATGCCAAGTTTTGTTAACTTAGGTGCATATGTTGGCGAGGGCACCATGGTCGATACATGGGCAACCGTTGGTTCCTGTGCCCAAGTTGGTAAAGGCGTTCACTTATCTGGTGGCGTGGGCCTCGGCGGTGTCCTTGAGCCGCTTCAGGCCGGGCCTGTAATCATCGAAGACAATTGCTTCATCGGCGCACGCTCGGAAGTTGTTGAAGGCGTTATCGTCGAAGAAGGTTCTGTTCTTTCCATGGGCGTATTCATCACGGCAACGACAAAGATCATTGACCGCGATACAGGTGAAATCTTTGTTGGCCGCGTGCCAGCGTATTCCGTTGTGGTTCCAGGCACATTGCCAGGCAAGCCACTACCTGACGGCACGCCAGGCCCATCACTTGCTTGTGCCGTCATTGTGAAGCGTGTTGACGCGCAAACACGTTCGAAAACGTCGATCAATGAACTTCTTAGAACTTGATCCCGTCCAGCTTTCTGAAGCGCTGATCAAGCGTCCAAGCGTCACCCCGATAGATGCGGGGGCGCTGGACATTTTGATCGAATATCTGACGCCGCTTGGATTCGAATGCCATGACCTGACGTTTGACGACGCAGATGGCGAGCCAACGCGTAATGTCTATGCGCGCTTAGGTGCATCAGGTCCAAACTTCTGTTGGGCTGGACATACGGATGTGGTGCCACCCGGCGACCTTGCAGACTGGACATCTCCTCCGTTTGAACCAGAAATTCGCGGCGAGCGCCTATATGGCCGTGGCGCCGCCGATATGAAATGCGCTGTCGCTTGCATGATGACGGCAACCAAATCATTCCTCGAATCTCAAGGCGATGGGTTCGAGGGTTCGATCAGCTTTCTGATCACAGGCGACGAAGAAGGCGACGCCACAAACGGCACAAAGAAGGTGTTGGACTGGCTACAAGCACGAGGTGAAACGATTGACGCGTGCCTTGTTGGTGAGCCTACAAATCCAGAAAACATCTCAGATATGGTCAAAATTGGGCGGCGTGGCTCCATGAACGTGTGGTTGGATGTGGAGGGCGTACAAGGCCATTCAGCGTATCCTCATCTTGCAGATAATCCTGTTCATAAAATCATGGCGTTGCTGCGCTCGCTGACCGACCTGCCTCTTGATGAAGGGTCAGATCACTTTCAGGCATCAATACTGCAAATCACGACGGTAGATGTGAACAATGCTGCCACCAACGTTATTCCAGCCCGCGCGTCTGCACGGGTCAATATACGCTTCAACGATCTGCATACGTCAGCAAGTGTCGAAGAGACTCTACGGGGCCGACTTGATCAAGCTGGCGGTGGATATGATATGCGTACGCGTGTCTCAGGCGAGAGCTTTCTCACGCCGCCAGGCGCACTCAGCGAAACGGTTTCTGACGCGATTAAGGCCATCACAGGCAGTACCCCCGAGCTCAGCACGACCGGTGGCACCTCCGATGCGCGGTTTATCAAGGACCATTGTCCCGTGGTCGAATTTGGCTTGATCAATCAAACCGCACACAAGGTCGACGAGAATGCGCGTGTCGCCGATATCCACACACTCTCTGAAATATATATGCGTGTCTTAGATGGATATTTTGAGAGAACGCCGTAATGCTGCCTCGGGCAGAAATTGCCAAAGCGCTAACCGGTGCCATTCAACTCGCAAAATTCGATAAAGCTGGACTTAACGCCTTTGGTCATTCAGGTGCCGCCGCGAAACGATCTTTTTTCGCAGCTGTTATCGTTGCGCCGATGTTTCTGCTCTGGATTGGCACCCATGGGATTGATACCCGTATCGATGTCCCGCTTCCTTTTGCACTAACCTTTGCGTTTCTGAGTTATGTCAGTGGATGGATGATATTTCCGATCCTGATGTGGCATGTCAGTGAAAAACTAGGGTGCCGCGCGCGATTTTTCCATTTCCTCGCTGCCTATAATTGGGTGGCAGTTATCCAAAACGGCTTGTTCATGGCCATGGACATCGTTTTTGTCTCCATTGGGGCACCAGAAGGTGCGCGCGGACTATTTGGACTGATTTTACTGGTCTATGTGTTGTTGTATGCGTGGTTTGTTGCCAAAAACGCCCTGGACCTGCCCGCAGGCCCAGCAAGCCTTGTCGTCGCATTGGATATGCTGACATCTGTCTTGTGGGAATCGTTTACGAATACTATCTCGACGGGCGGTTAAACGAGAAACCGTCAAGCATCCCGGCCATCACCGATCAACTCATAAAGCGGCTGCAACATTTCCTGCCAATCAAAGGTCATATAAAGCGCGCCGAGGCCGATAATTCCCATAAACACTGGTGAGCTAAGGATGCCGCCAATTGTTAAAAGCAGCCCAACGAAACCCCACAAGACCTGTCCGCGTAGCAATGCAATCAATGAAAACAACAAACCGAGTGGCGTAAAGATAATCGCGGGGCCAAATATCCCAAGCAAGCCAAAGCCAACAGCCATATATCCGGAAAGCGGTGTCGGTTCTTCAACTGGCGCAGGCGCTGATGGTTTGTCTGTCTGATTTTCAGATAAACTGAGAGGTATCTTTTCCATGGATTAACTTTATCACATCAACACAGGCCTGAAAGCGGTCATTCATCATATGTAACCCGCATGAGGTACAGTCCTTCAGGAGGTGCCGTAGGGCCGCCTGCACGGCGATCCTTTTTCATCAGGGCATCATGGACATCCCGTGCGCGCCACTTGCCTGCGCCAACAGTCTGCAAGGTTCCGGCAAAATTTCGAACTTGATGATGCAAAAAGGATCGTGCCTCGCACGTAATATGGATTTCATCGCCAACTTGCGAAACATCTAGTTTATTCAAAGTTTTAACAGGTGATTTGGCCTGGCACTCAGTGGCACGGAATGTAGTGAAATCATGATGGCCAACTAGCTCTTGTGCGGCTTCGTGCATCATTTTTGCATCAAGAGGTGTTGCAACCCACCAAACCTGCCCCTCGTCCAATACAGGTGGCGGGCGACGATTCAGGATGCGGTACAGATATGCACGACCCGTTGCTGAGTAACGAGCATGAAAGTCGTCAGGAACATCCTCAACATTAAGGATACTCACGGGATACGAGCGTAAATGATTGTTCAACGCGTCTCGAACTGTCCCTGCGGAAAACGGTTTCTCGATATCCACGTGCGCAATCTGACCCAATGCATGTACGCCCGAATCCGTTCGGCCTGCGCCTTGGACAAAGGCCGATTCACCTGAAAGCTTGAGAACAGCCTCTTCCACGACTGCCTGCACGCCAAGGCCGCTATCCTGGCGCTGCCAGCCAACAAAACCGCTGCCGTCATATTCAATCGTTAACTTATAGCGCGACATACAAGATTATCCGTCGAGGCTTGAACCTGAAAATTATTGGTCACTAGGGTATTTCTGTTAATGTAGCCAAATTGTCAAACGCGGGGAATTCCGAATGCAAGAAGATGACCGATCTTCTGTCCTCATTCAAAACGAGCGAGATTCGCTGCATATCTTACCGTTAGATATGCTGCCTATCAAAACGCCTGGCCTAAAACGTGCGCGGATGATCAAAAATTCGCACCTCACCAGCGTCGTTGAGTTATTTAAAGACGCTCATACCGGAAGCGGCCAATTAGATATTCAAGACCTCCCCCATGAATTTGACTGGGAGGACGGCAATAACCACCCTGACCTTGTTCTTTTACGACGAGTCGCTGCTATGCCGAGCTATGACGTTTATTCTCTAAGGGTCGCATTGAGAGAAATTGGCATCAAGGTTAATGACGTTGAATCACTCAAGTTGTCTCCCGAAATGAACAAAGAATTAACGACATATATGACGGATTTCACCCGCCCGCTCATATTGCAGATTTACGGCAAAGAAGATGGCGTTGAGATCGAAACCTTTGAGGACGTCGTCGCGTTGTTTCGAGACCCTGACATGAAACGCGCCCTCGAGAAGCTAAAAGTTATGGCCGACAAGCTTGGCATTAATCCCGAGGACGTCCCGAGCTTTATTGAAGATTATGGCGATATATTCTTGTCGCTCTCGTACTATCGACGCTGCCTGGATTCGATTGACCCGATTATCCAAAATTTTCTGGAATCCATGCCTGATCTCCGAAATAGCTATGCACTCAAAAGTGATCAAACCCTGCAAAAGAATGTCAATATGCTGGAAGCAAAAGTGACTGAGCTTAAAGCCCAACTTATCGGACGTTTTGAGCGCTTTGAGCGTGAAACACAGAATATGTGGGATGATATTTCTGCCGCTAAATTCCGTGAACTTCAGAAGGTCATAACGAGCTATCACAGGAGCTTAGGTGGTATACTTTGCGCATTAAGTGTTAAGATGGATTCTTGGCATGCATTGTTTCCAAAGCGCGAAATTGGCAGCCCGCAAAAGCGTGGCGAATTCATCATGATTGAGATGCGCCAAGGCATTCATAAGATCAAAGGCGTGGATCATTAGGCAATGCGAGCAGCCTAATCTTATGGGTTAAGCTTGGAACCGAGTTTAATGGGATAGCCGCGCAAGAACGCATCAACGTCCATCATACCTTTGCCAGGTCTTTGTAATCGAACGGGGCGCACTGCACCCTCACCGCATGCAATCGTCAATGCGTCATTGATAACTGTGCCGGGTTCAGCATTGGTATCGCCCTGCAATTCTACGGCGCCCACCTTGATGCGCACGCCCTCATGTTCAAACCATGTACCCGGCCATGGATTCAAGGCTCGGACCTTGCGTTCGATCTCTGCGGCCGATGCTTGGAAATCAAAAAGCCCTTCGCCGCGTTCCAGCTTTGATGCATAAGTAACACCGTCCGCAAGCTGCGCGTTGGCAACAAGATTTCCAGCAGCATAAGCAGACAATGTCGGCACCAAAAGCGATGCGCCCATTTCAGACAACCGGTCATGCAGCGTGCTCGCTGTTTCATCATCAGCGATGGGCGTTCTGGCTTCAGCGAGTACATCACCCGTATCCAAGCCCTCATCCATTTTCATAATGCCGACGCCCGTTTCCGTATCACCTGCCATTATCGCACGTTGGATCGGCGCAGCCCCTCGCCACCGGGGTAATAAGGACGCATGCACGTTCAAGCAGCCTAATTTTGGCGCATCCAAAACCTCATGTGGCAATATCAACCCGTATGCCACGACAATTGCTGCATCCAGGTTCAGCTCGGCGAATTCAGCTTTTACGTCATCCGCACGCAATGATTTTGGTGTTCGTGCCGGGATGCCTAAACGATTGGCCTCAGCATGCACGGGGCAAGGTCGTTCCCTTTGGCCCCGGCCCGCAGGTTTTGGCGGTTGAGCATACACACACACGATCTCGTGTCCGGCATCAATCAAGGCGCGTAGGGTTGTAACTGAAAATTCTGGGCTGCCCATAAACGCAAGGCGAAGAGGTTTGATATCGCTCACGCTGGTTGATGGGCGAGCTTTTTCGCCTTCACGAGTTTTCGTAAGATCATGTTGCGTTTGAGCGCAGAGACATGGTCAACAAAAAGAATACCATCAAGATGATCGATCTCGTGTTGGATACATGTCGAGAGCAACTCATCAGCTTCGATCTCACGGATTTCGTTATCTCGATCAAGATAACGGATTTTAACCCGATCGGGCCGGGTCACTTCGGCGAAATGTTCGGGTAACGACAAGCACCCTTCCTCATGAATACGGTCATCATCGCCAACATCAATAATTTGAGGATTCGCCATATACATCGGCGCTGGATCTTCATCCTGCCCTGCAACATCGAGAACGATGACACGACGGTCATCTCCAACCTGAGGGGCTGCGAGCCCAATCCCATTGGCGCTGTGCATGGTCTCAAGCATATCGTCCATAAGCGTGCGCACAGCATCATCGACCTTGTCGACCGACTTGGCCTTGATCTTCAAGCGCGGGTCTGGCGCAACAATAATAGGCATGACAGCCATAATAAAATCCGTTTTCATTCAATTGGTGATAAGGAAATATGATCTTGGCGTCCGATCGTCAAGAAACGACATTCATTCTTTATTTTGGTAATTTGAAAATACAATCATGTGGCATGGCATTTTAGGGATTATCGCGTTTCCACTAATCGCATGGGCGCTCAGTGAAAATCGACGCGGCGTGGACGTCAAAGCCGCAATAATTGGGATCGTATTGCAGCTTATACTGGCAGGCTTATTGCTTGGAATTCCGCCTATTAAGCATGCATTTCTTGCGCTCAACAATGTGGTACTAACAATTGTCGAAGCGACACGCGCAGGGACATCGTTCGTATTTGGGTACTTGGGCGGCGGACAACTTCCGTTTGAGGCAACCGGCACTGGGACGACCTTTAACCTCGCGTTTCAGGCTTTACCATTGATCCTTGTCATGAGTGCGCTGGCAGCTCTTTTGTTTCATTGGCGCGTGCTCCCCATCATCGTCAAGGCGGCAGCCTGGATATTGCAGCGCACGCTGCGCCTTGGCGGCGCGCTAGGCGTTGGCGTTGCCGCTAACGTGTTCATCGGCATGGTCGAGAGTCCACTACTGGTCAGACCATATGTAAAAGCATTAGGGCGTGGAGAATTATTTGTCCTCATGACAGCTGGCATGGCCACAGTCGCAGGGACTGTCATGGTGCTTTATGCCAGCATTCTGGGAGACGTCATCCCAGGTGCCTTAGGACATATCCTGACCGCATCGCTTTTGAGTGTCCCCGCTGCGATCACAATCGCCGCCCTGATGGTACCAATTGGTATACCAACGCCAGGAGATATCGAATTACCCAAAGACGGCAACGCTATGGCAGCAATAACCCGTGGCACCGTGGAAGGCGTCAGCCTGCTGATTAATGTCATTGCCATGCTGGTTGTCGTGGTCGCTCTCGTGGCACTTTTAAATATGCTGCTGGGCTTATTACCGGATATTGGCGGCAGTGTGCTCAGCCTTGAACGGATGCTCGGCTGGGTCATGGCCCCGATTGTTTTTCTTATGGGTATCCCTTGGTCAGAAGCGTCAGATGCTGGCGCATTGATGGGCGTCAAAACCGTCTTGAACGAGTTCCTGGCGTACCTGCAGATGGCTGCACTTCCCAGCGATGTCTTATCAGACCGTAGTCGTTTGATTATGACATACGCGCTATGTGGCTTTGCAAATTTCGGCAGCCTCGGCATCATGATCGGTGGCCTGACAACATTGTGCCCTGAGCGCCGTGATGAAATCATCGCTCTGGGTGGCCGCACAATTGTCTCGGGAACGCTGGCAACCTGTTTGACAGGTGCGGTGGCCGGATTGTTTTTTTAAATCTTACCGCCTGACCCGGACACGGTAGGTCAAATCAGTTTGCCCTTTAGACGGAACAGACACATCCCAGGTTGCGGCTACGCCGTCACGTCGGTGGGTCATACTTTCAGAGAGAACTTCCCAATCACCCGGGATATCTTCCGTAACTTGCACGACGGTTGCCGATGTGCCGCCGTTGCGAACAGTAAGCGTGAATGCGGTCTCGGTGGTTCTATCGCCTGTACGCCTAAAATCTGTCTGTTGGCGCTTAACTGTGACATCAAATGCGCGCCCAAGGTCCAATGATACATCGTTGCCAACAGCCGTATTATTGATGCGGTCCTCGCCAATAAATCTCAAGGCACCTTCGCTGTCGTGTACATATGCACGCACCAGGCCGGCTGGCAGCGGCATCCCGAGCTTGCTGTCTGCATTATTTGAAAATTTCACGCGCTGACGAACCGGTTGCGGATTTTGCATCCCCCGCACCGGGCCAAACACGGGCGCGCCACTGCGATACTCCAACACCCGTTCTGATTTAATGCCTTTAGCATCCAAAAGCCTTAGCTGACGGGTCTCTTTATCACGCAACGTCACCCGACCAGGCATCGAATACATATGAAATGCGGATAGTTCACTTCTAGAAGCATTGAACCCGCCAGCATCAGATGCTGCCATCGCCTCGGCTCGCATCAAAATTTTTCCACGCGGAGCCGGGCTTTCACGGCGCACATCGCCTGCAACCAGCGAAACGTCGGCATTCGCGAAATCAACACCGGCATTATTCGTAACTTTTGCCCAGGCATTCAGATCGACCTGATCATGCGACGGGGTCAGCACCGCCGTGTATACAGCATTCCAGGAAACACCGCTGGTCAAATATGCTATTTGCGCATCAACCGAGCCCTTAAGGGATTCTGCAAACGTCAAAGACAGTGTAGGTGTTGCATGCAGGTCCGCCGGGACGTCACTAAATACAATTCGACCGGGCGGATTCGTTTCAATGCGTCCACCCACACGAAGTACAAGACCGCCAGCAATACTCAGGACTTCTGCCTGTTTGATTGTTTCAGCACCTGTCGCCGGATTAACACGCACCAGATGAATAGTCTTGCCAAGTGAGCGTGTAAGTAACGTCTGGCGATTAAGAATATCCGAATCGAGGGCGATTTCATGCAACGCCGGGCCATTGTCCAGTGTTAGGCGGACACTATCGGTGATCATCATCGGACCAACACGATCCAGCCGGACGGTTTTCTTCCCCATGCCGTCCAGTTTCCTGACCTCATCAACCAAGGCGAGCCCATTTGCATAAACAGTGAGGCGTGGTCCCATTTTCTGGGCGTCTTGCGCAACAGCGGTATGCGCTAGTGATACTGCGAGCGTAAATACAGTGATGATTGATGCGGTACGAAACATGGTGTTTTATCCTCTAAACTATCGTTCAATTGCACGGACGTTTGCGTCATCGCCTATGCTCAGGCAAGCTTTTCGCACATGATTTTGACGAAAGAGAGGCAACGTGCAAGTCGACGTTCAAACCCTGATCATTTTAGCAGCTCTCGGCGCCACACTTCTGGTCGTAATCATCGCGATGACTCGGGGTTCACGTGAACGCGCTGAACAAGGGGCAAAGATGCAACAATTGGGCGAAATTGCACAGAATCTGACCCAAGCACAGACAAGTCTTGCGGGACGAATGGAACAAGCACAGGCAGATTCCAATCAGCGACTGGATAGTTTATCCAAGCGATTAGGCGATGGCCTGACGGCACAAACTGCAACGACCGGGCAGACCTTGAAGGTTCTACACGAACGATTGGCGGTTATCGATTCCGCGCAAAAGAACATTACAGACCTCTCCCAACAAATGGTCAGCTTGCAGGATATATTATCAAACAAACAAGCACGGGGCGCTTTTGGCGAGATTCAACTCAACGATCTAGTGATCTCTGCGCTTCCCGCTTCGGCTTATGAGATGCAAGTGACACTATCGAATGGCAAGCGCGTGGATTGCCTGCTCAAGCTTCCAAATCCGCCCGGTTCAATTGCGATCGACAGCAAGTTCCCTTTGGAAAGTTATGAATCTCTCAGAAATGCTGAAACTGACGCAGAAAAAACCCAGGCTGGGCGTGCGTTTTCAGCGGCCGTTCTCAAACACGTAAAGGATATTTCCGAACGTTACATTCTACCGGGTGAAACATCGGAAAGTGCCTTGATGTTCCTTCCCAGCGAAGCCGTATACGCCGAACTCCATGCGAATTTCAGAAATGTTGTTGAAGAAGGTTTTCGCAGGCGCGTCTGGATAGTCTCGCCAACAACTCTGATGGCGACGCTTAACACAGTCCGCGCTATCCTCCGCGATGTGCATATGCGCGAGCAAGCCGACGTGATCCAAGATGAAGTAAGAAAAATGCTTGAAGATGTAGGTCGACTCGATGACCGGGTCGACAAGTTGCAAACTCATTTTGATCAAGCCCATCGCGATATTCGTGACATTAGGATATCAACAGATAAGGTCGCCAAACGTGGCGCGCGTATTGATGCACTTCAACTTGGTGAAGATGAAGAGAGCCCCGATAAAATGCTTGAGCCTGCAAAGACGCCCGGAGAATAAATGGACGCAAAAGAGCTTAAAACAATCCTGCGCGACCATGCGATGTTTATATCGGGATCAGATGGTGGCAAGCGCGCAGATATTCGGCTTAAGGATTTGCAGAAACTCAACCTCAATAGCATGAACCTGAAAGAAGCTGTGCTGACAGGATGCAATTTCTCTGAGGGCTCATTTGTAAATACTGACTTTAGGGGTGCCGATTTATACGGCTGCACCTTTTCCGGTGCCAATCTGACAAATGCAAAGCTGGACCGTGCTGATATGCGGGGCGCATTACTCGATGGCACCAACCTCGAGAATGCATCCATGGTAGAAGTTGATTTGCGGCGCGGACAGATTGCAGAAGTTGGCTGGAAGCTTAGGGGCGCAAAACTTTCAACCGAAGAAAAAGAGCGCGCAGAAGAGTTAAAAAAGAATATCGGCAATGCCGATTTGTCTAATGCAAAAGCCAAAAGCGCTGACCTCCAAGCAGCAGATCTGCAGTCCGCCAATTTTGAGAATGCAAATCTTTCCAAAGCCAACTTGACCCGTGCAAAGCTAGGCGATGCCATGTTGAAGGGTGCCAATCTCAGCGAAACCAACCTCAGCGAAGCTGATCTACAATCCGCCATTTTGGACGGTGCCAATATGCGTGGTGCTATCCTAAATGCCACAAACATGACCCATGCGAGCGTTGAAAACGTTGTGGTGCCCGAGTCGTTATCTCACCTCGACGATACGATCAGAAGTCGCATGGTAAAACATCATGTCTGGATCAGGACCAATGGTGCCGAAGGACGGCCTGCAGATTTACATGGTGTGGATTTGAGCGATGTTAATCTTCGCGGTGTGAATCTGAGTGGCATGAACATGAAGAACGCTAATCTTAATTCAGCTAACTTTAGCGACACCATTTGCATGTTCACTTTTTTTCAAAATTCTAGCCTTAACAATTCGAGCTTCCAGAATGCCGATTTGGACGCCACAAACTTTGAGGGATGCGTATTAAAAAATGTTGATTTCAGACACGCCAATTTCCGCCCTATCGAAGTCCGCAACGCTTTAGGCAAAAAGACGGGCCAGATATGGTTCGCCAATCTTTCCAATGCTATTTTAACTGACGGTGATTTAAGCGATGCTTATCTCAAACAAGTTAACCTTAAAGGCACTGATTTTGGTGGTGCCAATATCACGGGAACCAAGTTCGTAGATTGCCATATGGATGATGGAGTTGCGGAAAAACTCATTGAACAAGGCGCCACGGTTGAAGCTTTGCCCGAGACCGTTGAGTAGTTTTTGTCCTGTAATCAGTAAAATCGGGAACTTGAATACATGAATACTAATGCCCGCCATTTTGACCGAAAAGCAACAAATCTTAACGGTCACGTATCCAGTCCAAACGATCCAGATATTGCGCTCGCATGTGAAATCGTCAATTTGTCAGTCGGTGGCGCAAAACTAAGAATTAGCAAGGCAGGCACGCTAAGCGGGGAGATCGCATTGAAAATTGGCGAGTTCGGGCCTTACCGAGCTGACGTGGCCTGGTCACGCCCGCCGCATATGGGCGTGAAGTTTCTGGATTCTCCTGAAGTGATGGCAGATGTCATCATGGCCGTGGCGCTTTATCGTTAGACTGGCCTTCGATCTCGAAGTGCCGCCGAGATCGTCCCGTCGTCCAGATAGTCCAATTCACCGCCGACCGGCACGCCGTGCGCGAGCCCTGAGACTTTGGCACCTTTTTCACGCAATCGGTCTGCAATGTAATGCGCTGTTGTCTGGCCATCCACCGTCGCACTGGTGGCGAGGATTACTTCTTTCAATGCCCCATCGGCCGCGCGCGCAACCAAACTTGGAATATTCAACTCATCAGGCCCAACGCCGTCCAACGCAGAGAGTGTTCCGCCCAGCACATGATAATGCCCCTTAAAACTTGAAGTGCGCTCAAGCGCCCACAAGTCAGCAACATCCTCGACGACACAAAGCGTTGTGCCATCGCGTTTTGGATCATTGCAAATGCCACATGGGTCATGGGTATCAAGATTGCCGCATGTTGAACACGCTCGCACCCGCTCTCCTGCTTCCTTGAGGGCTGCAGCCAATGGCTGGAGGAGGCCCTCACGGCGCTTAAGCAGTTGCAGGACCGCACGTCTCGCAGACCTTGGACCCAATCCAGGCAGCTTCGCTAAGAGCTGCACCAATCGTTCTATTTCGCGTTCGGCCACAGGAACCTCAGAAAGGCAGTTGCATGCCGGGTGGCAAGGATAAGCCACCGGTGATTTCTTGCATCTTTTCACGAGACGCTTCATCTGACTTGGCGCGCGCATTATTAATCGCAGCCACGATCAAATCTTCCAAGACCTCTGCCTCTTCTGGTTTTACAAGAGCCGGATCGATTAGCACTTTTTTCGCTTCACCTTTGCCGTTCAAGGTCACTTGGCACATACCGCCGCCAGACTTGCCGACAACTTCCATCGCGGCGAGTTCTTCCTGCATATTGGCCATCTTTTGTTGAACTTCTTGGGCTTGCTTCATCATTTGACCGAGGTTTTTCATCGTCGGTGATACTCCACTGCTGTACTGGGAATCTATTGCAAAGCCTTGTATAACATTTGGCATGCTGCATCAAAACCTGTTCGTCTTCGATATTGAAACTGTACCAGATACAGACGTTGCGCCAAACCTTACTGGCGAGACGTCACCTGATGTCCAGGTTCGACGGGAAGCCATTGAGCAATATCATCTTGGCGTCACAGATGGGCGGAATAGTTTCCCGAGACAACCCTTCCATAAGGTCGTCGCGATATCGTTTCTTGAAGCTGAAATTGAGCGTGACGGCGGGTCAGAGGGCTATATTCTGCGTGATCTCCGATCTGGCGGCGAAGCTGGATATGACGAGGCAAAACTGCTGCAAGGATTTTTCACCTATCTGGACCGCATGAAGCCTCGGTTGGTCAGTTACAACGGGCGCAGCTTTGATCTGCCGGTCTTGAAATACAGAGCCATGGTGCATGGAATTTCATCGCCGTGGCTCCATAAATCTGGTGATAAATGGAATAGCTACGGGTACCGATATGCCACCGATTGGCATTGTGATCTGCTCGAGGTGTTGTCAGATTATGGTGCGTCTGCGCGAGTTAAATTGAACGAAGTGTGTGCTGCTTTTGGTTTTGCCGGAAAGTTTGGCATTGATGGCTCCAACGTCGCGGACCTGATTGATCAAGGCCGAGTGGATGACGTTCGCAATTATTGCGAAACCGATGTGCTCAATACTTATTTAGTTTATCTGCGCTGGCAGTTGCACTCAGGCACCCTTAATCAGACGGGCTATAATGCTTCTGTTGCAGAGCTCATCTCTTTCATTGACGCTGAAAAAGAAGCCCGACCTTATCTTGGTGAATTTATGGATGCATGGGGCGAGGCATCAAATAACAAATTTCTGATTGAGTAACTGTACAAAATAATTACGCGAAGTAGTTATCCAGATCAATATCAACATCAACAAAATCTTTGATCGTCTGCTGAACATCATCATAGAACCCAACGCTTAGAACACGGTCGATAACATTTGTTCCCAAAACCGCGTGGCACGGCATACGAAGCATGGCCTCATATTTCTTATCCCAAGACTCTTCACCTAAGCAGGCAACAAAAAGACTTGGTTCGCGGTGGTCCACAATCCATTGGTATTGGCTTTCAGAATAGCTCGCGTGCCGCAACGGTGCCAATTCACTGACCCGTTGTCCCGTCATATCCGTCGCATTGAAGCTGGCCACACGCGTTCCCCAGTATCGGTACGTGCCAAAGCCAGGCTCGTGGTCAACGTCCAACAAAATCATACGTGGCAGGATCTGAGAGTCAAAATCCAGGAAATCCAGGTCGCCCCATACAGGCAAGCCGCCGTCAGGACACTTTGATTTCCATACATCTAGTGCCGCACACAAGTCAGCAATCCGCATGTGTTTTAAATCAACTCGGTAGAAATCAGGGATTGTGTCAGGCCGGTTGTCGTCGGGAGTCAAATATCATCCTCGTCAATTTCTGTATCAATATCAATTGATGGCCCATCAATAATTGGTTCTGAGGGACGTGGGACGTGGCGCACTTCTTCAACTTTTGCACCCGGGAATGTGTCCAAAACAGCTTTTACCAATGGGTGATCACCGGCCGCTGCCCGGGCTTGATTTGCCGCCTCAGCACGCAACTCTGATATGGTTGCGCCGCCGGCATCGCGGGACAAAGCAACGGCCCACGGCATCGCAGAGTGATCTTCGAGAAACCCTTTAAGACGTTGCACCATTTCTCGGTCAGCACCGCCATCGGCACTGAATTCAAGGTGCCCTTGCTCGAATCTGACAACTCGCACTTGGTTCTCGACAAATGAAACCAGCATGCCTTCACGCAACTCACTCGCAAGTGCCGCAACTGCAGCAAAATCAACAAATACTTGGGCCTTCGGTTGTGCACTCGTTGCAGACACCGGGTCCATTCGTGGCGCTGGCTCAGCAGACGCAACAGCGCCTCCTCCTGCACTTGCTTGTGCACTCCCACCTCCACCGGTATTTGTGGATGTCGGTGCAGGTGTGGCATTGCCATCACTGCTTTGAAGCGCTTTAACCGCATCCCCTGGCGTCGGTAGCTCAGCCGCATAGGCCAATCGCACCAGAACCATTTCAGCCGCCGCTAATGGTGATGGCGCAATTTTGACTTCGCCAAGGCCTTTTAAAAGAATTTGCCAGGCCCGGGTCAGGATCGGCATCCGGAGGGATGCCGTGAGTTCCTTGCCTTTGGTCCGCTCGTTCTCCGGCACTTCCGGGGCATCCGCGCATTCTGGAAGAATCTTAACGCGAGTAAGCCAATGCACGAGGTCCAGCATATCTTCGACAACTGACGTCGGGTCAGCACCATCTTTATATTGAGCTGCAAGCTCATCCAGGGCGGGGGCAATTTCGCCTTTCAGTACTGATTCCAAAAGATCAAAAGTTCGGGTACGATCTGCCAGACCCAGCATGTCACGGACACGTTCCTCATCAATTGCGCCGTCTGAATGGGCGATCGCTTGATCCAACAAACTTAACCCGTCACGGACAGACCCATCTGCCGCACGTGCAATAATGTGCAATGCGCCATCTGAGATTTCGGCGCCTTCTTTTTTACAGATTTCCGCAAAATGCGTGACCAGAGCCTCCGTCGGGACACGGCGCAAATCGAATCGCTGGCACCGCGAAAGAACCGTAATAGGCACTTTACGAATTTCAGTCGTCGCAAAAATAAAGATGACGTGCTCTGGCGGCTCTTCAAGAGTCTTCAAAAGTGCGTTAAAGGCACTTTTCGAGAGCATATGGACTTCGTCGATGATGTAGACTTTGTAGCGCGCCGAGGATGGTCGGTACCGCACACCGTCAATCAATTCACGAATATTGTCGACGCCGGTATTACTCGCAGCGTCCATTTCCAGGACATCAACATGCCTGTCACCGGCAATTGCGACGCAATTATCACAGACACCGCAAGGTTCGGTCGTAGGCCCGCCCTCACCATCTGGGCCAATACAGTTCAATGCCCGCGCGATAATCCGTGCCGTCGATGTCTTACCGACACCCCGAACACCCGTCATTACAAACGCATGATGCAACCGATTAACCGCGAACGCATTGGTCAGTGTCTTGACCATCGCTTCCTGGCCAATCAACCCTGAGAACGTTGTCGGCCGGTACTTGCGGGCCAGCACCTGATATTCGCCAGCGGCAGACGCTTCGGCGGTTTCAGGGGCGGGACTGTCATTCATAAAATTCGTCCAGACTGCGATAAAAGTGGGAGACCGGACACCG
>WASW01080996.1_pt1 | contig 21089 bp, 16 predicted proteins | sample 5698521 | NCBI WGS metagenome assembly WASW01 (sample SAMN11175560, study PRJNA528189) | sponge metagenome | isolation source: marine sponge | host: Leucetta | place: Antarctica: Western Antarctic Peninsula, King George Island | collected 2013-01
TAAGTGCGGTCAGTGAAGTGGTTCGACTTTCACCGCAACCTTAAGCGCCTCCTCCCAAGTCACTTCGCGGAAATCTGTTAAAGGTTTGCTCGGGTCAATTAAATTGATCATTTAGAATGAATTCATCAAAAATACCGAATCAACTCAAATTCATCTGGTATACCAAATACCATAAAAATATTTTTACAATGCGAAAAGCCCTTATTTTCTGCGCCTTTCGAGATCAAAATTTGGTGCAGCGCAACATAAAATATCTGTTTTATGGTATTGCTGAGAAAAATTATCTGGCATATGGTATACCAGATTAAGAGATGAATTTCAGCCTTTTGATTAATAGTTTTTCCTGCGATCGAAGTTCAAAATCAGGACGACTACAAAGTGAGGAAATGAATGGCGCAGGGCCTAAAGCTCAAGGCAGTTGGGACTAATTTCAGCCTCAAGGATCATATCTATGATGTCTTGAAGGACGGCATTACGAACATGAATATCTATGCCGCGGACGCTAACCTGAAACTTGAAGAGCGAAAAATGGCCGATCAATTAGGCATTTCCCGCACCCCAATTCGCGAAGCCCTGGCCCGTCTTGAACAGGAAGGCTTTGTCGATATTCAGCCTCGCAAAGGAATCTTCATCAAACGCAAATCGCTCGTAGAAGTCCTCGAGATGGTCACTGTATGGGCTGCTCTGGAAAGCATGGCAGCACGACTTGTGACAATCCATGCCACCGATGGTGAAATAGGCTCATTGCGTCGAATGGTTTCAGATTACACGAAAAAAGAAGCACGTGACCACATGGACGAATATTCAGATGCGAATATCCGCTTCCATAAACGCATTCTAGAACTATCAGAATGTTCGATGTTAAAATCTATTGCTGACGGCCTGTTCTTGCACATGCGCGCAATCCGCGCCCGCACCATGGCTGAAGCTGACCGGGTTAACTTATCCGTTGATGATCATATGCATATCATTGAAGCGCTGGAAAAGCGTGACAGCGATCTCGCAAGCAAGCTGGTCCGAGAACACACAATGCAGCTTCACGCACACATACGCCAAAGTTGGCATGAATTCACCGATCCGCCGATGGACGTCGATGGCAATGCCATTGTCGACGCATTGGGATCAAAACAAAATTCAACAGGCTAACGCCTGAACTATTCTATGGAGACCGGCAACATGTCGTCGACTGCGACCGATAAAGCGACTGAAGAAAACACGGGCGATCTTACAGACGGGTTCCATCTCGTCATCGACGCGCTCAAGCTCAACGATGTTAAAACCATTTATAATGTGCCCGGCATTCCGATCACAGATCTTGGCCGATACATGCAGGCTGAAGGTTTACGTGTTTTATCATTTCGCCATGAACAACATGCGGGCTATGCCGCTGCAATCGCAGGCTATCTCACAAAAAAGCCTGGCATCTGCATGACTGTCTCTGCGCCGGGCTTCCTCAACGGACTGACCGCTTTGGCGCATGCCACAACCAACTGCTTTCCGATGATCCTGATCAGTGGCTCATCAGAACGTGAGATTGTTGATCTGCAACAAGGCGACTACGAAGAGATGGATCAATTGGCCATTGCAAAACCACTGTGCAAGGCCGCCTTCCGCGTATTGCATGCTGAAGATATTGGCATTGGCATTGCCCGTGCCATCCGCGCAGCCGTTTCTGGTCGTCCTGGCGGCGTTTATCTTGATTTGCCGGCGAACCTTCTTGGCCAGACTATGAATGCAGTTACGGGAGAAAAGTCGCTCGTCAAAGTCATTGATGCAGCACCTGCACAACTGCCTGCACCTATTGCAGTCCAGCGTGCACTCAAGATCATCAAAGGCGCCAAGCGTCCATTGATCATTCTTGGCAAAGGCGCAGCTTATGCACAAGCCGACGACGACATTCGCGCCTTCGTTGAGAAAAGCGGTATCCCCTATCTACCAATGAGCATGGCAAAAGGGCTTTTGCCAGACACGCACCCACAATCGGCAGGTCCTGCACGCTCTCTCGCCTTAAAGGAAGCTGACGTTGTCATCATGATTGGCGCGCGCCTCAACTGGCTTTTATCCCATGGCAAAGGAAAAACCTGGGGCGATAAGCCAAAGCAATTCGTCCAGATCGATATTGAGCCCAAAGAAATGGACAGCAATGTCGAAATTGCAGCCCCTGTCGTTGGTGATATTGGATCTTGCGTCTCTGCTTTTCTTGACGGCATGGGCAACGATTGGTCAACCCCTCCCGCTGAATGGACCGAGGCTATTTACGCAAAGAAACAATCCAACATCGAGCGCATGGCGCCGAAGCTCCAGAACAATAATGTGCCAATGGATTATCAAGGGGCACTCGGCGCGCTTCGTACCATTATCAATGAGCGCCCTGATGCGATCTTAGTAAATGAAGGCGCGAACACGCTCGACTTTGCCCGAAGCATCATTGATATGCATAAGCCACGCAAACGACTTGATGTAGGAACATGGGGTGTAATGGGTATAGGCATGGGCCAGGCCATCGCTGCGGCCGTGGAAACAGGCCACCCAGTACTTGCTGTAGAAGGCGATAGTGCATTTGGTTTTTCCGGCATGGAGATTGAAACGATCTGCCGCTACAACCTGCCAATTTGCGTTGTCGTCTTTAACAATGGCGGCATTTACCGTGGCACGGACGTAAACCCAACGGGCGGCGAAGATGTGGCACCTACCGTATTTGTAAAAGATGCTCGATACGACAAGATGATGGAAGCATTTGGTGGTGCTGGCTATTACGTCACGTCACCTGATGATTTAAAGCGCGCAGTAAACGAGGCCATGGATTCTGGCAAACCTGCTCTCGTCAATGCGGTGATCGATGAGAACGCCGGCACTGAAAGTGGACGCATAGGCAATCTTAACCCGCAAAGCATTATTGCAAAGAAATGACATAGCAAAGACAAACCAACTCATATTTAAGAGGCGTAAAATGAAAGCTCTCGAAGGCATCAAGATACTTGATTTCACCCACGTACAGTCGGGTCCAACGTGCACACAATTGCTCGCATGGTTTGGTGCTGATGTCATTAAAGTTGAACGTCCAGGGGTCGGTGATGCGACGCGAAAGCAATTGGTTGATGTGCCTGGCGCAGACTCTCTTTATTTCACCATGCTGAACCACAACAAGCGGTCGATCGAACTGAACAGCAAGAGTGAGACCGGAAAAGAAGTCCTAGAGCGCCTCATTAAAACCTGTGATGTGCTTGTCGAGAATTTCGCACCTGGTGCATTGGACCGTATGGGCTTCACTTGGGAACGAATTCAGGAACTCAATCCGCGCATGATCTTGGCATCGATCAAAGGCTTTGGACCCGGCAAGTACGAGGACTGCAAGGTCTACGAGAATGTTGCGCAATGCGCGGGGGGTTCCGCTTCAACGACTGGTTTTGTTGATGGCATTCCTGTTGTTACAGGTGCACAAATTGGCGATTCCGGCACTGGTCTACATCTGGCACTTGGCATCACAACAGCTTTGCTCCAACGCGAGAAAACCGGTCGTGGTCAGAAAGTGATGGCGGCAATGCAGGACGGTGTATTGAACCTTTGCCGCGTTAAACTTCGTGACCAGCAACGCTTGGATGCGGGTCCACTGACTGAATATTCACAGTTCGGCGAAGGCGTTCCTTTCGGGGAAGCAACGCCGCGTGCAGGAAATGATTCCGGCGGTGGACAGCCAGGCCGTATTCTAAAATGCAAAGGTTGGGAGACAGACCCTAACGCGTACACATACTTCATTACGCAAGCAGCGATCTGGGAAAAGATTTGCGATGTCATTGACGAACCTGATTGGAAAACCAAAGAAGGTTATGCAACGCCGCCTGAGCGCCTCGACAAATTAAATGAGATTTTTGGGCGCATTGAGCAATGGACAATGACCAAAACAAAATTTGAGGTCATGGATATGTGTAATCCATTCGACATTCCTGTTGGCCCTATTCTCAGCATGAAGGAAATCGCTGAGGACCAAGGATTAAGAGAAACTGGCACCATTGTTGAAGTTGATCATCCTGAGCGTGGCGCGTATTTGTCTGTAGGTTGCCCGATCAAATTGTCTGACTCACCCGTTGACGTTGTCCGGTCTCCATTACTTGGCGAACATACTGATGAAATTTTAACATCCGTCTTAGGCTACGATGATAGCGATCTTGAACGCATTAAAGCGTCTGGTGCCGTCGGTGAAGCAAAGTAACAAACGCCCTAAAAAGCGAAATTATAAATGCGTCATTAATCGACGCTAATGGGAGAAATGAAGATGCGCGTTATCGTTATGGGTCAGCAAGCATTCGGTCAGGCCGCGCTCGAGAAAATTCTTGAAGCCGGTCAAGATGAAGTCATTGCCGTTTACACAGCCCCTGACAAAGAAGGCAAGCCAGTCGATCCTTTAAAGCAAGCTGCTCTTGATCACGGCCTCCCTCTCTATCAACCATCTGACTTTAAAGATGAGGATGTATTGGCTGAGATGCGCGCTCTGAACGCAGACGTGATGATGATGGCATACGTGATTGTGTTTGTGCCCGAAGAAGCGCGTGACATTCCAAAAATGGGATCGATTTGCTTCCATCCTTCATTATTGCCTCTACACCGCGGCCCAAGCTCAATTAACTGGCCAATCATCTGGGGTTCAACAAAATCAGGCCTCAGCTGGTTCTATCCAACCGATGGTTTGGATGAAGGTGAAGTCTTGTTGCAGAAAGAAGTCGACATCGGCCCTGATGACACACTTGGAGATATTTACTTCAAGAAAGTGTTTCCGCTTGGTGTTAATTCTACGCTCGAGGTTCTGGACGCATTCCGCTCTGACAATCTTGTTCGGATGCCACAGGATGAAACCAAAGCAACTTACGAGAGCTGGTGCCGCAAAAAGGACGCTGAGATTGATTGGTCGAAACCGGTTGCTGATGTTTACAACTTGATCCGGGGCACCAATCCGCAACCAGGTGCCTGGACAACGTTAAATGGCGAAGAAGTCAAAGTTTACGATTGTGCCAAGCAAGATGGAGACGGCACGCCTGGCGATGTCGCTAGCGTGGATGAGAACGGCGTTGTTGTACAAGCTGATGGCGGTCGAATTCTTATAAAACGAGTGCGTCCGGCAGGCGGTGGCAAAGTGACCGCTGCTGAGTGGGCTGCAGATGCAGGCATTACGACCGGCGGTAAGTTGGGCGATTAATTGCTCATTTTTTAATAACGATTTAATCGAAAGTATAGACCATGGCAAAAACTGACATTCAAATCGCCCGCGAAGCTAAGCCACAACATATTAATGATATTGGTGCAAAGCTTGGCATTGGATCCGAACACCTACTTCCTTATGGGCACGACAAAGCAAAAATTTCTGCTGCGTTCATCAAAAGTCTTGCGGATAAAAAAGACGGCAAACTCATTCTAGTCACTGCCATCAATCCAACGCCTGCTGGCGAAGGTAAAACCACAACGACCGTTGGCCTCGGAGATGGCCTTAACCGTATTGGCAAAAATGCAGCCATCTGTATCCGCGAAGCTTCGCTCGGGCCGAACTTCGGCATGAAGGGTGGCGCAGCCGGTGGCGGCTATGCACAAGTTATCCCGATGGAGGACATGAACCTTCATTTCACAGGTGACTTCCATGCCATTACGTCAGCGCACAATTTGCTTTCAGCGATGCTCGACAACCACGTTTATTGGGGCAATGCACTCGACATCGATGTCCGCCGCATTGCGTGGAAGCGTGTATTAGACATGAACGATCGGGCACTTCGCCAGATCACCGCTTCACTTGGCGGCGTTGCCAACGGCTTCCCACGTGAAGCTGGCTTCGATATCACTGTCGCATCCGAAGTGATGGCAATTCTTTGTCTAGCATCTGATTTGGTTGACCTGGAGAAACGCCTCGGCGACATGATTGTCGCTTATCGTCGCGATCGCTCTCCGGTCTATTGCCGCGACATCAAGGCTGAAGGTGCGATGACTGTGCTGCTCAAGGATGCCATGCAACCCAATCTGGTTCAGACGCTTGAAAACAACCCAGCCTTCGTTCACGGCGGTCCATTTGCCAACATTGCGCACGGTTGCAATTCCGTTGTTGCAACACAGACAGCACTTAAACTTGCTGACTACGTGGTCACGGAAGCTGGCTTTGGTGCCGATCTGGGTGCCGAAAAGTTCTTCAACATCAAGTGCCGTAAAGCAGGCTTGATGCCAAGCGCCGTTGCCATTGTCGCAACAATTCGGGCACTCAAATCTAATGGTGGTGTTGGCAAGGATGATCTCAACAAAGAAAACGTCGATGCACTCAAAGAAGGTTGTGCCAACTTAGGTCGCCATCTTGAGAACTTGAAAAAATTTGGCGTGCCTGTCGTCGTAGCGATCAACAAGTTTTATACCGATACCGATGCAGAAGTTGCTGCTATTCAAGAATATGCGGCGTCGCAGGGATCAGAAGCGATCTTATGTGAGCACTGGGAAAAAGGCTCCGAAGGCACAGAAGCATTAGCAAATCGTATGGTCAAAATCATCGATTCAGGTGTCGCAAACTTCAAGCCGTTGTATCCTGATGACATACCGCTGATAGATAAAATTCGCGCTGTTGCGACAGAAATCTATCGCGCTGATGATGTCATTGCCGACAATAAAATCTTAAACCAATTGAAAGATTGGGAAGAAGCGGGTTATGGCAATCTTCCCGTCTGTATGGCAAAGACACAATACTCGTTCACAACGGACCCAACGCTTCGTGGCGCGCCAACTGGATTTACAGTTCCAGTGCGCGAAGTTCGTATTTCAGCGGGTGCCGGGTTCATTGTCGTTGTCACAGGTGAAATCATGACAATGCCAGGGCTACCACGCAAACCGGCATCAGAGACAATTTGTCTGAATTCAGACGGCCTAATTGAAGGGCTCTTTTGATAAGGGGATAAGGATGGCATTCCGCACGATACTCGTTCCGTTAAGAGGTGACGGCAGAGGAGAATCTGTGCTCGATCACGCGTGTGCGTTGGGGGCTCCCTTCAACGCACACATTCGCGCTGTTCATTCGAGACCCCGTGTCCAGGACCTGATGCCATTTGGCGTAACGGTGCCAAGACTCGTTCGAGAACAAATCAGCTCTTCCGCTGATAGTATTGCTGATGGCGAAGTTGCTCGCGTCAAAGAACTGTTTGAAAGTTATGTAAAGAACAGAGGCATTGCGAATTGCGAAACGCGTCCCCCGCTTCATGATGAATTGACGATTTCCTGGAATGAAACACCAGGCAAGCAAGCCGATATTATTGGGGTCTGGGGGCGACTCTCTAGTGTTATTGCTGTTGCCCAGCCGGACAAAGATACTAATCTTGGTCAAAATACGCTTGAATCTGCGCTCTTAAACACTGGACGACCTGTCCTTTTGTGCCCGAACAAACCGGTCACTGATATTGGTCGAAATGTTGCCATTGCCTGGAACGGCTCAGCGGAATCAAGTCGCGCCATCGCAGCCTGTGGATCTGTTATCGGTAGTGCCGATAAAGTGACGGTTCTGGCATCCGAAGATGCCGACAACATGGAATTAAGCGCTGAAGATCTTATTCTTCACTTACTGGATCATGATATCCAGTCAACAGCGACGGCTGTAAATTCAAAAGAATCAAACTTAGGCGAAGGACTGCTTAAAGCAGCCAAAGCCAGTGGTGCTGATGTTATTGTTATGGGTGCCTATGGCCGCAGTCGAGGACGCGCCATGATACTTGGCGGCGTAACGCAATGGATTATCGATCACACCGACATGCCGGTGTTGCTGGTTCACTAATTGCCCATAGGGCAAAATTGAAAGACGGTGAAAATCTAGACTGAATGAAAAGAAATCATCTGTTTTTAATTGGTATACCTAACACCAAGATTAGGCCCCGAAGGGTAATGCTACCGTAGAAGTAGCGCGTAAAACACAGCTGATAAATTTAAACAGATCGACATTAAGCACGATGAATGCGTCGATCACAACTTAACCCGGGAGGTTAATATGAACATCTCAAGACGTCACATTCTTGGTATTGCTGGTGCGCTGAGCATCGGTGCCATGCTAACAGGTGCGCCAAGTGCCGCCGTTGCATGGGAACCTACAAAGCCTATCAATTTCATTATCATGGCAGGAAAAGGCGGCGGTGCTGACAAAATGGCCCGTCTCATGCAGGCAATTGTCGAGCAAGAAGACCTCGCTAATCGCCCACTTGTGCCAGTGAATAAATCTGGTGGCTCCGGCGCAGAAGCATTGATCGCAGCCAAAGGCGCAAAAGATCCAGATCACACGATCATGGTGACATTGAACTCGTTCTTTACGACGCCTTTACGCCAGGCGAAGCTCGGTATCGACATCATGACCTTCGCGCCTGTTGGTCGGATGGCTGAAGACACATTCTTGCTATGGGTCCATAAAGACTCTGGCATCAAAACCTTTGAAGAGTTTCTGGCTAAAGCAAAATCTGATGGTAAAAAATGGGTCATGGGCGGCACAGGTAAGGCACAGGAAGACGAACTCTTAACCGATTTCCTGAATATCAATTACGGTTTGAAAATCAAATATGTGCCGTATAAAGGTGGCGGAACCGTTGCCAAACAACTGGCAGGCAAGCACATCAACTCTAGTGTGAACAACCCGTCTGAAGCACTTGGTTTTTACGAGTCTGGTGATCTTGTGCCAATCGTTACCTTCACGGCTGACCGCCTACCGCTTTTCCCCAACGTGCCGACCGTTTCTGAAAAAGGCAAAGCGTTTGCATATGGTATGCAGCGTGCCGTTGTCGGTGCACCTGGCATGAGCGCCGATGCGCAGAAATATTACACTGATCTGTTCAGCAAAGTGTATGCGTCTGCAAAATGGCAGGAATACCGCACAAAGAAGTCTCTTTTTGGCGACTTCCTAGCGGGTGACGGCCTCAAATCATATTGGGGTGAGCAACGCACACGCCATGAGAAAATGCTGAAAGATATGGGCGCAATTAAATAAGCCCAAGTTTCTAAAAATGAAACTTTAAATAGACCTCAAAAGATCGGGAGCGAGTGTTAATTATGAGGCGAGCAGAGATAATAACCGCTGGGTTAATGGCACTTCTCTCGATCTATTTGATGATCAAGAGTTCAGAACTAAATATTGGCATTATTGAAGGCGAAGGCCCCGGCGGCGGGTTCTGGCCGTTCTGGCTTTCTGCAGGCATGTTAATTTCATGCATCTGGATTGCCATTAACTGGTACCGACGCACGTCTCCACCTTCACAGTCCAAAGAAGTCTACATGGACAGTTATGCGCTGAGAATGCTGCTCCTTGTTGGGGGCGGCGTTACAGCTTTTATAGGGCTCATACATTTCATTGGGTTCTATGGCGCCATTCCTGTTTTTCTCATTTATTACATTCGTTTTTTGGGGCGTCACAGTTGGGGCACAACACTTGCGATCTCTTTGCCAGCGCCGGTTGTGACATTTCTCTTTTTTGATATTGCGATGCGGATTGTTCTGCCAAAGGGCTATCTCGAACCCTTGTTCCTACCACTTTACGAATTCTTTTTTTAGGCAAGATGACGGCGAACTATACACCGCATAAGACTTTCGGATAGAACGACAAAGATATGGAAATTCTCGGGCACTTAGTTGACGGCATGTTTATTGCTCTTGAACCACTCAACATCATGTTGATGTTAGGTGGTGTTGCACTGGGACTATTTATAGGTGCGATGCCAGGCCTGGGTTCTGTTAACGGCGTTGCAATCCTTTTGCCTGCGACATTCCTTGTTCCGCCGACATCGGCGATGATTTTCCTTGCCGCAATTTATTACGGTGCGATGTATGGAGGTGCTATTTCATCGATCACGCTCGGCATTCCTGGCGCATCGACGGCAGTCGCCACGACATTTGATGGTAGGCCTATGGCGCTCAAGGGGAAAGCTGACCTCGCATTGGTTACGGCAGCAGTCGCATCTTTTGTTGGCGGCACTGTTGCGAACATTTTGTTCACGGCATTCGCACCGCCCCTTGCCTATGTCGCCCTGGATTTTGGTGATCCAGAGATATTTGCGTTGATGCTTTTAGCCTTTGCGACCTTTATTGGGTTGGGCGGCGATGATATTCCAAAAACCCTCTTCTCAATATGCATTGGATTGGTGTTGGCCACCGTAGGCATCGACATCATGTCAGGTGAGCCAAGGCTAATCTTTGGCGATATCACAGGCTTTATGCATGGTATTAACTTCCTCGTCCTGGCCATCGGGATTTATGGCATTGGCGAGATGATCTGGACGATCGATTCTACGCGCGGCAAGCTCAAGATGACCGAAGCTGTGCTTTCTGTTAGTCGTATTTTGAGCGCCGTAAAAGAATCCATGGCAGGTTGGAAAGGTACAGCAATCGGCTCCTTTCTAGGCTTCTTCGTCGGAATTTTACCCGCAGCTGGCGCGACCCCCGGTTCATTGATGTCATACGGCGTCACGAAAATGGTTTCAAAAAACCCGGAAGAATTTGGCAAAGGCTCTATTGAGGGCGTCGCCGCACCTGAAGCTGCGAACAATTCAGCCTCGACGGGCGCGATGCTACCGATGTTGACCCTCGGCATTCCGGGCTCTCCAACCACCGCAATCCTATTAGGCGGAATGGTTATTTGGGGCCTTCAACCTGGTCCGCGCTTATTTACCGATCAAACTGAATTTGTTTGGGGTCTTATTGGATCTTTTTATATTTCCAACTTCTTTGCCCTCATCGTGAACCTGGCATTTATTCCACTGTTCATTTGGATGCTGCGGATGCCATTCACCGTATTGGCACCAATGATCTTCGTGCTGTCGATCGTTGGCGGTTATGCGGCGACACAAGACATGCACGACGTTTGGTTGATGTTGCTCTTTGGTGTTGGCGCGTACTTACTTCGCAAACTGGACTATCCTGTCGCACCTGCTGTGCTGGCGATTGTTTTAGGGCCTATTGCCGAACCCAAGCTTCGCCAATCATTGCTGTTCTCCGACGGTGATCCGATGATCTTCCTGTCACGTCCAATCTCAGGACCAATTACTGTCATCGCCATTATTTTAATTTTATTACCGCTGTTGAAACTGATCCGAGACAAGTTCAAGGCACGTAAACCTAATAACGCTTAGGTTTACGTCTTGGGAATGAACGTTTATGGCAATCGTAAGAATACTGGTGCTGACGGTATTAGCTTGTCTGTGCGCGACGAGCGTTTATGCAGACCCTGCTCTTTGGAAGAAATTGTACGCGCCTGGTCATTTTGCGATCATGCGACATGCCGAAGCACCCGGCACAGGAGATCCAGAAAATTTTAATATTGATGACTGTGCGACGCAGCGAAACCTGAGCACATCAGGCCGCGAGCAAGCCAAGGTCATTGGTGAACGTGTCCGTGCGAATGGTATCAAAGATGCCAAAGTCTATACAAGTCAGTGGTGTCGCTGTGTCGATACAGCAGAACTCATGAATATTGGACACGTTCAAGAGCTCCCCGCATTAAATTCGTTCTATCAACGTTACCAAAATAAAGGAAAGAACCTTGCGGCATTGCGCCAGTTCTTAGCTGACAATCGAGACAACTCATCACCGGTCTTACTCGTCACTCATCAAGTCACGATAAGTGCGTTAACAGACCAATATACGCGTCAGGGTGAGATTGTTATTTTCAAACACCTAGGCAGAGATATGCTCGAAATAATCGGCAGTATCTCACCTAGGTGATTGAAATCAGTTTAGCTCGCGCGACGTAAGCCAGAATCAGGTGACTGATTGCGGCGTTTAGATTGACCGCGATGAGGCTTTTTCGCCTTGTTCGGCTGGCCTTCAGGTCGATTACGTGGCTTATGCTTCTTACCTTCAACACGTCTTGCGGCGCCATGAGGTTTATCTTCGCCTGCTGGTTTTTCGCGAGGCACAAAGTTCTCAACATTACCAGGCAGCACATCTCGCTCGATGGTATTGCCTGTTAAACGCTCAATATCGCGAAGTAAACCACGCTCAGCATGTTCACAAAGTGAAATCGCAATACCGCTTTTGCCAGCACGTGCCGTGCGCCCAATTCGATGAACGTAGGCTTCTGGAACGTTCGGAAGCTCATAGTTGATGACATGCGAGACATCATCAATATCAATACCGCGCGCCGCAATATCGGTTGCAACGAGAATATTCACGCGGCCCCGTTTGAAAGAATCAAGAACGCGTTCTCGCTGTGATTGGCTTTTATTGCCGTGGATCGCAGCTGAATTTAGACCCGCTTTTTCGAGATGCTCACTCACCTTATCAGCACCGCGCTTTGTACGCGTAAACACGATCGCACGCTCAACGTCTTTTGACTTCATGAGATTGGTTAACGCGGCGCGCTTATGATTACGGTCCAGATGGATAACTTTCTGCGTAATACGCTCAATCGGACGTGCTGTTGGTGACACAGAAATCTCAGTTGGATTTTTGAGGAAATCATTTGCAAGCGAACGAATTTGCTTAGGCATTGTTGCAGACAACAAGGCCGTCTGACGTTCCTTCGGAAGCTTCGCAAGAATTTTACGGATCGCAGGCATGAAGCCCAAATCCATCATTTGGTCGGCTTCATCTAGAACTACAGTGTGAGTATTCTTTAAGTGCACGACACCCGTGTTCATGTGATCAAGCAGACGGCCTGGCGTTGCAACAACGATGTCGACGCCTTTAGCCAGGGCTTTGATTTGGCTGAACGGCTTCACACCACCAACGACAACCGTTACCGATACCTGCATAAACCGCCCATAGGTGCGAACACTCTCGGCGATTTGCGAGGCCAATTCACGGGTCGGCGCCAAAATCAGTGCAGAGCAATGCTTCGCATCTGGTTTTTCTTTGCGCTCGGCAATGCGGTTTAGCAGCGGCAAAACAAATGCAGCTGTTTTGCCCGTGCCCGTTTGCGCAATACCAACAATATCATTACCTGCCATCATGACCGGAATAACTTTGGACTGAATAGGCGTTGGGTCGGTATACCCTTCGGCCGTAAGTGCTTTTTGAATAGAACCGGTTAAACCGAGTTCGTTAAAATGTTTCAATGTCTATCTTCCATACAGCGCCGCGACACGAACACCATAAGGGGTTCGGCGGCGTCTTCGTTTAAATAAGGGAGCTCGTGTAGATCAGCCGCCAGGTTCGTGTGCATATAGGCACGTCCGACTTGGCGAGGAACTCGTCGTCGGAGACTGCTGACAACATTTAAGTCATCTACACGCAGTAATGTTGCGGTCTTGTGTCATGTTGTTATGACAATAGCAAGTAGCTAAGGAACTTCAGATAGATACCCACTGGTGACTTCAAATCAGATACGTTAGAATTCTGCAACAACAGCAAAGGCGTATTACGCAAAAATCCATGCGATCATTTCTTGAATTCTCAGACCTTATAAAGCCAGCCTCATCAAAGGCATTCTTTAAAGACCATTATGGGAAAGCACCATATTTGGTGAAAGGTGACGCCGAATTATATGCGTCACTCTTTAACTGGGATGACTTTTCAAACTTGCTTGAAATGACAAACGTTTGGACTGGCACAACACTTAAGATTGTGCTGGATGAAGAAATTATCGACCCGTTGACCTACACACGCCGCACAGTTGGGCGGGATGAGACTAGTGTTCTTCGCCCAAACCCCGGAGACGTCAATAAGTGGATGACAAAAGGTGCAAGCGTCGTCCTTGATGCCGCAGAACATATTCATCCGGGTCTTCGCGCAATTACTGAGGCAATTAGTTTTGCGACGAATTGCATGGTCTCCTGCAATATCTATTGCTCGTTCGATGGCCATCAGGCGTTCACGTCGCATTACGATTCAACTGACGTATTTGTTCTTCAGCTAGATGGCGCAAAGAAATGGCGTGTCTATGAAGGGCAGTTCGAATATCCTATCGAAGTCGATGGATACTATTTTTCAAGTTTCGATAAAGATCATCATGACCGTGCAAAAGGCCGCACGAAAATGACGCCTACAATGAAGCCTGGCAATCTTTTGTATCTCCCAAAAGGGCGATATCACGATGCCTGTGCATTAAAAGGGCCATCGCTTCATGCCACATTCGCGACGACGCAAGCGCGTGGCGTAGATTTCCTACAAACCATTATTAACTCGATTGTGGAAGTCCCTGAGTTCCGTGCGGCATTACCTGATCTAGATGATACAGAAGCTCATACAAAACACATTCACGGATTGGCTGAACAGTTAAAAGCGATACTGCAACAACCTGAGATCGCCGAACAAATGCGCGAAGACCAGAAACGTCGGGCCTTTGCAGATATATCCCGATATCAGTTGCCAGCAGCTGCGCCAATCAATGTCTACCGCGTTCGTCACGTGGATCATAGCGTTGCACTGGGTGGTGATGGGTATGTCCTCGCTGCGAACAGCAAAACCGTTGCAATCCCAGCGAATGCTGTTGACGCGGTAAAATGGATTTTAGGGCGCAATGCATTTCTTAAGCATGACCTTGAAGAGAACACGCCTGATCTGGACGCAACCAGCCGACGCGATCTCTTAGCAATGATGCTAGAGATCGGCCTACTGGATATTCTCGAAAGATAATCGTCGAACGAAGACAATTAAGCCGCGTCGATAATGCCGTTTAATGTCACACTTGGACGCATGACGGAAGCCAGTTTTTCTTTGTTTGGGCGATAGTACCCACCGATATCAGCAGGTTCGCCTTGAGCCGCATTGAGCTCATCAATGATCTGTCCTTCGTTCTTTGCGAGCTCTGCCGCAATTGGCTTGAAGTATGCTTGCATCTCCGCATCATCGCTTTGAGCAGCCAAGCTCTCCGCCCAGTAAAGCGCTATATAGAAATGACTTCCTCGGTTATCCAATTCACCAACACGGCGGCTCGGAGACTTATTCATATCCAGAAGTTTTTCTGTCGCCGCATCCAATGCAGATCCCAGGACAGCCGCCTTCTTATTGCCTGTCGCACCACTTAGATGTTCCAAGGACGCTGCGAGTGCGCAGAATTCACCCAGTGAATCCCAACGCAAATGCCCTTCTTCAACAAATTGCTGAACGTGTTTTGGTGCAGAGCCACCGGCACCCGTTTCAAACAATCCGCCACCATTCATAAGCGGCACGATGGAAAGCATTTTTGCACTGGTGCCGACCTCAAGGATAGGAAACAAGTCCGTCAAGTAATCGCGAAGCACGTTACCTGTCACTGAAATTGTATCTTCGCCACGTTTAATACGCTCCAATGAGAAGCATGTGGCTTCACGTGGTGACAGAATGTGAATCTCAAGGTCATCCGTATCGTGATCACCAAGATATTTTTCAACTTTGGAGATCAACTGCGCATCATGGGGTCGCCCGCTGTCCAACCAGAATACAGCTGGCACTTTCACGGCGTTTGCACGTGATACAGCTAATTTAACCCAATCTCGGATCGGTGCGTCTTTGGTAATACACATACGCCAGATATCACCTTCATCAACCTTATGCTCGAGGATGATATCGCCGTTCGCTGCCTTTACGCGCATTTGACCGCTTGATGGTGCGATAAACGTTTGTGGATGAGAGCCGTATTCTTCTGCTTTCTTCGCCATCAAACCGACGTTGGGGACACTTCCCATCGTTGTTGGATCAAAGGCACCATGTTCGCGGCAGAATTTAACTGTCTCATCATAGACCGGTGCATAGCTGTTATCCGGAATAACGCATTTGGTATCGCGTTCTTTGCCGTCTGGCCCCCACCCTTTGCCACCGGCACGGATCAGTGCTGGCATCGATGCATCAATAATGACATCACTTGGCACATGCAGGTTAGTAAGACCTTTGTCAGAATTCACCATGTAAAGGTCTGGCTGACTAGCCATGCAGGCTTTGATATCGGCCTCAATTTCGGCGCGTTTCTCAGCTGAACATGACTGGAGTTTTGCGATCAGATCACCAACACCATTGTTCGCGTCAACGCCGATTTCAGCAAAGACATCTGCGTGTTTGGCAAAGACGTCTTCAAAGAAAACAGAAACTGCACACCCAAACAGCACCGGGTCCGAAACTTTCATCATCGTCGCCTTCAAGTGCAACGAGAACAGAACGCCGGACTTAGCCGCATCAGCAATTTGCTCTTTGAAGAATTTACGGAGAGCGGCAACATTCATGAATGTTGCATCCGCAACATCGCTGTTATCTAGTTTAATATCAGACTTAAGCGCGGTTACAGCGCCATCATTACCGACGAATTCGATAACGGCCGTACCTGCCTGCTCAGCGTTTATCGTTGTGGATTTCTCATTTGAAAAGAAGTCATCACCATCCATGGACGCAACGTGCGTTTCAGAATCTGATGCCCAAGCGCCCATCGAATGCGGGTGTTTGCGTGCAAATTCTTTGACTGCCTTGGGGGCACGACGGTCAGAGTTTCCTTCACGCAAAACAGGATTAACCGCACTTCCTTTAACGCGATCATAAACAGCGCGAGCAGCATGCTCTTCATCCGTTGATGGATTTTCAGGGTAGTCTGGTATTGCATATCCCTGTGATTGTAGCTCACGGACCGCCGCTTCGAGCTGCGGGTTTGACGCGCTAATATTTGGCAATTTAATGACGTTCGCCGTTGGCGATGTCACCAGTTCACTTAATTCAGCAAGGTCATCAGAAATTCTCTGATCGTCGCTCAAATGTTCAGGGAAGCCCGCCAAAATGCGACCTGCGAGCGAGATGTCTTTTGTGCCAACGCTAATTCCGGCTGCTTTTGTGAAGGTCTTGATGATAGGAAGGAAAGAGCCACTTGCCAGTTCTGGCGCCTCATCCACTTGTGTATAAATGATATCTGTTTGCTTTGTCATGACCTATCCAACTTTCCAAAAAATTTGCGCACGCGCGGCGAGAACCATCGCCGAAATTTATTTGAGCGTAGTTTTGCCAGTCTTGCCCGCGTACAGCAAGAGGCACGACACATTACGTGGGGTTGAAGTGCCTATAAACAGATTTGAATAGGGTCAAAGTGACCTTAAACCGGGATCACTTTAAGTATGAATGTTGTGACATGTGTGCCAGCAACGACGATAAGCTCGGCGACGTTTTTAAAACTGCAGACCGTAGGCTTTCCGCCGTATGGCACGCTTCCGTTTAATCCATCAACGGAACATCATTACTGGAACAAGGCAGGATCGAACCATCTCGGTTGTCGTGCTCCCTATGATGAGTTGACGCATGCGTGAATGCCCGTACGCACCCATCACAAGAAGGTCGATCTTATTTTCTTCTATTTTTTGCTTAATCGCGCGGTCTGGTTCACCGTCAATAAAACTTGCGTCGACCTCGTAACCTGCATCGCGCAGTCGTGACGCGGCTTGCTCGAGTTCGGCCTCAGCAACGGGGCTCGCCTTACCAAATGTAACGATGCAGCAATGCATATCTGTGAACAGCTTACCCTGGGCAATATGCTGAACAGCCTTCTGTGCACTCGCGCCGCCATCATATGCAATCATGAATGAGTTAATGGGGCGAAACGCCCGCGACGCCACGACGACAGGTTTTGTTGCCGCCCGCACGACCCGTTCTAAATTAGATCCAAGGTGGAGTTTCGCAAAATCTGCCGCTTCGCCTCTTTTCCCGATAATGATTGCATCAGCGCCACCTTCAAATTCCTGAACCGTGCCAACGACATCGCTATGACGGAGTTTACTGGTGACATTGGAAACGCCAGCTTCCTTCAATCGTTGTTCGGCTTCATCCAGAATAATCCGGCCACGGCGAAGCTCGAGTTTAGTACTTTGCGCATCAAGTTCAGCAAGTTCGGCCAACAGCGCACTACGTGCCCCTAACTTGAGGTTCCCGCTCAGGTCTGTTGGCGTGCTGCCAACACTTCTGCGCCCAAGTACATGAATAAGGTCGACAGAAGCGTCGGTCCGTTCCGCCATCCAGGCCGTATGGTCGCAGACGCTTTGCGAATATACAGATCCGTCGATCAGTGCGATCAAATGTGTCATTGCGTGTCCCCTCAATGCCCTAGAAGGCGTTCGAATGCGCCGGGCTTATCGTGTATTGCGAGCTTGTCGACGATCGTTTCACTGGCGTCGTTCAAACCAACAAGTTCTACTTCCGCACCTTCTCGGCGGAATTTCAAGACAACCATGTCGAGCGCGTCCACACTTGAGATATCCCAAATGTGTGCACCGCGCACATCGATAGTAATTTTTTCAACGGCTTCCTTAAAATCGAAAGCTGCCGTAAAGCTATCCGCTGATGCAAAAAATACCTGCCCCTCAACCACGTACGTTCGATGATGTCCCTTTTCAGATAAGCTGGATGTAACTCTGAATATTTGGGCAATTTTCCAAGAGAAGAATATACCCGAAAGCAGCACGCCAATAAGGACGCCGATGGCCAGGTTATGCGTTGCGACGACACCAACGACGGTCGCCAACATGACAATACTTGAACTCCGCGGATGGGTTTTGAGGTTTTTGATCGATGACCAGCTGAACGTACCAATCGACACCATAATCATTACAGCGACCAAGGCTGCCATCGGAATGATTTTTACCCAGTCGCCCAGTACAACAATCAAAAACAACAAGAACATGCCTGCTGAGAATGTCGATAAGCGACCACGGCCACCAGATTTCACATTGATCATAGACTGGCCAATCATCGCGCATCCGGCCATACCACCCATAAACCCGGTAACTGTATTGGCCACACCTTGACCAACGCATTCTCTGTTTTTTTGGCTCGGTGTGTCCGTCAAGTCATCAACAATGGATGCGGTCATCAATGATTCCAATAAGCCGACAGCCGCAACAGCGCTGGCATAAGGAAGAATAATAAATAACGTTTCCAAATTGAGTGGAATATCGGGCAGCAAGAATATCGGAAGCGTCGAAGGCAATTCGCCCATATCACCGACTGTCCGCAGATCCGCGTTAATAAATAACGAGACAGCTGTAAGCACCACAATACTTATGAGCGGTGATGGAACTGCTTTGGTTATGTATGGAAACAGATAGATGATCCCAAGGCCACCTGCGACCATGACATATGTCACCCAACTTACATTGATGAGTTCAGGTAATTGCGCCATGAAGATTAATATCGCCAACGCATTCACAAAGCCTGTGAGAACCGAGCGGGAAACAAACCGCATCAAACTCCCCAGTTTCAAGACGCCTGCAATAATTTGAAGTAATCCTGCGAGCACCGTCGTCGCCAACAAGTATTCAAGGCCATAATCCCGGACCAACGTTACCATGAGGACCGCTGTTGCCGCAGTTGCTGCGGAAATCATGCCTGGGCGACCACCAACAATTGCCGTGATGACAGCTATAGAGAATGATGCATACAGGCCAATTTTCGGCTCAACACCAGCAATAATTGAGAATGCAATCGCTTCTGGAATGAGAGCTAGAGCAACAACAAGACCAGCAAGCAAGTCACCGCGAATATTGCCGAACCATTCGGTTCTTAACTGCATTATATAATCTGGCTTCAACGTAATAACTCCAACAAATAAGAACACCACGCAGCCATCATTGCGACACTAAACGGTCAACACGCACGTCAGATAAATTAAAAATGCACCCGAATTAGGTGCCAGGAATTACTTATCAATCGTTCGATGTCGGCTCATGGTTTGTTGCAGTGCAGCATAATTATTGCGGCATAGCAACGCAGAACCACAAATACACATAAACATTTGAAATTAAAGGTTAATCTATCCCTTCGGTAATCACAACAAGACACCGACTTTCAGATGAAAGGTTAAGATGCGAAATCGCCGCAAGTGAAGCAGCGCCACTTTCAGTCGTCTGATATCCATACTTTGCATAGATCTCGACGACCTGCTTTGCTTCGGCTTCAGTGATCGTAATGAATGTATTCGCATCCTGGCGAAGGGCTTCAAACGCAATCAATGAAGCATCCTTACAATCTAGCCGCCCCATCGAGGATTCGTCGCCATCACCGCGCGTCATCTCCCCCGCCCGCACACTGATGATTAGGCAAGGTGCAAACTCAGGTTCAACAATTATGATCTCGGGTTGATGCGCCCAAAAGTCTCTGATATGCGCTGCGATCGCAGCCGCAAAGCCACCGACACCTGCCTGTAAAAGAACGTGACTAGGCCAATGGTTGTTGGTCTCAAATTCAACACGACATTCCTCAGCAAGAACCGTATAGCCCTCCATAACCATAGCCGGGCGATCAATGTACCCTTCCCATGTACCATCTGCGAGGTGGAGCCAACTATTTTCATCCGCCGCTTTCCGTGCATAGGCGACACTATCTTCATAGCTTCCATCAACCCGAATAACTTTTGCATCCAACGATCGAATTCGATCTGCAAATCCTTCAGGGACTGTTGAAGCCAGTATTACGACGGCTTTCGCTCCAAAAACGCGCGCTCCAGCAGCAACCGAAAGTCCATGATTGCCCGCACTGGCGGTCACAAACGTCATATTTGCAGCAATTTGTTTCGCCTTATCGTCTTCTAGATTACAACCATCACCCTCATCAGAAATCATTTGGGCGACGGCAAATGCCCCACCCAGCGCTTTGAAACTTCCAAGCCTCATACGCTTGGATTCGTCCTTCACCATGATCTGATCAATACCGAGTTCAGTTGCGAGCCCTGGTTCATTTTGCATCGGGGTCGAGGCATACGCAGGGCATTGCTGCAGCATTGCCAAAGGTCGGTCTGCACTCGAGATGAAACGACGAATCACTGGAGTGTTGGACACTGTATTCTCAAAGATCATTTTATTTACTACCTTTTGAATCGAACTGAACTAAACTTCGAAGCACAATCTTGCAGCAAGGGTATTAAAATGACGCATCAACGCTATCGTCCATATGAACATAATTTATCCTATGATGGCGATGATTTTAGTTACGAATTGGCTATGGCCGTGAAGGTTGGAAATAGAATCTGGCTACGGGGTCAAACAGGCCTTGATTTCGACGGGTCGTTCGTTGGTGAAGGAGACCCAGCATTGCAGGCCGAAACCGCGATGCGATGCTCCGATATATTGCTCCGCGAAGCCGGTGCGAGCTTGAATGATATCGTTAAGCTGACGGTCTATCTGACAGACCGAGAATACAGAGCGCCTGTGTTCTCGGTGCTCGCAAAA